>Ga0272443_10002499_pt1 | contig 23385 bp, 22 predicted proteins | sample SSMAcet12_FD_193581 | JGI IMG/M metagenome (GOLD analysis project Ga0272443, IMG submission 193581) | Marine sediment archaeal communities from Little Sippewissett salt marsh, Falmouth, MA, United States - SSM-Acet-12 | ecosystem: Environmental > Aquatic > Marine > Wetlands > Sediment ...
CAGATATCAATCTTTTTTTTTCGATACAGTGCGAAAAACGACCGTTCTGATCATGGCCTTAAGCAGCGCAACGTCTTTTGACCGGTTCAGCCGGTTAATAACTACGCTTCAAAACAACACAGGGCTACGGAGTTGACGGTTGAAGCGGTCTTTTTGGAGTGACTGCTGGAAGGCCTTCGTGATTTCAGGTTGTTATGGGATGGGGGACCCCGTGGCACCGACGTTCCGAAGGAACGGCGGTGAACAGCGGAGGGGGGAGGCATCACCCGCCCAAAACTGCCTGAAATCACCAGGCCGAGAAGCCCGGAATCGAAGAAAAGACGGCTTCAACCGCCCCACCTGCCACCTTTATTTCTGATCAGTTTCGAGGGAATCATTAACCTGATGAACCTTTTGACCTTGCATCAATGATATCATTGAAGTAAACTATATTTATGTATTTTGTGATGACCTCAATGCATCGTATAACAACCTTATAGCAAGGAGGAAATTATGAAAAAACATCTCATGAATTACGAAACCCTGCTTAAGATCACCAAGGCCATGTCAATGTCCAGGGACCCGGAAGAAATTATCCTGCTCACAGTAGAAAGCATAAAAAAAACCTTAAACATCAAGGGATGTGCTTTATTTCTCGTTAACCCTGATAGCAATGAGCTGGAGTTGGTTGCCTCAAAAGGCCTGAGTAAAAGATATCTGAATAAAGGCCCTGTAAGCTCCCTGGAATCCATTGCCAACTCCTTGCAAGATGGGCCGGTGGCAATTTACGATGTTACAGATGATCCGAGAATACAATATCCCGAAGCCGCGAAAAAAGAGGGAATTGCCTCTATTCTGTCCGTACCGATTTATGTCAGGGGTGAGGTCATTGGCGCCATGAGAGTCTATACGTCTCAACAGTGGGAATTCACTTTGGAAGATGTCAATTTTGTCCAGGCGTTAGGTCAAATAACCGGAATACTTATAGATATGTGTAGGCTCTACGAAGGGCAAAACCAAATGATTGACGTATTAACAAAGATGCGGGAATCAATGCCGATGTAATCTGCAAAAAATATTGGAGGCAGACCCACTCATATATTAGAAATGGGAAATGGCAAGCGTCCTATATGGTTAAGGGATGACAATGTATTTGCCAAAGACGTTGTGAGCTGAATACAAAATTTTTCTGCAAGAAAGGAAAAATGGGATCTCTGTCTTCCTTGGGCATATATGTGTCATTTTATCTAATTCTATGACGCTCTCACTTTAATGGATGAAAATTGGTCTGATGCTACATCGAAAACTTCTTTCGTAATTTAGAACCTTTCTGTTCACTCACCCTTAGAATTTTGTCCAATTAAACCCAACGTTGCATAAAATTTGAGTTCAAAACGGTATAGATTGGGTCGGCAAGGGGCGTTTGCGCATTTTCAAGGACGAAAGCGTATTAAACATACGATGGGGTCTTAAAAGGGGGCAATCGTTTCTTGATGGCCTGATATGGACCGAGTGAAGCGCTTTTGCACCCAATATTTATGCAACGTTGGGATTAATATTAAAGTCTGGAACGATTCACGACGATATTATGAATATGGTAACATACTAGCTGTTTTGAAAAAAATATCATCGAATTATGATGCCACGATAATCGCTGAAAAAAGAGGTATTATTAGGTGTACCCATCTCCCCCATACAGTAAAAATACAATTATAGTCAGCGACTTACATATTGGGTCTCGATATTTTTTATATAAAGATTTCGGACGTTTTTTATCTGATATTCCTGCAGATCATGACTTTATCCTAAATGGGGATGTCATCGACAATCCCTATTCGAAATTGATGTTACCGCATCAGCGGATCTTAGACGTTATTGCGCGAATCTCCCATCGTCAGAGAGTCGTATGGGTTAGAGGGAATCACGACAATGGCTATATCCCGCAGGGTTTTGAGAAAGTAGAATTCAAGCGCTTTCACTCCATAGGACATAGATTATTCATAACGCATGGGTGTGATTTCGATAATGTCATGCCAAGGAGTCAAGCATTTATAAAGGTCTTCAAGCTGATGCACGATTTAAGGGTCAAGCTGGGAGCCCCACCCGTGCATGTGGCCCAGTACGCAAAAAAATGGGAATTCTTTTACAAGGTCCTGCGCATGAATGTAATGACAAATGCCGCTGACTGCGCTCTAAAAAATGGATATGAAGCCGTCACTTGTGGTCATACTCACTATCCAGAGGACACGGTTTTAAATGGAATCAGATATGTTAATACCGGCGCCTGGACAGAAAAACCAAACTTCTACCTGTTAATCACTCCTGATAAAATGACCCTCAAAAAAACAGATGATTCATTCGGATTTCAAAAAGCAAAATCCTCGACCCAAAGCTACGCTGAATCTCTGAAACTTTAGGGGCCTTTTTGGACATCAGGTCCCAAATACCACTTAAACTTGAATTCGAACCGTGATCTGGGTTAAAATCTTAATCAGATTCCATTTTTTCCCAGGGTGTGAATATTACAGAGTAAAATCCATGGCTTTCAATGTCATTTGAAATAATCAAATGAAAAAACCAGACGGCCCGGGTCGTCGAAAACGAATAGAAAGGAGGATTGGCTATGTATAAAAAAATACTAACCCCTTTAGACGGTTCAAAAAGAGCGGAATCGATATTAAAGCATGTGGAAGAACTGGCACGGCGCTTTGGCACGAAAGTGGTTTTCCTTCAAGTAATTGAACCCGTTACTTTTATAGCAGGATCTGAAACCGCTTTTTATGCGCAGTATGAGGAAGAAGTTGAGAAAAAAAAGAAACGAGCACAAACCTACCTGGCCGGCATAAAAGGGGAATTCAGAGAAAAAGGGATCGAGTCCTTGGTGCGTGTTGTTAATGGACCCATTGTAGACGCGATCATAGCTGCGGCTGAAAGCGAAAATGCCGACCTTATTGCAATTGCCAGTCACGGTCGGAGCGGCCTGTCCCGGGTATTCTATGGGAGTGTGGCTGCGGGCATTTTAAATCGAGCAGACCGGCCTTTACTGCTTATCCGGTCAAGGTAATGGAAACGTCTCAGGATTTTGAAAGGAGCAAAAATATGTTTGATATGATCAAGAAGGCCATGCTGACAGGGGTGGGACTGGCTGCCATGACCAGAGAAAAAATTGAGGAAATGGCCAGGGAGTTAACCGAAAAAGGAGAGATGACCGAAAAGGAAGGAAGAGAACTGGTCGATGAGCTGGTGAAAAAGTCCGAAAAAGCCAAAAAGGACCTGGAGACAAAAATGGAAGACATAGTGGAGAAGGTTCTGAGGAAAATGAATTTGGCCACAAAGGAAGACATCAGCAAAATTGAAAAAAGGCTGAAACGTCTTGAAAAAAAAGATAAGGCAGAACAATAGATGTCAGAATTCTGGGATTGAGGATTTGGCGAATTGCAAAAAAAAATAGGTTTAGCCCTTGGCAGCGGTTCTGCTCGAGGGTGGGCGCATATTGGGGTGATCAAGGCCCTGGAGGAAGCGGGTATCCGTTTGGATTACGTTGCCGGCACCAGTGCCGGTGCAGTGGTGGGGGCTGTCTATGCTTCCGGCAGAATTGACTCCTTCAAGGACGTTGTGCTCCGGTTAGACTGGAAAAGGGTGGTTTCCTATCTCGATCTGGTATTCCCCACAACCGGTCTTATCGACGGTAACAAAATTGCTGATTTCGTCCGGGCAAATGTGGAGAAGAAAAATATTGAAGATCTCCATCTCCCCTTTTGTGCCGTATCGACCGAACTTGCCACCGGAAAAGAGGTGGCTATTCAAAATGGAGATATCATTGAAGCCGTAAGGGCAAGTATATCTACACCTGGGATATTCACGCCGGTAAAAAGAAACAATGCGGTTTTGGTCGATGGCGGATTGGTCAATCCCGTCCCGGTGAGTGTGGTAAGAAAGATGGGTGCCGATCTTGTTATCGCAGTTAACCTCAATCATGGTATTATTGAGAAGAGGCGGACAAGAAAAACCCACAACCCCAATCGGAGTGTTTGTACTTCGGTGGCAGGAACTGATCATGATTCCAACAAAAGGAGCGGTATAATACAAGCCCTGCACAAAAGGTTTGATACGCTTGATATTCCACCATTAAAGCACTTACGCCAGCGGGTATCCAGAGGACCTGGGCCAAACATCTTTGAGATAATAATAGACGCCATCAATATAATGGAGGCCCAAATTACCGCCGCAAGACTGAAGACAGATCCACCCGACCTGCTGATTCAACCGGACCTGGGTCATATCCGGTTTCTTGAATTCAATCGGGCCCAGGAAACCATTGCAGCAGGGTATGAGGCAACTAAACAGTGTCTTAATAATCTACCCTGATTACCCTTTAAAAAGAGTGTAAATTTAAAAGGTGAAAATATGGTTATTCGCAGAATAGGAATTATCGGCAGGACATACCGCCATGTTCAACGCTATCGCCAGATCCTGACGGTTCTATTTAAATATGGCTTTGGTGATCTGGTGGACGTCTTGAAAATTGAGCAGTACATTGAGATCGGCCTCCAGATGGTGTCCAGAAAACGGCGTGAAAAGATCGAAAAACTATCTCGTGCTGAAAGGGTGAGAATGGCTTTAGAGGATCTTGGTCCTACATTCATCAAGATGGGTCAGATCCTCTCCACCCGTCCAGATCTACTCCCAGTCGAATTCATCCAGGAGTTGGGGAAATTACAGGATAGTGTGCCTCCCTTTGCGTTCGACCATGTGCAAAGAATCATTAAAACAGAGATTGGCAACCCTCTTGAAAAACTCTTCAAAGATTTTCAACAAACTCCCGAAGCTTCTGCTTCCCTTGGGCAGGTACATCGTGCACGGCTCACCGATGGGGAAGAAGTCGTTGTCAAAGTTCAACGACCGGGAATTCGGAAGACCGTTGAAGTAGACATGGAGATCATGTTGCATCTGGCAACCTTGATGGAACGGCACGTGGAAGGCTGGGATCTGCACCGTCCCACAAAAGTTGTGGAGGAATTTGCCCGCACCCTTGAAAAGGAATTGGATTACCGTACTGAGGCCTCTCACATGGAGACCTTTGCAAGACATTTTGAAGATGATTCTACGATTTATATACCCAAAGTCTATCACGAGGCAACAACAGAACGTGTTCTCACAATGGAGAAAATCCTAGGCATTAAGGTCTCCAAAACCGACCTATTGGAAAAAGAGGGTCTTGACAAAAAGCTAATTGCTGCAAGGGGAGCTGACCTGATAATGAAGCAGATTTTCGTCCACGGTTTTTTCCATGCAGACCCGCATCCCGGTAACATATTTATTCTGCCAAATAATGTTATTTGTTACCTTGACTTTGGCATGATGGGTCGCATTGGGCGACAGACCCGAGAGAACTTTGCACACATGGTTATGAGTGTCGTTCGACAGGACGATTCAAAAGCAGCGAATACCTTGCTGAAACTGACAACCTGGGATAAAGAACCAGAAAGGGCTCAATTGGAAAGAGATGTTGCCGAATTTATGGACCAATATTTTAATCGGCCTCTCAAAGAACTGGACATCGGGAAACTCTTGCACCAGTTCCTGGGTATAGCCTCAAAGCACCGTATGCGTCTCGAGCCTGATCTCTTTCTCATGATTAAAGCGTTGAGCACGGTTGAATCCTTAGGTAAAACTTTGGACCCTGATTTTGATATTGCAAACAGGGCAGAGCCATTTGTGCGACGCATCCGAAAGGACCGTCTTCACCCCGGTCGTATAGCTGAAGATATCATTGAATCAGGCGCCGAAGTCATACAACTCTTACAAGAAGTCCCGGGTGAGATGCGTAAGATTTTAACGCAAGCCAGGCAGGGAAGGGTGAAAATGGAATTTGAGCATCGTGGGCTGGAACCCTTGCTTTCCACTTATGATCGGATCAGCAACCGGCTTGCCTTTGCAATTGTCCTGGCTTCATTAGTGATCGGGTCGTCTCTCATCGTCCTTTCAGATATTCCGCCCAAGTGGCATGAGATACCGGTTATCGGTCTTGTGGGATTCTTGATTGCCGGTATGATGGCCTTCTGGCTGCTGGTGTCTATCCTAAGGCGTGGGAAGCTGTAGCGTTCTATTGACAGGAATTGCTGGATTAACATCACATTAATCCAGCAAAACAAAAGAGGACGTGCTTGAAATGCCAAATCCCGCCAAGGGGGACTAAAGGGCTATGAGCGCTAAGTCGTTTTTGCCCAGGACCGACTGAAAAAAATGAACATCGAACATCGAACGTCCAACATCGAACGTTGAATGGGGAAAGATGAAGAAACAGACATATGACCTTGAAGAAAGGTTGCTTGAGTATTCTGTGCGAATCATAAAGATCGTTGAGCAGCTACCAAATACCAAAGCAGGGAACCATGTTGCGGGTCAATTGTTAAGATCGGGAACTTCACCTCATCCAAACCATGGTGAAGCCCAAGCAGCGGAGTCCCCGAAGGACTTTATTCATAAGCTTCGTATCGCATTAAAGGAACTTAGGGAGACCCAGAGATGGGTAAAACTCATTAAGCGTGTACCACTAATTCAAAAATCAGACCCACTAAATGATATCTTACTGGAGACAGAAGAATTAATTAAAATTTTCGTTACAAGTATCAAGACGGCTGAAAAGAAATTGAAATAATCGTTGAATGTTCAGTATTGGGTGTTTGTTTTTTTATTCGATGTTGGACGTTCGACGTTCGATGTTCGACGTTCATCTTTCAAAACAACGCCGTATGGCATAAATGCTACGTGTGAATGTTTACAAAATAAGTTAGCGCTTATGGGCCAAAAGGCCTAAGGTATAAAGATACCTGTCTGCAATTTTAGCTCATTGTAAAAACTTAAAACTTTGACTTGGATTTTTTAAAAGGTTACTGCTCTCCCCCATACATCTCCTTGATTTTGCTTCTGTCGGCTGACCCGTCTTCAAGGACGGGAATTTCAGTGACAAACGCCACATATTGGGGTTTTTTGTATCTCGCAATACGGTCTCCAACAAAATCAATCAATTCCTGTGGCTCAAGGCGCTGACCTTCTTTTAATTGACACACGGCCTTGATACCTTCCTTCCACTTCGGATCCGGCACGCCAATAACAACGGTCTTCTCGATGGCGGGGTGCTGAAGGATGACCTTCTCCACCTCAGCAGGATAGACATTTTCACCCCCGGGTTTTATAAGTTCCTTCTCCGCCTTGCGGCCTGCATAGAACAGAAACCCGTCCTCATCGAATCGACCCAGATCGCCGGTATGATGCCATCCCTCCCTGAAGGTATATTCGTTATCTTCAGGCAGATTCCAGTAACCCTTGAAAACCATGGGCCCTTTCATGGTAATCTCGCCCACCTGACCCACAGGCACCGGCCGATCGTAATCATCAACAAGCCTTACCTCGGCCAGAGGCAGGGTTCTACCTGCCGAACCCGGGCGATCATTGTAGGGACCAAACGTGGCAATACAGGATGTCTCTGTCTGACCGTAGAGGACATAAAATGTGCCACCGGTCACCTTTTGGTATTTCTCGATAGTCTCCGGTGTTTCCAAACCGGCCGCAATCCTCAAGGAACTGATGTCCGTTCCCGTCTTTTCATGTTGTTCAAGTAATGATGTGAGTATGGGCGGAAATTCAATGAGGACCGAAACTTTTTTCTCAGCTATCAGTTCCACCGCCTTTTCCGCGTCAAACTTGCTCACATTGACATTCAAAGCGCCAGCATGAAAGGTTGATGTGACCAGGAAAAGTCCCCCCACATGAAAAAGAGGGAGCACATTGAGATGGACGTCCTTAGATGTAAGACCGCAAAGATAATCCACGTGCATATCCGCACAGAGGACATTTCCGTGACTTAGCAAAGCCCCCCTGGGTTTCCCGGCAACGGCTGCGGTGTGAATAATGACGAAACCGTCGTCAGTGGAGACCTCTGCTGCCTGGAAATCACCCGGGTTGTCCATCAGGGAGCCAAAGTCTGAAAATTGACCACCCCCCGGCCCCAGGTTGAAATATTTTTCCACAGACTGAAGGTTATCTTTCAGCCCCTCCGCGGTTTCCTGGAATTCTTTATCTGCAAACAGTAGTATGGGTTCACAATCATTCAGGTTATACCCCACTTCGTCCGCAGAAAGCCGCCAGTTAATGGGCAGCATAATAGCACCGAGGGCAGCAGCCGCACCATAAAGTAGAAAGTATTCAAGACTGTTCTTTCCCAGGACCCCAATGCGGTCTCCCTTTTTGATTCCTGCCTTCTGAAGACCAAAGGCCAGACAATCTACCTTTGCCTTGTATTGTGAAAAGGTAAGAACCCGACCATCAGCCACCTCAAACCATGCGTCTTTTTCTTTAAAGGAGACGGCATTACGATTGATGAGGTCATAAAACGTAAAATCATGTAGACCCATATGAATTTCCTCGTTATGGAATTATATCATCCTGAAAAAAAAGGGGTCAGGCCATGAAAATTGGGCCTGACCCGTTGTTACTATTCAGAAGGTATTAGAGCCTTATAGGCAACAACCTTGGTTACACCGTCTGCTGAAAAGGTAAATGCCCCCTCATCTATTAGGACCGACACCGCGGATTCAGGCACACCCTTCCACCACTTCGCAAGGGCATCCCAAGGGCTCCAGCCTCTCTCCTTCAGCTTGTAACCTCCGGTTACGAGCAAACTCAATAGCGCCGAACGTACCGTGATAAGTGTGGTAGCCCTCACATGGTTCGTCTTGCCTGCCGGAATCCAACAAGAATCCTGGTTGTTAACGGTTACCAGATTAAAATCCATATCAAAGGCAACAGTAAACATATAATCCTCCAGCAGAACGGGGTATGGATTTGGATTCTCGATACTAAACAAGAAGGTCATGGGTAAAGGTGCCCCATGATCTCCTGCATCGCCCTTTGTCGGTTTTATCTTTGCACCATAATACCAGTACCCATCGTACTGGGGGACCATAAAAGACTCAAATCTTATCACCGGATCCTTGAAATTTTCCTCACTGGGTTTTGCCTGCATGCCGGCACAGGATGCCAGGACGACACCCAGACCGAATAATAGCACGGTTATCAATGCCAATCTTTTATTCATAGTCGAACCTCCATTTTCGAATGCGGAAGGCGGAGCGCAAAATGCGGAATTGAAAACAACATCAACTGCGAATTCTGCTCCCCTCTCCCACATGGAATAGGTTACCGGTTAACTTAACCACCTTTTTCTACGCTTGTAGTGCTTTACATCGCGAAAGCTCTTTTTTTCACCCGTTTTGCCCATACCGAGATAGAAGTCCTTAATATCCTCGTTCTCGCTCAATTTCTCAGAGGTATCATCCATAACGATCCTGCCCGTCTCCATGACATAGGCATAGGGCGCCACGGTCAGGGCCAATTTCACATTCTGTTCCACTAAAAGAATGGAAATCCGCTCCTCCTTATTGAGCTTGGTAAGGATATTAAAGATCTCGTGTATGAGCATGGGAGCCAGACCCATGGAAGGTTCATCGAGCAGCACCAGTTTTGGCTCAGTCATCAAGGCCCTTCCCACAACCGCCATCTGTTGTTCACCACCACTGATGAACCCGGCGACCTCATCCCGTTTCTCGATGAGCCGAGGGAAGTAATGGTAGACCATGTCCAGGCCGTCTTTCACCGTTCCGGTCTTTCTCAGGTGAGCCCCCACCTTGAGATTTTCCTCCACGGTCAGGTGCTCGAAAACCCGTCGGCCCTCAATAACCTGGATAATCCCCCACTTGGCAATATTGGCCGCCTTTTCGTGGTGAATGTGTCGGCCCTCATACTCGATGGCCCCATCCGTCACCTCGCCGTCCTCCACCTTTAACAGACCGGAGATGGACTTCAAGGTCGTGCTTTTCCCGGCGCCATTGGCGCCAAGAAGCGCCACGATGCCCCCCCGGGGAACCTCAATAGAGACCCCCTTGAGCACCAGGATGACTTCATGGTACTTGACCTCAATATTGTTTATCTTCAGTATCGCCTCTGCTGCTTCCAAAAGCCTAACCTCCAGGGGTGTCGTTCAGGTTCATTACCATCCTAACCATTCTTTTTCCCATTTGTCCGGCCAGCGCTCTTTCAGATTAACGTTCGCTACCTCCTGAAATTTGCCGTCTTTCCATTCCTGAACGATGCAGCCGGTCCCGGGTCGATGATCTGTGGCCGTATAAGTGAGAGGTGCAGCGCCAAGGCCTATGTCATAGTTCCTCATGGTCTCGAAACCTTTTTTCATAATGCCCGGTCCTGTCAGATCACCGGCCTTGTCGGCCCGCTTCATGGCTTCCCAGGTAACCAGGGCATCGCCCCAGGCCTGAGGCGTCCTGTTTAGCCTATTACTTACCGGTATTCCAGGATTATATTTCTTGGCCGATGCAACAACGATGTCCATATTTTTGTAATTCTGCCCAAAGAAAGCGACAGGCGTCGCACCCATCACACCTTCACACGCTTCTCCAGCCAGGCGGGGAAGGTTTTCATCAAATCCCCAGTTATTGACGATATGGTCGGCTCCTAGACCCAGGGCATAAGCATCCCGAATCGTGGCCGATACAGACATGGTGGTGTTGCCGTGCCATAGAAGATCAGGTTTAAAGTTTTTCAAGGCCATAATCTGGCTCTTGGTATCCAGAGCAAAAAGCGATACGTCCTGGTCAGGTCCAATTTCAAACCCGAGAAGTGTCGCTTGATCCTTTATGGCCTTAATAGGTGCACTCGAATAGGGTGAAGCAAACATATAACAGCACGCAAACCTCGGTTTTCTCTTTTTGTAGTCGGGTTTTGTGGGCCATTTTTTGTCAAACCAGGCCGTTATGCATGCCCTGGCATTGGTAGAATAGTCCGTTGAGAAGAAAAGGTTATAGGGTGTTTTCTTGGGATCGGTCAAATGGGCTGAATAGGATGCAGACACATAGGGCATTTTGTCTTTGTTGATTGTGGGTGAAAGGGCCTCGGTATCCCCGGTTCCCCATCCCATGATTGCGATGGATCCGAGACGTTTTAAAAGTTTGTACTTTGTAATGGCCTCAGGGATGCGGTAACCGTAATCAAACCAGGTGTATTTGATTTTTTTGCCGTTAACGCCCCCTTGCTCATTAATGTACTTCCAGGCCTCTGCCATACCAACGGCATAGTCCTTGCCAACGTCCGAGGTCGCGCCAGTGGTATCCATGATACCACCGATCTTGATTGTCTTGGCCACTGCAGTCGTGGAGAATCCCATAAGGAATACCACTGCAAGAAACGGTACAAGAAGCTTTAGAAAATTGTGTTTTTTCATAAGTTTTCCCCCTTGTTCTTGTTAAAAGCAAATTTTAGGTCCAATCACTCATGACGATTAAAACATACGAAGAATTTGTTCACCTCCTTTCTAATATTAGGTTAGCCTGTTTTCCAGTTTGCCCGTTAAGTTGTTGAATTGTTCCCCATTTAACCATTTGACCGATATTGTAGCCGTTCACGTGAGCCCATACCCAATATTTAGTAGGAAAACGGCCACAGGTTAAAGTAGTTTTTGGCCTGCCACCAGCGGTAGGCAAGCCCATTTGGCTCATATATCAAAAAGGCACAGATAGCCAGACCAAAGGCCATATCTTTTATGTAGGAAAAATTCATGAGCACCTGCGGGTAGTATTCGGCAATTGGGAGAACCGCCATCTGGAGGAGCTCCATAATGACGACCATGAAAATGGATCCAAAAATAGCCCCCTGGATGGAACCCACACCACCGATCAGGATAACGCCCACCAGCCACAGGGACCAGCTCCAAGGAAAATGTTCCGGACTCAGGGCCGCCGTGTTGCTGACCCAGAAGGCCCCGGCGACCCCGGCCATAAATCCGGCCACAAAAAATGCAAGCAATTTGTACCAGACAATGTTGATGCCCAGGGCCTCGGCCGCAATATCATTGTCTCTGATAGCAACCCATGCCCGGCCAGGCTTTGAGCGGATCAGGTTGCCGAGGACAATCACCATCAAGGTGAGTAATACGGCCATGACGTAATAAATTTGGACATCGTTTTCAATGACCCAGGGCCCGATCTTGATGGTGCCCGGGGGGAGTGAAAATGCCTGGCCCCTTCCGCCTATCTGACTCACATATTGGGTCAGGACAAAGTCAACCGTAATGAACTGGGCACCCATTGTCGTCAGGATCAGATAAAAGCCCTTGACCTTAGCTGAAGGGAGCCCAAAAAGAACGCTCCACAGGCCGGCAACTATACCCGCGATAACGATGCTTATGGGATAGGCAAGCCCCCAGTTCACAATAAATTGTGGCCATGGGAACTGAAGCACCAGCATGGTGCTTGTATAGGCCCCAACCGCAATAAAGGCGGCATGCCCTAAGGTGAGCAACCCTGCAAAACCGATAAGCAGCTGGACACCCAGGGCGCCCATGGCCGTATATCCGACCATGGTTCCCACACTCACCCAGTATTCGCCTTCAGGAGATAGGGAAAGCAAGGGGATACCGATAAAAACAATGGCCAAAAGCAGAATCATTTTACCCTTGATCAGCTTCGACTGCCACCAACCCTGATCTTCCACATAATTTTGATGATAATCACCACACGGTAGCCACACACTGGACATAAATAGACCTCACATTTGATCAATTTAGGAATTGAGGGGATTGAATAATTTCTGAATTAATCTCTCAATCCCTTAATTCGAAATTCCGTAATTCTTATACTCTTTCAATCCGTTCCCAGCCCCAGATGCCATAGGGTTTGAACAGGAGAAAGATCACCATAAAGACAAATGGAGCGATCTCTTTCACCCCCCCGGGGAAGAACTGATCGAGATAGGTGCCTGCAAAATTCTGGAGAATGCCAATAAGGATACCGCCCACAATGGCCCCTGGCACCGAATTGAGGCCACCCAGGACCACGGCAGGCAATACCAAGAGGCCCAAGTAACCGACTGAAATATTAATTCCGTTAATATTCCCTAACAGGGCCCCGCCCACGCCTGCACTCATAAAGGCAATGGCCCAGGCAGCCGCATAGACAAACCGGGCGCTTACTCCCAGGGAAAGCGCTGCCGTCTCATCATCGGCCGTTGCCTGCATTGAAAGCCCCCACCGGGTGTATTTAAAAAATGCCACAAAAACGATGAGCAGGACAATCGCCAGGATAAAAGACCAGAGGTATACGGGAGATATCATGAGAAAGCCAACCTCAAGAGGCTTGATGGAAAAAACAGGCGGGGTAAACACCCGTGTATCCGATCCCCAGATAAATTGTGCGGCTCCCTTGAAAAAAAAGGAAAGTCCCACGGTTACCATAATAACGGTCAATATGGGTTCCCCGATGAGCTTATCCAGAAAGACCCGTTCGGTGAGAAAACCAAGGATAATACCCACAAGCAGGGTAAGAAGCACAGCAAAGAAAAAGGGAACACCCATCTGGTGAAACATATACGTCACATAGGCCCCGATAAGGGTCAATTCCCCCATTGCCAGATTCAGGACACCCGAGCATTTATAAATAAGAACCCATCCAAGGGCCACAAGGGCATAGATTCCACCCACCATGACACCTGTAGTCAAGGACATAAAAAATAGTTCCACTCTTAAACCCCCTCTTTTTTAGTGATCAGTAAGCAGTATGTAGTAAGCAGCAAAACCGGTTAAAATTGGCTATCTGTAAAATTTGTCAGATTTGTTGGTCATGCCATGTAAGATTCGGTTTACTTCTTCTCACATCCCTTATCCCTTCTGCTTACTGTCTACTGCATACTTCCTACTCCTTACTCTCTACTCCTTAATGCTTACTGATTGAATCCTCAGGTCCGTCTTTATACGCTGTTCCCTTCCATCCTCATAGGTGATGGTGGTGTCCATGTGCACCGTATCGACATCCATGTAAAGTGCATCCACGATGTCTTTGTATCTTTTTCCCACAAACGCCCGTCTCAATTTGCTTGTTCTTGTGAGTTCTTCGTCATCCGCGTCAAATACCTTATAGAGATTGACAAATTTGTGAATCTTTGCGGGGCCTGGAAGATCTTTGTTGGCCTCTTCGATCTGTTTTTGAATCAGATCGTAGACTTCGGTCTTCTGGGAGAGCTCCGGGTAACTGGTATAGTTTAGCTTTTTATCGTCTGCCCACTTCCCCACCACAGAGTAATCAATACACATAACCGCTGTGACATATTCCTTATTATCGCCGATCACCCAGGATTCCTGGACAAAGGGGCTGAATTTCAGACGGGTCTCAAGGTATTGTGGGGCAAAGGGCCTTCCGTCGTTCAGGGTCATGACGTCCTTTGTGCGATCAAAGACCACGAGGTGCCCGTCTTCGTCTATAAATCCTCTGTCCCCGGAATAAAGCCACCCGTCCACCAGGGTCTTTGTGGTGGCCTCCTCGTTCTTATAGTACCCCTGAAACACAGACGGACTCTTGGATATGATTTCCCCTTCTTCAGTGATCTTGACCTCGGTTTCCGGGATTGGGGTCCCTACGGTATCAAATTTTACGTCCCCGTCCCTGTGAACGATGGAGATGCCGCCGATCTCGGTCTGGCCATATATCTGTTTCAGGTTGACGCCGAGGGCGTGGAAAAACCGGAAATGGTCCGGCCCCATGGCAGCGCCACCCGTGTAACAGTACCTGAGTCGCGACATACCGAGATGATCTTTCAGTTTTTTCTGCATGGTTATATAGGCCAGCCAGTTCAGAAATTTCCAGTGCAAGGGCACAGGCTGTTTCTCGAACTTGAGATTCGCAACTTTATAGCCCACCTTTGTCGCAAAATTGTAAATACTTCTTTTGATCCAGGTGGCGTCAATATGCTTCACCTGGACCTGGCGTGTCATTCCCTCATAAAGCCTGGGGGGTGCAAACATCACATGGGGGCCGATCTCCCTGATATTGTGCTGGGCGGTGTCGGGTTCTTCCGGAAAGTTCAGCGTATATCCCACCTGAAGCCCACAGGATATGGACATCATCTGCTCCCCGATCCAGGCAAATGGGAGATAAGAAACAAAATCATCAGTATCATAACAGGGATCAACGGCCATGAGATTCTTTCCCATGGTCAGCATATTCCAATGGCTGAGCAGTGCGCCCTTGGGAAGCGCTGTGGTCCCGGAGGTGTAAAACAGCAGACATATTTCATCGCCGTTCCCTTCGCTGATTGTCTTTTCAAAAAGATCGGGCTCTTTCTGATCCAGTTCCTTACCCAGTTCCTGTACTTTTTTTATGCTGATGAGAAAATCCTGATGGTAGTTCCGCATGCCCTTGGGATCATCCCATATAATCCATTTCAATTTGGGACATTCGTCCTTAATGGATAATGCCTTGTCCACTTCTTCCTGGGTCTCACCCACAAAAAAAACTGTATCTGAATGGTCAATAATGTATTTGACCTCATCCATCATACAGTCCTGGAACAACCACACGCCAATAGCACCCGCACACATAGCAGCGATCTCCGCCCAGAGGCCCTCTGGCCGGTTATCACCGATCATGGACACCTTATCCCCCTTTTTTAAACCAAGGTTCATCATGCCCAGGGACAGGTATTTGACATTGTCATAGTAGTCCTGCCATGTGAAAGGGATCCAGATACCAAACTCCTTTTCCCTCATGGCCACTTTGTTCTTGCCGTACCGCCTGCACTGGCTGAGAAACAGCTTGGGAATCGTGAGGTCCTTTGTGACGTCTATCCCAGATCCGTTCATGGTTATCCTCTACCTCCTTGTGGAATACAAATCCTCTTCACCGAGATATGCCTTTACCACCTCCGGGTTCGCCTGGACCTCTTCCGGTGGCCCATCCATAATCTGATTGCCGAAGTTCAACACATTCACACGATGAGAAATATCCATGACCACACCCATATCGTGTTCCACTAAAATACAGGTGACTCTCCAACGTTTTTCCTCGTTGATATCAAGAATGAATCGGGCCATATCTTCAACTTCTTCCAGGTTCAACCCGGCCAGCGGTTCATCAAGCAAAAGGAGTTCTGGGTTGAGGGCCAATGCTCGACCGAGTTCGACACGTTTCTGTAACCCGTAGGGGAGCATATGCGCTGTCTGATCCCGGATGCTTTCTATCTCTAGGAGATCAATAATCTCTTCCTCTATAAATTTTCTGGACGTTAACTCTTCCTGCCTGGTCTTGCCCACGTATATCGAGCCGCTCACAATACCGCTCTTCAGATGGATATGCCGGCCAAGGCGGATGTTATCGAGGACCGACATTCCGCCAAAAAGTTCCAGTTTCTGGAAGGTCCTGGAGATCCCCAGTTCAGCCCGCCTGTATGGCCTTAAGTGATCAATCCTCTGGCCCTTAAAGTAGATGTTGCCTCTCTGAGGTTTATAAAGCCCGTTGATACAGTTCATCATGACTGTTTTGCCCGCTCCATTTGGACCAATGATCGAGTGGATTTCGCCCTTTTTCACCTCCAGGCTCACGCCGGCCAGGGCGGCCACCTTACCAAATGACATGTGGACGTCTTCAAGCTTTAAGATGGTATCGCCTTCGTTTAGCTCCCCAACCTGAACCATGCTTGATGGCCTCCGTTCTATTCTTAGTTGTGATTTGTCTTAAACACTCTTTCTAGATAGGAAAAATCTGGATAGCTGAAGCCTACACCCCTGATGCGCTCCTACATTTACCCGCTCACCCGGAATTTGTCAACCAGCAATTCTAATTTTTGCTTTTGGATAGTTTATCAACCAAAAAAACTTGTTTTGATTTGAGGGATGAGATTGTTATGACACTGATTTAAGAAGTAATCATCCGTCATACCAGCAATAAAATCGCGTACTATACCGGCTAACGGTGTTTTCTCTCTGTATGCTGGCGATATACCGTCCAGGAATCTCCTGTAGATATCAGATTCCTCATTACCCGTTTCAAGGTCCTGGAAATATTTTTCAAACAGCAATTCAAACATTAGTCGGATTTTTGATGTCTGTTCCTTGACTCTATAATTCTTATAAATGCGCTCTTCATTGAAACGCTTAAGTCTTCTGAGGGCCTCCCCCGTTTCATTGCTGAAACTGACATAGGGTTTCGCCAGGCTGTTCGTAATAAGGTCTTCCACGAGACTGTAGACAATGGTTCCGTTGGTGTCCCCCAAAACCTGTGAGCAGTCTTTGGGTATGTCTTGACGATTTATCAACCCGAGCCTGATGGCATCTTCAATATCCCGGCCGATATAGCTTATGGTATCTGCCATCCTCACTACACACCCTTCCAGGGTCATGGGCCAGATATCCATGGACAGGTTCTCTTTTTTTTGTTTCATTTCATCATACAGGGTTTCAAAATTTTTGTCTTTTTGGGGTTCCAATGCCTGAGAATGCAATTCTCCGTCATGGCAAAAGATCCCATCCAGCACCTGCAGCGTCAAATTCCAGCCTTTCCCCTTGCGCTCAATATCTTGAAGGAATCTAACACTCTGAATGTTATGGAAAAATTGACCAATGCCATGTGATTCACAGAGGGCAGAAAGAATTTTTTCGCCATCATGTCCGAATGGGGTATGCCCTATGTCGTGACCCAGTGCTGTAGCCTCGATTAGATCTTCGTTTAGCCTTAGAAGACGTCCGATGGTTCTTGCAATCTTGGATACCAATTGGACATGAAGAACCCGGTGTGTGATATGATCATTTTTAATGAGGTAAAAAACCTGGGTTTTGTCTATGTAGCGGGAATAGGCCAGTGAGTGGAGTATCCGGTCTCCGTCAACAGAAAAACTTTGTCTGTGTCCCTGATTTACCTCTTCCTCCTCCGTTCGTCTTATGGCATAACGACTCAGACAGGCCCATGGAGAAAGTCTGGCCTCCTCACCTGCGTCCAATTGATGTCTTAACTTAGCGAGGTTTTTCTTGATCTGTCTATCCATTGTGAAATGAACTACCCCGCCGCAGAGCAGCCGGGTATCTTTAAAGGCAATGAAACGCCGCAAGCGGCGGGGAATTACCCCTCGTCCGCCTCTGGCGGATTAAAGACAAAATTGCTAGCGAAACAATTTTTTGATAAATTCATAAAAATTCATAAATTAGACGGCACCGTAAAAAGCGCCAGATGTAAGGCGCGCGAATCTTTAGGACTGAGGCGTACGGTTAACACCGTCGGAATGACTAAAGATATAGCACAACATCCCGATGGACTAAATCGGGAGACTTTTTACGAAGCCGTCAATTTTTTTACTTGAAAAAACAAATTAGTAGTATTAAAAAAATAAGTTTGTAAATTTTAGATTTTTATGAGCCAAATTTGCACAAAAACAAAAATTAAGTCTTGAGGTGAATTTTATCCAAAATATATCAGGATCGATTGAGAAGCTCAAGATCGAAATATGATATATAAAAATCACATGCTCAGAATTTTGCCGGGTGCCCTGCATGCCTCAGGGTGCATGACATTCTGAGCAGAGGAAAAACCGTGGCATAGAGATCTAAGGAGGACTCAATGGCAGCACTTATTAATATGAAAGAACTTTTAGAGGCAGGTGTTCATTTTGGACATCAGACAAGACGTTGGAACCCCAAGATGAAACCTTACATATTTGGCGCACGTAATGGGATTCACATCATTGACCTTCAAAAAACCGTCAGGCTTTTTAAGATCGCTTATGAATTCATTGTAAGGACAGTGTCCGAAGGATATCCGGTTCTTTTTGTGGGGACTAAAAAACAGGGCCATGACGCGATTGTTGAGGAGAGTGAGCGTTGCGGCATGTTTTTTATCGTAAACCGTTGGCTGGGGGGCACACTGACTAACTTCCAGACCATCAAAAAAAGCATTAAACGGATGAAAGATATTGAACGGATGAAAGAGGATGGGTCAATAAATCGCTACACTAAAAAAGAAATTCTCAAGATGGAAAAGGAGTTGTTTAAGCTGGAAAGAAACCTCGGGGGGATAAAGGACATGGACGAATTACCCGGGGCTATTTTCGTAGTTGATCCCAAAAGAGAAAAAATCGCTGTAAAAGAAGGCAGAAAACTCGGGATTCCGGTGATCGCCATTGCGGATTCTAACTGTGATCCTGACGAAATAGATTTTATCCTCCCAGGCAATGATGATGCCATTCGCGCCATCAGATTGTTTTGTTCAAAGATAGCCGATGCATGCATTGAAGGGCATAATCTGGCCGAAGAGCGATTAAGGGCAGAGTCTGAACTGCTTAAAGAACAAGAAACTGCCGAGGCAGAAGTCATGGTATCCGATGAGAGTGAAGAGGAAGGCCCTGAAGTCATCATCCTCCCAAAAAAGGAAGAAACAGCCGGTAAGGTAGAAGCTCAGGAAACAGCCGGTGAGATTGATGAATAATAATTATAATTTGACAATAGGCAATTGACAGCAGTCAATAGTCAATCCAGAAATGAAGGGAGATTTAAATTGGCAGTTAGCACTTCACAGATAAAAGAGTTAAGAGAAAAGACGGGCGTCGGCATCATGGACTGCAAGACGGCCCTCAAAGAATGTGATGGAAATATTGAAAAGGCTATTGAATATTTGCGTAAAAAAGGCATTGCAACCGCCAAAAAGCGCAGTAGCCGCACGACTTCTCAGGGACAGGTGATGTCTTACATCCACGCCGGAGGTAAGATAGGCGTCCTTGTGGAGGTCAATTGTGAAACCGATTTTACTGGCAAAAATGAAGATTTTACGATTTTTGTGAAGGACCTGGCCATTCAAATAGCGGCGACCAGTCCAATCGCCATTGATCGAGAGAGCATCCCTCAGGATATCCTTGAAAAGGAAAGAGAAATTTATGCCACCCAGGCGAAAGAGTCCGGCAAGCCCGAGAAGGTGATCGAAAAAATTGTAGAAGGAAAGTTAAAAAAGTTTTTTTCCGAGGCCTGTCTTCTGGAGCAGCCTTTTGTTAAAAACCCCGACATCACGGTCCAGGATCTCATCAATGAAATGATTGCCAAAACGGGTGAAAATATTGTGATGCGCCGTTTCGTTCGATACCAGCTTGGAGAGAGCGATTAGCTCCATTTCGCTTAAATAGACAGTATTTAATAACTAATCCCGGAGGTTGTGAATGAAGGCTAAACAGCCCCGTTTCAAACGCATCCTGCTCAAATTAAGCGGAGAGGCCCTGATGGGGGATAAATCCTTCGGTATCGATCCCACAGTGCTTGGAGAGGTGGCATCCGAGATTTGCTCAGTGCACAAACTCGGGGTCGAAGTGGCAATCGTAATTGGCGGCGGCAATATATTCAGGGGACTTCAGTCCGACACTTACAGTGTGGGACGCGTTGCGGCTGATTATATGGGCATGTTGGCAACGGTTATCAATGCCCTTGCGCTCAGTGAAGCATTACAGCGGATTGGAGCCGAGACAAGAGTCATGACGGCCATCGACATGATCAAAATTGCCGAGCCTTATGTAAGAGGGAGGGCTATCAGCCACCTGTCGAAGAACTGCATTGTTCTTTTTGGCGCTGGTACCGGCAACCCTTTTTTCACAACAGATACTGCGGCAGCTCTCAGGGCTATGGAAATTGACGCTGAGATCCTCATGAAGGCAACAAAAGTGGATGGGGTTTATGATGCTGATCCCGAATTAGATGCTTCTGCCAGAAAATTTACTGAGATGACGTATCGTGAGGTGTTAAAGAGAAATTTAAAGGTTATGGACCTGACCGGTGTTTCATTGGCCATGGGTCAAAAATTGCCGATAATTGTCTTTAACCTTAGGAAAAAAGGGAATATTGTAAAGGCGATTCATGGAGAAAAGGTTGGGACTTTAATAACAGGGGAACCATTATGAAGGATGAAATCATTTCCGAATTGCGGGAAAAAATGAGCAAGACCGGAGAAGCCCTGAAAAGAGACTTCAAAAAGATAAGAACCGGTCGTGCCTCCACAGCGTTGCTGGACGGCATCAAGGTCGAATGTTATGATACGCAGATGCCGGTGGAACAAGTTGCTTCAATTTCAGTGCCTGAAAGCAGACTTATCACCATTCAGCCCTGGGATCAGACCATCATTGAGAACATAGAAAAAAGTATTCTGAAGTCCGAGTTGGGTCTGACCCCCATGAATGATGGCAAAATTATCAGGATAGCTATTCCCCCATTGACCGAAGAAAGACGAAAAGAGCTTGCAAAGTTGTCAAAAAAAATGGCAGAGGAGAGTAAAATTGCTATTCGTAACCACAGGCGAGAAGCCAATGACATGTTCAAAGAGCTGAAAAGCGAAAAAGAGATCTCGGAAGATGAATTGTACAAATCCCATGATGATGTCCAAAAAATAACGGACGACTTTATAAACAAAATTGATGAAATCACCGCAGAAAAAGAAAAAGAAATAATGGAATTCTAACGCCTCAATTCCTTAGGGTTCGCGTAAAAATAACTTCACAGAATTGGCGCTCAGATTTAGGTTAGCTTTGTTCGATCCGAAATCGCAAAACCACAGTAATAGCAGGGCTCTTTCGAGGATTTTGCGGTTGAGAATCGGACAAAGATGGCCTGCAGATGGGATGCCAAAATGTGAAGTTATTTTTGCGCGAGCCCATAAATCCCTCAATTTTTTTCAATTCCCTGCATCACCAAACAGGACAGTATGACTTTGATTGATCCAAACAAAATACCCAAACATGTGGCCGTTATTATGGACGGCAATGGCCGGTGGGCCAAGAAAAGAGGGATTAACCGATTTTTTGGGCATGAGAAAGGAACGGAGGCCGTAAGGGAGATCGTCAAAATCAGCCGTGAAATTGGAATTGAATGGCTCACCCTATATGCATTTTCCGAAGAAAACTGGAAAAGGTCCCAAGTTGAAATTCAGGCCCTTATGAAGCTCCTGAAGCGTTTTCTCAAGGACGAGCTGAAAGAGATGCAGGAAAACGGCATAAGGCTTCAAACCATAGGAAGGACCCAGAAATTGCCTGGTGATACGAGGAAAGTACTCCTTGACACGATCAAAAAAACAGCCCCCAACAAGGACATGATCCTCACGTTGGCGCTCAGCTACGGGGGGAGGCAAGAAATAGAAGACGCCATTAGAAAAATTGCCACGAGAATCGAAGAGGGTGGAATATCTGCCAATGATATCTCTGAGCAACTGATATCAAAGTTCATGTATTTGTCAGACATGCCAGAACCTGATTTACTCATCAGAACAAGCGGTGAATATCGGGTCAGTAATTTCCTTTTGTGGCAAATCGCGTATACTGAAATCTATGTCACACCCACCCTGTGGCCCGATATGGGGAAAGATGAATTTTTAGCAGCCATCCTGGACTTCCAAAAGAGGGAAAGAAGGTTCGGGGCATGCACTTAAAAAGATGGCTTACGGGTATAATCGCCCTACCCATTCTTGTCTTTCTGATAGCCAGCCCGCTCAGATTGCCCTTTTATATACTCCTTTATTTAGCGTCCCTGTTTGGTCTAATCGAGTTTTACCGAATCACCGTTCCTGACCTTCCGAGGTTTGTCCGGGGGTCCAGCTATGGTCTTACGTTTTTGCTGTTTGCAGTGATTTTCGAACGCCGAATTCTGCTCGTACCTGCCGTTATTGTGCTCTGGGCATTCGTCCCTATGGCTTATTACATGTTGACGCATCCGGCTCCCAATCGGCAATGGACGTCGGATATCGGCAAAACGGTATTGGGCCCCCTTTACGTAGGTATCCCGCTAACAATGCTTTTGCATATTGATCGGTACTACCCTAAAGGCGGTATTTGGATTTTTTTTCTCCTGTCTGTCATCTTTGCAAGTGATACGGGTGCGTTTTACGCTGGAAAATTTTTTGGCAAACACAAACTCTATGAGGCCATCAGCCCCGGGAAAACATGGGAAGGCGCCATTGGAGGCTTGATATGCAGTTTAGTGGTTGCTTTCTTTTTGTTGAAAATCATAGCCTTGCACCGACTCGAGAGTGACATCCTGATTTTGGCTGCATCCCTTTCAGTGGCAGGACAATTGGGGGATCTATCCGAGTCCATGCTAAAAAGAAATTACGGGGTAAAAGACTCGGGTCATATCCTTCCCGGACACGGCGGAATTCTGGACAGGATCGATGGACTCCTCTTTGGTATCCCCGTGCTTTATGTGTATCTTTCTTTTTCAATCCTTTAACCTAATAAGGGCCCAAAGTGAACTAAGTACACGTATTCTTAAATAGGGTATTGTAATACAATTGGATGATTTGTAATCACCGCAGAGGAACAGAGATCGCAGAGGATTTGATTCTTTTTTTTCCTTCCACTGAGAGGGCGGAAAGCAAAAAGAGGCATCCTCGTGGGATTAAGGAATAACTTACTGAATTTCAATATAGTGTTAATATTATAAAGTTTGACCTATTTTCTTTTGCCGTTCTCTCAACGGCAAAAAAATAAGATTTAACTCTGCACCCTTTGTGTCTCAAGCGAAGCGGGCGGTGAAACAGCACGAAAAATACGTCA
>Ga0272443_10002500_pt1 | contig 23369 bp, 14 predicted proteins | sample SSMAcet12_FD_193581 | JGI IMG/M metagenome (GOLD analysis project Ga0272443, IMG submission 193581) | Marine sediment archaeal communities from Little Sippewissett salt marsh, Falmouth, MA, United States - SSM-Acet-12 | ecosystem: Environmental > Aquatic > Marine > Wetlands > Sediment ...
TGTTCTTTGGATACCAGTTTCTGATTAAATACGACTTCTTCAAGGGCTGCTAAGGCATCCGCAGAAGTAATGGTTCCTGCCGTAGGTCCACCATCTGCAGAGTATTTACTGCCACCTTCAATCAACGATTTCCCTCGTTCGATACAATCTTCTACCAAAGATGAACGGAAGGCATTAATATCATTCATGATGTGTATTTCATCGTTAATATGTTCCGTAATAACTTGAAGCTCCATAAAATAATGAAGTTGCTTCTTATAAGCTTGGAATAATTCATCCATTGATTCGAAAGTGAGTAAATCCTTATCCTGTTTTAGATAGGTAATGCCGGTTTCAGGATCAGTACCTCCGTGCAAAGTGATTTCCAGCACCTTACCCACGTTTAGCCAAGGCCCTTTTGCCGCAAAGTCCCATTTTCCTTGAACGCCGGCTTCTATACATCCAACGGGAGCCCAATTATGTCTGTCTTCTTCATCAACACCCATATTAGCCAGAATATCAATAAAGGCTTCGTCGTTATAGAAAGCGGGTTGACCACCTTTGTGTTCATTCATTGCTTTGACAGACTTTTCAATAAATGCTTCATCTGTACCCTTAAAAACCTTAACCGAAACTGATGGTGTGAATAATCTTAAATTGGCACATGCCTCAACCACCAAATGTGAAACTTCATTAATGGCATCTTTTCCATCATCGGTTTGTCCGGCTACAGCAATATTTACAAACATTTGATAGCCAAGGAAAAAAGCTGTGTCTGGCCATGATCTCAATTTGTTTAGTTCATTGGTTTTTATAAAAAACATTTCAACTAGCTCCAACGCCTCTTCACGGGTTATCTTGCCATCTGCCAGATCCTTTTCCAGATAAGGGTTGATGTATTGATCAAATCGACCCAATGATATGGCATGTCCGTTGGACTCAAGATGCAATGAAAGTAAAATAATCCAGGTAGCCTGAAGCGCTTCCCAAAAACTTTCAGCAGGTTTTTCAGGAACCCTTGAAGTAATAGCCGCCATCTTTTCAAGTTCTTTTTTTCTCTGAGGATTCGTTTCTTTCTCAGCTAACTCTGTACACTTTTGACTCAAGCGTTTCGAGAAAGAAATGACACCTTTTATTGAGATAATTACAGAATCCAGAAACCAGGCTTTTTTTATTGCATCCGGCTGGGTAAGATCCAACGACTCTCTCTTGTTTTGAGCCTTTTCGATGACTCCTTTTAAACCTTCTTTTAAAACCAGCTCAAAATCAACCAGTAAGTTTCCCAAACCGGCGGAAGAAACCCATGTATCATCAATAATTCCGGAATTCCAAGCATCATTAATATTTTTTGGCAAATTTTTTCTCAGGTTTTCATAAACCGTTTTACCTTCCCAGTAATCCAAGAGTGACAAAACCTTGTCTTTAGTCTCTTCTGTATAATAAAACTTGTCACCGGGTCTTTCATCAAACTTATAGGGTTTTCCCTCAAATTCCTCTTTTAACCAGTTAATGGAGTATTCCGGGTATATTGGGGAAGCTTTGGGCTTACTGGCCTGATTGCCAATCAGCAATTCATCTTCTCCTATTACAAGGGACATCTCCTCGAGTACCTTTGCAAATCCCTTTGCCCTTCGAATGGCTATGGGTTCTCCCTCTGTTTCCTTCATTACTTCGGTAAAAATCACAGCTCTTTCCGGGCAGATATATGGCTGGGTATCCATCAGCTTTTCTCTTAATCGTGTTGTTCTGTCACTCATATTACACCTCCGGGTTATTCCTGACTTGTTTATTAATCTCTTTTTCCAATTTATCGTCATCCATTATTATTTTATCAATCTCTACAGGTTTTGCGGCATAAAACGGGGCAATGGTTTCAAGTTTTTTGGAATCAAGGAGTAGATAATGGGTTTTGGAACGATTTAATACCTTTCTTTTCAAACTGGCTGTGAAAGGACTAAACTCGTACGTTCCCTCACGGTATGAACCACATGAGAAAAAGAATTTATCAACGTAGATATCCTCAACCATGTTTTCAGCTTTTGGTCCAACAAATGAATTAAAATCAGTTAACAACGTCCCGCCGATAGCCATAACGTTGAAATTCTTGGCTTTTGATAAAGCATTCAAAGAGTATAACCCGTTAGTGATAATCTTCAGGGAGTTGAAATGCTTAATCAAAAGTTTGGTGAACATATAACAAGTTGTTCCTTCCCCAATAAATAACAAATCATCTTCTTTTACATATTTTAGGGCTTTCTCAACCACCAGTTTCTTTTTATCATTATTTTCGGATAGTCTGTTTAAAAATCCCTTATTCATATTACTGTCTTGTTGTGTAGAATGATTTGTTTGGACAAAACCATACCCGACGAATATGTCTCCGCGATCTTTTAGTTCTTTGAAATCCCTTCTTAAAGTTGTCATTGATACGTCCAAGATCTCTGAAAAGTCTTCCGGCGTCATTTTATGATGTTGTTCCAACAAATTGATCATTTTTTCCTGTCTTTCAATTTTAGAAAGAGGCATCTAATCACCTGCTAATATATACTCATCATGAGTATATCACCATGACAACATGTTGTCAAATCAAAAAAGGCTTTTATCTACCGAAATTCCATGATTATCTCCGAAATAAAGAGAATAGACCAATGTAAATAAAGATTTCTTGTAAATACGCTGGATTTCTATGAGTTTTTCTTCTTGACATAAAACAAATATAGTGATAAAATCTTATCACTTAGGAACGATAAATGGCAAAATGTACCCATTACATCGAGGGGAGGATATCGAATGCCATCAGACGAGAAATACATTCTAGAAATGAGAAATATCACTAAACGATTTCCCGGAGTTCTCGCTCTAGATAAAATCCATTTCAATTTAAAGCCCGGCGAAGTCCATGTACTTTTGGGAGAGAACGGTGCCGGTAAATCCACTTTGATTAAGATTTTATCCGGAGCTTATATAAAAGACGAAGGAGAAATCATTTTTGATTCAAAACCCGTAGAGATTAAAACACCAAAAGATGCCATGGAATTGGGAGTAGGTGTTATTTATCAAGAGTTTAATCTGAATCCATACTTCAGCATCGCAGAAAATATCTTTTTGGGAAGAGAATTTAGAAAAAAAACCGGTGTGATTGATTGGAAAAAAACCCACCGGGAAGCCGCTGAAATATTGGAAAAAGTTGGTCTGAAAAAAAAGACTCAAACAAAGGTAAAAAATCTCAGTGTTGCAGAAATGCAATTACTGGAAATCGCAAAAGCTTTGTCGGAAGAAACAAAAATTCTTGTTTTTGATGAACCGACTGCAACACTTGCTCAGGAAGATGTGGACCGATTGTTTGATCTGATTGAAAAATTAAAAAGTCAAGGTAAAGCTATCATTTACATATCTCATAGAATGGAAGAAATTAAGCGAATTGGAGATCGATGTACCGTATTAAGAGATGGACAATATATTGATACGGTTGATGCAAAAACAACACCCAGAGATGAACTGATCAAATTAATAGCAGGAAGGAAGATAGACGAAAACCTGAGAAAAATCCCGAAAGAACCGGGGAATGTGGTACTTGAGGTCAAGAACCTTTCAGCTAAAGTAAAAGTCAAAAACGCTTCTTTTGATTTAAGAGAAGGAGAAATTCTCGGGTTTGCAGGACTGGTAGGCTCAGGCAGAACAGAGGTTATGAAAACAATTATCGGCTGTCTCGAAAAAACTGACGGTGAAGTCCTTTTAAACGACAAACCTGTTCATTTTAAATCACCTGTTCATGCTTTAAAAAAAGGTGTTATTTATTTAAGCGAAGACAGAAAAGGGGAGGGGCTTGTCTTATGTATGAACGTCATGCACAACATTACCCTGACGAACTTAAAGAATATTATCAAAAAAGTTTCTTTGTGTAAGGCAATGGAAAAAAACATCTCCCAACAATATATTGGCAAACTCAAAATAAAATGCAGTTCTGAAAAAGCACTCACTAAAAACCTTTCCGGTGGGAATCAGCAAAAGGTGGTTATATCGAAAGCATTGGGAAGTAAAGCCAAAATCCTTATTTTTGACGAACCTACCAGAGGAATAGATGTGGGAGCAAAAGATGAAATTTATGACTTACTGGTTGACTTAGCCCAGGATGGCTATGCCATTATCATGATATCTTCTGAATTGCCTGAAGTATTAAAGGTTTCAAACAGAATCGCTGTCATGCGTGAAGGAGAAGTTAAAACCATTCTTGAAAACAAAGACTTGACACAGGAAAAAATTGTACATTATGCGATGGGAGACTGATTATGAAAAAAATTACTTTTATTCTTAGAAATTATGGAATGTTTATAGGATTTGCTTTAATCTTTTTAATCTTCTCACTTTCAAGTGAATACTTTTTAGATGTCTACAATCTGATGAATATCCTGGTTCAATCTTCATTAATAGCCATTATAGCTGTTGGACAAACATTTGTCATACTGACCGGCGGGATCGATCTGAGTGTTGGATCAATCGTTGCATTAACCAGTGTCGGCTCGGGTTTGATGCTAGTCTCAGGTGTTCCAATCCCCATTGCCATCCTGTTAGGTATTTTGATTGGTGTTGGCGCAGGGGTTGTTAACGGTATGACCATTGCTTTTGGTAAGGTTCCAGCATTTATCGTCACATTGGGAATGATGAGTATCGCAAGAGGCGGAGCACTTGCACTCAACAACGGTAAACCCGTTTCCGGTCTCCCTTTCGAATTTGAAAGAATCGCCTCAACAGAAATATTCGGTATTCCCATTTTCGCGATTTATATGGGCGTGGTATTTGCCATTGGCTTCTTTATTCTATACAAGACACGCTTGGGAAGACACATTTTTGCCATTGGCGGAAACAGAGAAGCGACGAAGCTTTCCGGGATCAACGTTCCTTTCAATGAAATGATGGCTTATGCGATTTCAGGATTATTGGCTGGTCTTGGCGGCGTTCTCTTAACGGCAAGATTGAACTACGCAACGCCTATCAGTGGAAATGCCTATGAATTAGATACTATTGCTGCTGTTGTTATTGGTGGAACAAGTTTGGCCGGTGGAGAAGGTGGCTTGTTGGGGACACTCATCGGGGCATTGCTACTTGGAACGCTTCGAAACGGTTTGACGCTACTCAATGTTGTCTCCTATTATCAGCAGATCATCATTGGTTCAGTTATTATTTTAGCAGTATTTTATGACAGAATGAAAACAAAAAAGGGGTAACCCTTTAATTTCAAGGAGGAGTGAAAAGCATGAAAAAAGTACTTTTAACGTTGTTGTTGGTTACATTAATCGGAGTAGTCGTATTGGCTAAAACAACCATCGGCTTCATCCCGATGACATTGAGTAATGAATACTTCATTACGATGGTTAACGCTGCACAACAGGAAGCAGATAAACTTGGGGTAGAATTAATCGTTCAGGCCGGACAGAGACATGGAAGCGCTGAAGAACAGATGCAGATCATGGAAAACATGATTACAAGAAGAGTAGATGCAATCTGTATTGTTCCTTCCAGTTCACAGGGATTAATTCCTGTTTTAAGAAAAGCTGAAAGAGCCGGAATCCCTGTTATTAATTTGGATACAAAATTTGATGCTGCAGCTATAGAAGCCGCCGGACTCAAACCCATTCCATTTATTGGAACGGATAATTATTTCGGAGCTCAGATTGCCGGATGGTTTGCATTAAGTCTACTTGGTGCAGAAGGCGACGTTGCAATACTCACCGGTGTTGCCGGACAGCAGAATGCAGCTGACAGAAGAAACGGTTTTTATGATGTTGTCAGTGCATACGATGGCATTAACGTTGTTGCAGAACAAACCGCCAACTGGGAAGTTGAACAGGGTTATAATGTAACACAGAACATCCTTCAGGCAAATCCTGGACTCGATTTAATCTTTGCTTCCAATGACAACATGGGATTGGGTGCAAGAAAAGCTGTTGAAGAAGCACAAAAAGATGTCACTGTTATCGGTTATGACGCTGTACCAGCTGCTTTGGATGCTGTAAAAATGGGAACATTTGCTGGAACTATCGCACAATTCCCTGCAGAAATGGGAATTAAAGGTGTTCAAACAGCTCTTGATATTAAAGCCGGAAAAGAAGTTCCACAATACGTTCAGACAGCTTCCAAATTGATCTATATGGCAAATGTAGATTGGTTCATTGAATATCTGAGTGATTTTGAATAAGAACAGAATAATGCGGCTCTTTTTGAGCCGCTTTTCAACTTAATTTTGAGGTGACTTATGCATTATTATTTATCTATCGACTTGGGAACAATGGGAATTAAAACATGTTTGATTGATGAAGAGGGGTCATTAATTGCCTGTCAATCTTATGAATACGCCATTCAATCCAAAAAACAAGGAGAAGCCGTTCAAGATGCCAATGAATGGTGGAAAGGTCTTCAAAAGGGATTATTGGAAATAAAAGGACAGTTCGCAAAAGAATTTGAGCTAATAGCCGCTATTTCCATTTGTGGCCAAATGCACACACATGTCTACCTGGATGACCATAATGAAGTGCTTTGTGATGCCATTACTTGGTTAGATCAAAGAGGAGATATAATCATACAGGAATGGAAGGATAATGGAATTTATGAACGGTTGTTTGAATTGACAGCTAATTTCCCCACCACCACATATACCGCTCCAAATGTTATCCGAATTCGACGCGAAAACCCAGACATGTATAAAAAGGTGAAAAAAATACTCCTGGCAAAGGATTATATAAAATTTAAGCTGACCGGACAGATGATGACTGAACCGTCAGATGCTTCCGGTACGTTATTATACGATGTTGAAAATCTTAAATGGTCGGACGAGGCATTTCAATTACTAAGTATAGAAAAAGCACTATTCCCTGAAGTAGCACCTTCTACTCACACCATGGGGAGAGTGACAAAGCAAGCATCAACAGAGACCGGCTTAAAAGAAGGCATTCCGGTTGTTAATGGTGGATCGGACCATTCCGTTGCTGAGATCGGTTCCGGTTTGTTTGAAAGCGGATCAGTTTCTGTCATTGTGGGAACAGCTGGTGTGGTTGCTTCCTGTTCTGATCAACCGAAAAAAGATCACAAAAGGAGAATCATCTGTTGGGCCTATCCATTGGAAGGAAAATGGGATTTGTTGGGGATTACACAAACAGCCGCATCAAGTTTGACCTGGTTCAGAAACACATTCGATAGTGGTTCTGACGGGGAAATTTTTAAAGACTACTCCAAAATCGCTTCAGAAGTTGAGGCAGGTTCTCAAGGCTTAATATTCCTACCCTATTTACTTGGAGAGAGAACCCCTTATTGGGATTCAAAAGCAAGAGGCGTTTATTTTGGCCTGAGTATGAATCACAAAAAGGCTCATATGGTCCGGGCCATCATGGAAGGCGTTGTTTTTTCTCTAAAGAACTGTATGGATGTATTTGAAGAGCTGGGAATTGGTCTCACCTCCATAAAAACATTGGGCGGGGGCAGTAAGAGCCCGGTTTGGAGACAGATAGAAGCCTCTGTCTTTAACAAACCCATCCACACCATCGAAGCCGAAGAACCTTCTGCCATTGGGAATTTCATCCTGGCTTCTTTGGGAACAGGAAATATTAAGAGCGTTGAAGAGGCAAAGAAATTTATCAAAGTAACCCAGAGGGAACAACCGATCAAAGAAGAACAAAAACTTTACTTGGGTCAATACGAGAAATTTCTAAAGCTATACGACAGAATAAAAGATATGTATTAAAAAATATACAGGAGGGAATCACTATGGAAAATTGTTATAAAAGAATTGTTGTGGATTCATGCAAGAGGATGGCAGGAGAAGAACTGGTAAAAGGGACTTGGGGAAATGTTTCCTTGAGAAAAGGCGACAAAGTTTACATCACACCGTCCGGATTCCCCTATGACATTATGCGTGAAGACGATATCATGGTCATCGATCTTGAAGGAAATGTTTTAGAAGGGATTCATACGCCATCTTCAGAATGGAAACTCCACGTGGCCATTTACAAGAAACGAGAAGACGTAGAATTTATTCTGCATACTCATCCTGTTTACTCCTCTATCGCTTCAGTGACATTGTCCGAAGTACCGTCTTTAATTGAAGACAGCGCAATGATCTGCGGTCCTGAGATAAGAATAGCTGAATACGGTGATCCCGGCAGTTGGGAATTGGCAAATAATGCAGTGGAAGCCTTAGGCGAAAACAGTGCCGTAATCATGAGAAGTCATGGTCTGGTGAACGTGGGACAAAGATTTTCTGAGGCCTTTGCCAGTGCGAAAGTCACCGAAAAGAATGTTCAAATTTATCTGGAAGCCTTAAAACTGAATAAGGAGATCTTCACCCTGCCGGAGGAAACGAAGAAAAATCTAAGAGAAATCTATAAGAAGATGTACAGACAGTGAGTTGATAATATAATGAAACATTGCGTGATTTCTGTAGACCTTGGTGCCTCGGGCACCAAGGTTTTTCTATCGGAAATGGAGAATGGAAAAATAGAGATCAAGGAACTGGACCGATTTGAAAGTTTTGCCTATTCAAGGGGTTCTTTAAGTTATTGGGATATTGATCGTTTATTTCAACGCATCATGAAAACATTGGACGCGGTCAAAAAAACACATCCCATCTCTTCTATCGGGTTTGACGGCTGGGGGGTTGATTTTGTACCGTTGGATGAAAAAGATCGAAAATTAAGTGATCCCCTGCAATACTTTGCCATGTTTAAAGCAAGCGAGAAAATAGAAACAGAGATGGAAAAAAACCGTCAGTTTATCAACAAAACAGTTACTACACAGCATCAGCCCTTTAACACAGTTTACCAGCTCATGTTTTTAAAAAAACAAAACCCGGGCTTCTTTTCTACAATAAAAAAGATTGTCTCACTTCCCAGTTATCTTGCCGGAAAAATCACCGGTCGGTTTGTTTACGAATTTACTCATGCAACCACCACACAAATCTACGATTATTTAAACAATTCTTGGAGTGATGAAATAATCGGTAAATTAGGTTTTGGCAACATCTTTCCTGAAGTTGAGCCTGCCGGGACGATTATCGGAGAATATGACCAGACCAAAGTCATTCTTCCCGCAACCCATGATACAGCAAGTGCTTACGCATCGATAACATCTGATCCTTTTACAACGTTAAACATCAGCCTGGGAACTTGGTGTCTCAATGGGATTATTCTCAAAGACAAAGCAATCCATCCTGAAGAGATTATAAAGCATAATTACGCTGTAGAAGGCTGCTACAACGGAGATTTAAGGATTCTGGCTAACACGCCTGGTTTGATTTTATGGCAAAAAGCAAAGACAGAAATAGAAAATTTATACTCGAGAGTCATCTCTTATCAGGAATTAGAAGAGATGGCACGTTCGCGAAGTAATTTTTCTCATGCCATGAATGTTGACAACCAAAAGTATTTCACGACAAAGCATTTGCTTGAAAAAATTTACGATGAAGTTAAGATAAAAGATCTTGGAATGGTTTTAACATTTATTTTAAACGGTATCGCTAAAAGAATCAAAAAAACCAAAGATGATATGGAACGCATTTATAGCCGTGAAATAAAAAACATTCATATCATAGGGGGTGGAGTGAAAAACAAATACTTATGTCAAAAAATTTCAGAAAAGGTTAACCTTCCCGTCAAGACCAAACCTCAGGAAGGAACCGCTGTGGGTAACACTGTGGTTCAATTACTGGGAAATGGCTTAATGAAGTCCGAGCAAGAAATGAAGATGATCATTGATCATTCCACTAAATATGTGATTTATTAAGTTTTTTCTTATTTTTTCTTAAGATTTACCACTCATATTATGATATACTACTCTCGCATATCTTAAAAATGATATCGAGGATTTTATGGAAAAAAAAGTTAATCCATCCGAAAAAGAATCAGAAATAATGGGTTGTAAATCTTCAGGAAACTTGGGTGAACAATTCAATAACCGGGTGAAACTGGAAAAAATAGTAATCAATTCGTTGATTGATCTGTTAAGTTTTCAAGGTTCACTTGATCATAAAATTGAGAAAATACTCCAATACTTAGGTGAATTTTCTCAAACAGACAGAAGTTATATCTTCCTTTTTTCCAAGGATGGATGTTCCATGAGTAATACCCATGAATGGGTAGCAGATAATATCAATTCTGAAAAGGAAAATCTGCAAAATCTACCTTGTAAAACGTTTCCGTGGTGGACAGAGAAAATTAAAAATCAAGAAATCATCAACATTCCAAGTGTAGAGGAAATGGGTGAATACGCAGCGGTAGAAAAGGATATTTTCAAGGCTCAAGCTATTCAATCCTTAGTTGTTGTACCATTGGTTGTCAATGATACAACTATAGGCTTTCTGGGTTTTGACGCTGTAAAAGATTTAAAAACATGGAAAAAAGAGGATATTGAATTACTTCAAACGATTGGGAATATTATTGGTAATGCCCTTGAAAGGCATCAATATGATAAAGAACTCCATAAAAGAGAATTGAATTACAGAATTCTTTTTGAAAATTCCACTGACGGGATCTTCCTTCTTGATTTGGAAGGCAATCACATGAAGGTCAATCAGATGGGCGCAAAAATGGTTGGTTACACATTGGACGAAATCCAGGGATTATCATACAAAGATTTAGTTGCCCTTGAAGAAATTGGTATTTCGGAGCAAATGCTCTCTAAACTGATTAAGGGTGAAACACCTCCACCCTATGAGAAAACTCTGATGACAAAGAAGGGTAGAAGACTACCCGTTGAAATCAACCTCACACTCATAAAAGATGAGAAAGGTTGTCCTTCAATGATACAAAGCATTTTAAGGGATTTAAGCCCAAGAAAAAACACTCAAAAAGAGATCAAACGCCTCACCTTTTTTAAAAATTCAGTTTTCCGCATTTTAAATGAAACCCTCTCCAATGTTAAGGCAACGCTTCCTACAAGAACTTTGTTGGAACTTAATCTGCAGGTTATTGACAGTTGTGATCATGGGTGGGTCTTTGAATTATTCCAAAACCAATTAATCCCAATAATGGAAATGGGCCCTTTAAAAGAAGAATTGACCATCGATATGATTAAAACCATGAGTCAGCGTTTAAGGCCGGTTGATGATGTTACCACATTAAAAGCGAATGAAATCTTTCAGGATTTAAAACCCAAATCTATGGCAGAAGATATTCATTTTTTAATCATCCCCATCAAGAATAAGAATGAAAATTCAATTGTTTTTGTGCTAAAACAAGCTGAAGTTGAAAACAAATTCAGTGATAATGATATAGAAACCGGTTTATTCCTAAAGAAAAACTTTGAGACCATGCTCCAGAGAATCAATTTGGAATCAACTCTGCTAAAAAAACAACAACAACTGACACAATTGGCGGACATAGATAGCTTAACCGGTTTGTACAATCGGCGTAAATTTGGAGAACTGGTTACAGAATATTTAAAAAAAGGAACGCATTCCGCGTTGTTATACGTTGATTTGAATAAATTCAAAGAAATAAACGATACCTTGGGTCACAATGCCGGTGACAAGATGCTAAGTGAGATTACCAGCCGAATCAAACGGGTATCCAAAGGGAAAATCATCGCCGGAAGGCTGGGGGGAGATGAATTTGGTTTACTTCTTCCAGTAACAGACAAAGGCGAAATTAACCGCACAAGCGCAATGATCTTAAATATCATTGAGGCGGATTACGATATTCCCGGATGGTATGGCAGAATCAGTGCCAGTATTGGCATTGCCATGTATCCCAAAGATGGTAACACCTTTGAAGAGTTGTTAAAAAATGCAGATATCGCCATGTATGAGGCCAAATCTTCAAAACACGATTATATTTTCTTCAACCAAGAATTAGCTGATAAAATTGAGAATAACATTGAAATGGAAAAGGAAATTGAAATCAGTTTAAGAGAAAACGGTTTTATTCTCTATTATCAGCCTATCCTAGAAACAAAAGATGAACAAATCAAAGGCTTTGAAGCACTGGTTCGATGGAATCACAAGGAAAGAGGAATCTTATCGCCCTTTCATTTCCTTCCCTTTGCCGAGAAAACGGGTTTAATTGCAAAAATAGATGAAAAAACCAGAGAAATTGCCGTTAAAAAGCTTGAAGAATGGGAGAAAAAGAATCAAAATGTCTCTCTCAGTATTAATGTTTCCGCCAAAGAGTTCCTAAAACCCGGGTTTTTAGACAATATGGAAAGACTGTTTGACACACATAAGATTGACCTGAGAAAACTCATTATCGAAATCACTGAAAATTCATTCCTGGAAGATTATGAGACAACTGTTAGAACCATTAACTATCTAAAAGAAAAAGGTATACAATTTTCCATTGACGATTTCGGCACCGGATACTCTTCCTTATCATATTTAAGAAAGATACCGGTAGACTATCTGAAAATTGACATGGAGTTTGTTAAAGACATTCATCACAACAGGGTGAACCAAACCATAGTGGAATCCACCATTAAAATGGCACATAATTTGGGATTTAAAACCGTATGTGAAGGGGTTGAAACAAGGGAAGAGTTCAATATTTTAAGACAACTTCAAACGGACTACGTCCAAGGCTATCTCTTCGGAAAACCTGCGCCGTTATGATTAAAGTGCCCTTTATAAGTTAGTTGTGATATACTATCACATAATAAGCTTAACATTGAGGATGATATGGCCGGTAATGGTAAACACCAAATAAATAACACGAATCAAGCTTGTACGGAATGTACAAAAGAGCTGACAGATAAGCTTAATTACAGAATTCACCTGGAAGAGATCGTGAGAGAATCTTCAATTAGTCTCATGAGAGTTGACGATCCCATTGACAAAAAAATAGAAGGGATTCTAAAACGACTTGGAGAATTTTCAAAAACGGATAGAAGTTATATCTTTCTCTTTTCTCCCGATGGATGTTTTATGAATAATACCCATGAATGGTGTGCCGATGGCATTAGTCCGGAAAAAGAAAACTTACAAAACCTGCCATGTGAGATATTCCCCTGGTGGACCAAGAAGATCAAAAACGGAGAAATCATCAATATCCCTGAAGTTTCGGCGCTGGCAGCCATTGCACCGGATGAAAAGGAGATTTTGCAAGCACAGGCAATCCAATCCGTGGTGGTTGTTCCCCTATTGGTTAATGAAAAAGCAATTGGTTTTTGGGGTTTTGACGCTGTAACACACAAAAAAGACTGGGAGAATGAGGATATCGCCTTACTCCAAACCGTTGGGAACATCGTTGCCAATGCCATTGAAAGACATCGTCGAGAAAACGAAATTCTTAAAAACGAACTCAATTATCGAACCTTGTTTGAACATTCCAACGATGGTATCTTTTTACTGAATTTTGAAGGAAAACATACCCGTGTAAACAAAAAGGCAGCACAAATGTTGGGTTACACACCCGAAGAGATACAAGGATTATCTTACAAGGATTTAGTAGCCCCTGAAGAAATCGGGAATTCAGAGGTTATGTTATCAGAAGTCATCAACGGACATATCCCCGCTCCCTATGAGAAAACAATGCTCACCAAAGATGGTAAACGGCTTCCCGTTGAAATCAATTTATCCCTAATCAAAGATGAAAAGGGACAACCTGCCATGATTCAAAGCGTGGTTAGGGATATCAGTTCTCGCAAAACCACTCAAAAAGAGATTAAACGCCTTAGTTTTTTTAAGAACTCTGTATTCCAAATCCTTAATGAGACCCTTTCTCATGACAAGGCAAAACCACCATTAAGAGCCTTATTAGAGCTTAATTTAAAAGTCATTGATAGTTGTGATCACGGTTGGGTTTTTGAGATGTTCAATCATCAACTGATCCCCATCCTGGAACTGGGACTGCTGAAGCAAAATTTGCCTTTTGAAGCGGTAGAAGTTATGAGTAACCGTTTAAAAACTATTGATGAGGTGGTTATTCTTAAAGCGAGGGAGTTATTTGACGGGATAAAACCAGATTTTATCGATAAAAAGTTTCACTTTTTAATTATCCCTATCAAAAGCCATGAAGAAAATTCTATCGTTTTTATACTGAAACAAGCAGATATAGCCAACAATTTTGTCAACAATGACTTACAGACAGGAGCTTTCTTAAAGAAAAACCTGGAAACCATGCTGCATAGAATCAACCTGGAAACAAGTCTGATGGATAAACAAAAACAATTAACAAAGCTGGCAAATATCGACAGTTTGACAGGCCTATACAACAGAAGAAGATTTGGTGAACTGGCTACAGAATACCTGGAAAAAGGAACGCATTTTACCTTACTTTATATGGATTTGAATAAATTCAAAGATATCAACGATACCCTAGGACATAGCGCCGGTGACAAGATGTTGAGAGAGATTACCGACCGGATCAAAAATACCTGCAAAGGCAAAATCATCGCTGGAAGATTAGGTGGAGATGAATTTGGATTGTTACTTCCCCTATCAGATGAAAAAGAAATCAGAAGGATTAGTGCAGAGATCTTAAAAGTGCTTGGAAAAGATTATCAAATACCCGGTTGGTATGGAAGAATCGGTGCCAGTATTGGTATTGCTTTGTACCCCAAAGACGGGAATTGTTTTGAAGAGCTCTTGAAAAATGCAGATATCGCAATGTATGAAGCCAAATACTCCAAACATGACTTTGTCTTTTTTAATCAAGAGCTATCCGATCAAATCCGAAAAAAGATTGAAATGGAAAAAGAGATTGAAGTCAGTTTGAAGAAAAATGAGTTTATTCTTTATTATCAACCCATTGTAAAAACCAAAAATGAACACATCAAAGGATATGAAGCTCTGGTTCGATGGGATCACGAGGAACGAGGTATCTTATCTCCCTTTCATTTTCTCCCATTTGCCGAAAGAACAGGACTTATCGGAAGAATCGATGAAAAGATCAGACAAATGGCCGTCAGGAAGCTTGAAGAATGGACTTTCCAGGAAAAAGATTTTACACTAAGCGTTAATGTTTCTGCCAAAGAGTTTTTAGAAGAGGGATTTATAGATAATATAGAGAAATTATTTGAACACCATGAATTCGATCCGGGTAAACTAATCATAGAAATCACAGAAAATTCCTTCTTGGAAGATTATCAGGAAACGGTGAGAAAGATCAAGCATTTGAAGAAACATGGCGTGTTATTTTCCATAGACGACTTTGGAACCGGCTACTCTTCTCTATCGTATTTGAGAAAAATACCCGCTGATTTCCTGAAAATAGACATGGAATTTGTTCAAAACATCCAGGAAAACAGGGTCAATCGAACCATTGTTGAATCGACTATCAAACTGTCCCATGACCTGGGATTTCAAACCATCTGCGAAGGCGTCGAAACACAAGAAGAATTTCGAATCTTAAGGAAATTCAACACGGACTACGTCCAAGGCTATCTCTTCGGAAAACCTGCGCCTTTATAATCAACCCCCAATCACCTCTATCTTCCCATTATACCCATCCATAATAATCTCCGAGTCCTCAGGTACCGAAAAAATGTTCCTGGCAGAAACAATTGCCGGAATGGAAAACTCCCTGGCTACTATGGCGGAATGAGAAAGCATCCCTCCGCTTTCGCTGATGATACCACTGGCTTTTGAAAAAACAGGAGTCCAGCTGATATCCGAGTAAGGAATCGCGACAATATCACCGGCTTTGATCTTCTTTGCCTGATCCAATTGTTTTATGTGAATCAGTCTGCCTCGAAGATAGCCTCCGGAAACTCCCAATCCATAAATCTCGCTGTGTTGAACATCCTGCTTCATGAGGGGAGGTGCTTTTTCGCCGATGATCATTTCAGGCACTTGAATATCTTCAAGGTTCGCCATCTCTTCCTTTCTATTTTTAATCAGGTGATGAATGTGAACCTTGGAAACAGTTTCTTCTAGAATTTGACCTTTGATTTCCTCATAATAAAGATAAAAAACATCTTCTATTGAATTAATGTATCCCTTATCCTTTAAACGCTTCCCCAATTCAAGAAAATAGCGTCTAAACTGATTGTATCCGTAGGTGTATAAGAAGCTCATTCTTTCCTTTAAAACTTGGAATTTAACAGCCTTTTGATATTTTTTTCTCAATTTGGGATCTTTATTCAAATCGATTTTTTCCTGTTCAGATTTAGGTACTTCATGATTTCTAATCAAATTCAGCAGATTTTGTTCATCTTCGGACCAGGAGGGTTTTGAGAAATCATTCCCGCTGTCACTGAGATGACCGAATTTATCCTTAAAAGCCTTATAGACTTTGCCAAATACATGGATTTCCGAAAGGGCGCTTGACGCTTCAATCATTTCAGGCAGTTGATCTCGAGCCTGCTCTGATAGTTGGTCATATTGTTTTTTTAAAGTATTGAGATGCATGTTAACTTGAATGTCGGCTGTTTTTTCCCTGACTTCAGAGAAATCACAATCCATTAACGTCAAGTTTCGCTTTTTCAAAGCATTTTTCAATGCAAAGTTGTTGAAGAAAAAACTCATCAAAGGTGTGATGATGTTGTAATAAGAGGCCCAGCGGGTGGTCTCAGTCAACTCGTCAATGGTTTGAATTAATTGTGAATCCGATAAATCAGCTAATTCTTGTACTCTGTAAAATTCAACCAATTGTTCATATTTTTGATAAAACCTGTTGTATTCAAGTTTAAAAAACAAACGCTTCCACAAAAAGTAAATGATTCGATGGAGATAAAGAACCGAGCGAATACCCGGTTTAAAGGAGGGTTTCTCTTTACCTGTATCTTCAATACCCAGCATAATCTCCAATAATTCACGAGGCATGCCAAATAACTCAAAAATATCGCCAAAAATGCCCATATTGAAATAGGCTCTGTAATAGAATGAATGGGCCATATGATAGATATCTATGTTCGTCTTTCCTGTAATTTCTTCAATCAGTTTTTTCCAGGAACTATTCACCACAGGGATGTTGATTGACCAAACCAAGGGTTTGATCATTCCGGGAAGAAATTCTTTTGATATACGGTTGGAAAAGATCTTTTTCCCTTTTATTCCGGTGATCTTTCGGGCTTGAATCCAGTATATTTCATGGTTGGAATAAGCCCATTCCAGATCAACCGGGGAATCAAAGAGTCCTTGGATTTTTTTTGCTTGAGTAATTAAGTGATCGAATACTTCCGGTTTCATTGTAGGGGGAATTTCATCAGATTTTCCCTCAACCCAACGTCCCCATTTGTAAATTCTTCTCACGGGCTTTTCCCCACCTTGAAGAATTTTATTCGAGAAGCCTTCTGTCGCTTCGATGATGATTTCATCAAACCCGTTTACGGGATTTTTTGTAAAAAGAACACCGGAAAAAACAGGTGTAATTTGGCGTTGAACGATCATGGACATATTGATATCGGACGGGCCGAGGTTCATCCTATTATTATAAATTGCTACATTCAAGTTTAAAAGGCTTTTAGCAACTGATTCCAAAGCATAAATGATTCGATCTGTCCCCTTCAAGTTTAAAATCGATTCAAACTGCCCAGCAAAACTTCTTTCGGTGGTATCTTCAACATCAGCGGAAGATCTGACTACGTACAGAGATGTTTCTTCTGTATTGTTCTCTAAGATGTTTTTTAATTTGTCAGCACTAGCAGTATCTAAAGGAAAAGGCCTTTTGAACTTAACGACAAATCCTTGAGGAACCTTAAACCCATTTTTCATTAGAAAAGCAAGATTTTTCGCTTTATTTCCAAAACCATGAAAGGCGTGAGTGAGTTTTTTAACTTGAAAATCATTCATTGCTTTCCTCCTCTCCCCTTTTCTTGTCATGCTTAAAATATGCTTGCCATTTTTCGAATATCCGGTTTTTCTTGAAATCGTCATTATGAGTACTGGAACGAATAAAAAAGACAGTGATGACGCAAAAACCAAAGATCAGATAAGAGATGTGTCCCTGAAACAGATAAAGTAACAAGGGGTAAGACAGGCTTGAAATGAAAAAAGAAAGACGCGCCTTCTTAAAGGCCATGGAAGAGAACACCCATAGGATAGCAATCATTATCGCTGTATAAGAGGACATGAAAAAAGTTGCCCATCCAATGAGTGTGCGACCCTTTCCGTATTTTCCGGGCAAAAAGACGGGAAAAGACGTTCCCAATAGAGCGAAAAAGATCGACATCAGCATCGGCGTTGGTGATTGAAAAAAAGCAGGGAGAATAAAAACCGGTAACACACCCTTTGAAGCTTCACCAAGTACGGTGAGATACCCAGCTCGTTTTCCTCCGACGTTAAAGGTGTTGGCGACACCGATGGTCTTTGTTAAATACTCATATACCTTTTTACCTGTAAAAATCCAGGTAAAAATATATCCAAAAGGAATAGAGCCGTATAAATATGAACAAACAGCAATCATTAAGTGATTAAACACCATCATTATGATTCCTTTCTTTCACAGAATGTTAGAAACAATTAAAGAAAACGTGTTCTCTTTTTTTAAAGTTTATGACACTAATCAATTATATCACTATTCAATATCAACAAGAAAAACATTTTATTATCATACAAGGAATTCGAAACGAGTTGATCAAATTAGTGTATAATTAAGCCATAACTGATCAAAAAGGATTGAAAAGATGGGTAATGAATCTGATAACAGCTTGCTGAGACAATACCAAGCAATGATTAATGGCTTCGATGATGCGGTTTTTATTGTTGAAAAAAACGGAAACGGTGATTATCGTTTTCAAGTGTTAAACAAAAAAGTAGCCGACACCATTGGATTGGCACAATCAGAAATTTTGGGAAAGACGCTATTTGAAATCTTTGTACCTGAAATAGCCAAAAAGATGAAAGACAATTATGATCGTTGTTTAGCAGAAAATGACGTGATTGAATACGAGGAAAAACTCTATTTGGCAAATCGAAAATCCTTTTGGAGAACGCGTTTGTCTCCTCTTTTTATGAATGATCATGTGATAGGTCTTTTAGGAGTTTCAAAAAACATCACTCCTCAGAAAAACATGAAAGATATTCTAGAAGAAAGTAAAAACAAATATAAAGTTTACGTTGAAAATGCACCTTACGGTGTCTTCTTAGCTGACCAAGAAGGTAATTATCTTGAAGTCAATCAAAAGGCTTCAGAAATCACAGGTTATACCGTTGAGGAACTTTTAAAAATGAACTTGAGAGAACTGATCCCTGAAGAACATACAAAAAAAGGGATGGAGCATTTCAGAGAATTAAAAAAAACCGGAAAGGCTTGTTCGGATGTTAAATTCAAGCATAAAGACGGTTCGATTAGATGGTGGACTGTCAATGCGCTCAAGCTTAACGAAAAATCCTATTTGGGTTTTGCACAGGATATTACCGAAGAAAAGGCAATTCATCAAAGCATCTCTGAAAAAGAGCAGTTGTTCCAGGCCATGCTAAACGCGATCCCGGATATGGTCTCCGTTCATGACGTCGAAATGAACATCATTTACAGCAACTGGAACGGATTTGCCGCAGTAAACCCCTCAAAAAGAATCCTTCATACAAAGTGTTATCGAACCTACAGAGGTTATAACGATCTTTGCCCGGATTGTCAGGCAAAGAAAGTCATACAAACAAAAAAAAGTCATCAGGGACAAGCCCGTTTACCGGACGGTACTTGGGTAGAAGTTCGGGTCATTCCCATATTCGAACGTATTGATGAACCGGATGGGGGGAAAAGTGTTAAGTATTTTCTGGAATGGGTCAGAGATATTACCGATTTTAAGAAAAAAGAAGAAGAACTTCATCAACAAAAGGAAGAACTTGTAGCCAGTAATGAAGAAATGGAAGGACTTTACGAGGAAATGAAAGCGTTAAATGAGGAACTCATTGACAGTGAAGAAAAAGCAAATAAATTAAGCCAGGCAAAATCCGAATTTTTAGCCAACATGAGCCATGAATTGAGAACCCCTCTGAACGGTATACTGGGTTTTTCCAAGTTGATCAGAAAGACAAAAATCGATAAAGAGCAAGCAGATTATCTGGATTGTGTGATTTATTCAGGAGAAATCCTGTTAGATATCATCAACGACATATTGGATTTCTCAAAGATAGAAGCCGGGAAATTAATTTTAGAAGAAAAAAAGACCGATCTGAAACGGATGATCAAAAAAAACTTCAACGTGACCACAGGAAAACATACAGAAAAAGAATTGAACTATGATTTAGTAATCGATGAACGAATACCCCAATCTATCATAACCGACCCATTACGATTCAATCAGGTGATAGCCAATTTGTTGAGTAACGCGATTAAATTCACAAAAAAAGGCAAGGTTTCTTTAAAAGCAGAGTTGTTGAGTTTGACAGACATAAACGCTACAATACACTTCAGTGTTAGCGACACCGGAATTGGTATTACCGAAGAGCAAAAAGAACATATCTTTGAAATGTTCACCCAAGGAGACTCCTCCACCACCCGAGAATTCGGTGGAACCGGACTTGGACTACCCATAACAGTGAAAATCCTTGAAAAAATGGGCAGTCGAATTCAATTAACCACAAAAGTTGGAAAGGGCAGCACATTTTCATTTGTATGTAATTTTAAACTACCTTCTTGAAAAACACATACAGGACTTACATTTAAGATTCCTGATTTTCTCAAAAGTAACAAAAAACTCTCTTAAAATTCTTTTCTCAAAGCCATGCAAACATCATCATAGAACCCGTATTGTTTATAAAGGCCATGTGCATCTTTTGTTTTGAGAAGCTTTAAGCCAACATCCCTTATCTTTTCATGATTAACCGCATTTTCTACCAACCATTTTCCAAGCCCCAAACCTCGATATTGAGGATCAATAAATACATCCGCAATCCAGGCAAATGTAGCATAATCCGTTACAATTCGACAAAAACCAATTTGCTTTTCGCCATCAAATAGCGAAAGACAAATAGAGTTATCAATGGCAACATCATTGATTTGCTTCGTCCTTTTCTCCGCCCAATAGGTTTGATTCAAAGATTTTAAAACGAAATCTCTGTCGATTTTATCCGTTTGATCTGTTATAAAGAAATTATCTTTTATTTTATACATATTTACCTCCAGAAAACATTCCGTAAATTATATAACCCTTCATTCAAACAAAAATCTTTAATGTATTTGATATTATATACTAAAAGATTGTTTTCTTTAAGTTGATAGTTATTCGCTTATTCTGTATAGAATACCTGTTTAAAGATTCTGTTGATTGCTCTTTTGAAGCATTGTTTTAAGAATTAAAAACACTCGTAATGCCCGTTTTATAGCCAGTAACATTTTTTTTACAGTTCGAATTAATTGATTGCTTATAAAAATATATGATATAATGTTAATACTACTTTCTTAGGAGGGATTAGTATGAAGAAATTCAAAGTTCTTTTAGTACTTTCTCTACTTTTCATTTTTTTAGCTTCCCCAATGGTTTTCGCAGCAGAGAACAAAGTGTATGGCTATGTAACACCTGGTCCTGATACATGGTATAAGAAAGATGTTGAGGGATTTCAATATGGTGCAGAATTGGCCGGTGCTGAAGTGATCGTTCTAAATTCTGACTATGATACACAAAAAGAAATCACCAACATCAATACGCTGATTAATATGGGTGTTGATGGTATGTGCGTTTTTTCTTTTAATCCCAATGGCGCATTTATTGCGGCCAGGGAATGTGCCAAAGCCGGAATTCCTTTGGTAGTCACAGACAACGTTGGACAAGTTTTGACTTCGGAATACGATTTAGTCGCCTGTATTGATTTTGATTGGAGTGGGATGGGAACCAACATGGCTAATTATATCGCTGAAAATTACCCCGGAGAAAATGTCGCCTGTATCATGGGGTTATTTGAGCATATCCCTGTCCAAATTTTCAGAGAATCATTCGAACCAAAGGTCAAAGAATTAGGCAAAAATGAAATAGTTGCATTCCGTGACGGGAAATACACACCAACAGTAGCCGTTGACCAGGCTCAGGATTTAATAGAATCCGGATATGATTTCTCCGTATTGTTTATGTTTAATGAAGAAATGGCCGCCGCTGTTGTCAGGATGCTAAAAGCAAGAGGGCTTCTTAACAACCCCATAAAGGTTGTTACAACTAATGGTGCCCCTTATGGTATCGAACTCATCAAAGAAGGCAGTATCCAATATTCAATCTCCACTTCACCGGGATGGGAGGGCTTTATTTCTTTCCTCGCTTTACATGAACATGTTTTAGGAAGAAATGATGAACTGAATCAACAAATTCTTCTCCCAAATACACCGATCACACCGGCTACAATTGATAATAAAAAACTGGTTGTTCCATGGGATGTCGATCCTGTCTGGATTGAACTGACCAAGGACTATTTCCCGGAATACGACGGACTTTATTAAAAAAACATAAAAAGGATGGGTCTTCCCATCCTTTTTTATTTCTAAGGTGAAAACATGGAGAATCTAAAACCATTTCTTAAATTAGATAAAATCACAAAAATATACGGTTCTTTCAAGGCTTTGGATTCAGTTTCTTTTGATTTGTATCCAGGAGAGGTCCATTGTATTGTGGGAGAAAACGGAGCGGGTAAATCTACTTTGATCAAATCCCTATCAGGCGCTGTTAAACCTGAAGAAGGTCAAATATATCTTTTCTCTGAAACACCCGAAAAGGATTTAAATCCTCGTAAAAGCATCCAAAAAGGGATTTCTACTATTTATCAGGATGCTGAACTGGTTGGTTCTTTAACGGCAGCTGATAATGTTTTTTTAGGCGACGAAGAAATTTCAGGAATACCTTTCGTTATTGATGTGAACTCTCAAAAAAGAAGAGTTCAGGAAATATTGGACAATATGAATCTAAAATTCCCCGTTGATGCTTTAGCCGAGGAGTTATCCACTTCAGAAAGTCAAATGCTTCAAATAGTAAAAGCTATATATAAAAAGGCAAAGGTAATTGTCATGGATGAACCGACTAGTTCTTTGGGTTTGGAAGAGACTAGGAGTCTAATGGACTTAATTTATAGATTGAAAAAAGACGGTATTGGTATCATCTACATCTCACATTATCTAGAAGAAATCTTTAACATAGCTGATAGGATCACCATTTTACGTGATGGAAAGAAAGTTGGGACATATAACTTGGAAGAAATTAGTGAAGAAGAAATCATCAGAAAAATGGTAGGACGCGATGCTTCTATGTTCTATTCCAGGCGAAAGGTAGAAATCGGCGAAGAAAAAGCGATTATTAAAGATTATTCAAAAACTGGTGTTGTAAAGGATATCAGTTTTTCAGTTAATGCCGGTGAAGTTTTCGGGATGGGTGGTTTGGTTGGCTCTGGAAGAAGTGAATTTGCACACTTATTATTTGGTTCCGAGATACCTGACCAAGGAAATTTGTTTCTGAACGGAAAGAAACTTAACATAAAATCGCCTAAAGATGCCATAAAAAATGGAGTTTGCTTTGTTACCGAAGACCGAAAAAAGTTAGGAATGCTAAGA
>Ga0272443_10002502_pt1 | contig 23357 bp, 14 predicted proteins | sample SSMAcet12_FD_193581 | JGI IMG/M metagenome (GOLD analysis project Ga0272443, IMG submission 193581) | Marine sediment archaeal communities from Little Sippewissett salt marsh, Falmouth, MA, United States - SSM-Acet-12 | ecosystem: Environmental > Aquatic > Marine > Wetlands > Sediment ...
GGACTCCTACGACCCGATCGTCACGACCGAGCTGTTCACGAAAGCCCAGGCGATTTTCGAGGACCGCAAGCGCCGGTACGCGCCCGAGCAGATGCTCGTCAAACTCCAATCTCTCTACGAAAAATACCACGTCGTCACTTCCCGCCTCATCCGCGCCGAGAAAGACGCACCCTCGCCGGGCACCTACGCCGCCCGGTTCGGCGGACTGAGCGGCGCGTTCCAGGCGCTGTTCGCCGACGTCCTCGAGCGCGTCCGCAACGACGTGTTTCAGGCGATCGGCCGGGAGGCACGGCTCGTGGACGAGTATGAGGACTTCATTGTGATCAACCGGGACTTCACGGTGCTGATCCAGCCCGCCGTGCCGGTACCCGACGGGTACGGCGCCTTCTGGCCGTTCCGGCCGGACCGCCGCCCCGTGGTGGACATCACGTTGGGCGTACCCCTGTCCAACGGCGGGCGATACGAGATCCTCGGGTACCTCGCGCTGCCGCGTCTCATGGTACCCGAGCGGTGGGTGCGTCTGTCGGCCGCCAGCGAAGCGCGGATCGAGATGCACGGTTACAACGGCCTGGACCTGATCCGAGACCTTTTGCAATAGGAGAATCGCTCATGGACACAGTCGCCATCCGCAGCATGGCCCAGCGTCAGTACCGGATGATCCCGGTCAACCAGATCAACGTCGTCAACTCGCGGAAACGCGAGAAGACGCAGTTCCAGGAGAACGTCCGGAGCATCAACGAGGTGGGTCTTTATAAACCCATCCTGGTCAACCGGCGGAACCTGGCCTCGAGCGGCCTGTACGATCTCATCTGTGGCGAAGGCCGCCTGATGGCGCACATCGAGCTGGGCAGAACCCACATCGCCGCCGACGTGTGGGACATCGACGAGCGTCAGGCGCAGCTGATGACGCTCGGCGAGAACATCGCCCGCACACCGCCTCAGACGATCGAGTTCGCCCGGGCACTCAAGGAGATGCACGACTTCGGGATGAGCTGGAAGGAGCTGGCCGCGATCACGGGCAAGACGGAAGAGCATCTGCGCAACTACGTCCGGCTCATCGAACAGGGCGAGGAACGCCTGGTGAAGGGCGTCGAGGATGAGGTCTTTTCGCTCAGTTTCGCGATGTGCGTGGCGCAGAGCACGGATCGTTCGATCCAGCACCTGCTCATGGACGCGTTCGACAGCGGCATCGTCAATTCGAACAACCTGCCCCGTGTCCGGCGGGTCATCGAGGATCGCCTGGAAAAGGGCAAACTCCTCGGCAAGAAACGGGGCGGCGCGCCCTACACCGTCGGCCGGCTCAAGCGCGACATCCGCAAGATCACCCGCGAAAAAGAGGCCTTCGTCTACGAGGCCGGCCAGCGGGAGAACCGGCTCATGCGGATCCTCGAGGCGCTCCAGCGTTTGAAAAAAGACGACGTTTTCCTCGGCCTGCTCAAAACGGCCGGGCTGGCGGATAACCCGCAGCTCAAGGGCGAGTATGTGGTGTAAACTTTCTGGAAGGAGATCACGAGATGTCCAGTCCCGAAAAAGCCAATGTGACGGGCGTCGATGTCCCGATCGTCCAGCTGACGCCGTTGCGGAAGCGGACGATCGGCAAGAAGAATTACAACAAACTCCTGGCCAACATCAAGACGGTCGGCCTCATCGAGCCGCTCTGCGTCTGCCAGGAGGGCAAGCAGTTTTTTATCCTGGACGGCTACATCCGGTACACCGTGTTCCTGGAGCTCGGGATCGATACGGTGCCGTGCCTCGTGCTGCCCAGCCGCGACCTTTACACGCCCAACCGGCAGGTGAACCATCTGTCGCCCCGCGAAGAGAACCGGATGCTGCGTAAGGCGCTCGAAAAACTCGACGAGCAGACGATCGCCCAGGCGTTCGGGGTCGAGTCGCTCGAAGCCCGCCTCAAAACCTCGCTCTACCGCGAGCTGCACCCGGAGGTGGCCGCGGAACTCGAAAACAACCACCTGACGCAGGCCATCGCGCGGGAGCTGGCCTTCGTGCAGCCCAAGCGCCAGCTCGAGATCGTGACGCTCATGAAGGATACTGGCGATTGCAGTACGGCGTTCGCCAAGGCGCAGGTCCTGGCGACGCCGAGCCACCTGCGTAGCAAGAAAAAACGGGGCATCACCCCGTGGCAGCGGGGCCAGAACACGAAGCGCGATCTCGTCAAGAAACTCGCCGAGGTCGAGAAGCACTATGATTTTTACAGTGCGCTCTACCGCCAGTATGTCGGCGACCTCTTGAAACTGGCCATCTACATCCGCCAGATCGTCAGCCGTGCCGAGCTGCGGGCTCATCTGGCCGAACACCATCCCGAGGACCTGACGTGTTTCGAGTCCGTCCTGGCCGAAAGCGAGGCCAAGGTAGCCGGCTGAGACGAACCGAGAGTCCGCCAAAAATCCGGGCGATGCCAGACACCAGGATACCGCGATGGAGCCGTTTTCGTACACGAACCGAGATGGAAAAACCTACTACTGCCACACCATACGTGGGGCCGACGGCCGCGTTGGCCACGTGATGCGTCTCCGCGCCGAGGGCGCTGTGATGAAACTGCCGGAAGGGTTCGAGGTCCGCGAGAACGTCCACGGCCAGGTCGCCGTGCGGCGCATCCGGGCTCGGCGGCTGAGCCGGCTCGAGGAACAGCTGCTGCGGACGGCGATGAAGAACCTCCGGCCCTTCGCCTACGTGCTGGACATCGACGGCCGGGCCGCCACGGTCTATGCCTCGGCCGAGGACCGCAAGTGTTTCCTGGAAAGCCTCGACGCCGAGTTCGCCGACGGGTTCGCCGAGGCGCTGACCCGGGCGCTGGCCAAACGGTATTCGCCCGAGCTGGTGGCGATGTTCCGGGCCCGTCGCAAGGAGCAGAACGCCCGGCGGCCGCGCTACTACCCACTGCTGCGGTTCGTGCTCGTCGCGAAACGTACGCGGCGGTTCGCCGTCGAACGGGTGTGTTTTTCGGGGGAGAGCAGCTGGATACGACTCGAAGAGCTGCCCCTCGCCGAGGCGGTCACGAAGTACCTGCCGCACCTCGGCCGCGACAGTTTTTTCGAGCTGATATGAGGCACTCGCCTAAAACAGCCTATCACGAATATTACCCCACTCCTGGGGGCACCTCGGCCGACGTGATCCGCGCTATCCTGGAACTGGAACGGGATGGCCTCTCCCTGAAAGGCCGGCATGTCCGGGAGGCGTGCTGGCCCCTGGCCGCCGCCGCGGTTCGGCATTTTGGATGCTGGGGCAACGCGCTGAAAGCTGCCGGTATCGACCACGAAGCGGTGGCCAAACGCCGAAAATGGACGGTCGAACGGGTGGTTCAGGCGATCCACCGGCTCGATCGCCAGGGCGTGCCGTTGAATTACGGATCCGTCTACAAGACCGATAGCGGCTTGCCACAGGCGGCAACGAAACTACTGGGCTCCTGGCACAACGCGCTCCGCGCGGCGGGCTACGATCCCGATCAGATCCGCACAGCACGTTCCCCCTGGACCCGTGCGCAAATCATCGAGCTCATCCAGCGTCGTGCCGCAGCAGGATTGCCCATCGCCACGCACAACGTTGTGCCCCAGTCGGCTGAGGTCGCATCGCGCAGGTTGTTTGGCTCCTGGAGGGCGGCCCTCAAAGCGGCGGGCGTCGCTGTCCCCATGGTGCAATACCCCATCTGGACGAAGGTCTCTGTGATCGAGGGCATTTTAACGAGGCAGCAGGCGGGTCAGCCGATCTACTGTTATGCGGTCGCCGATCAGGCATCGAAACTCTATGAGGGGGCGCGCCGATATTTCGGGAGCTGGGAAGAGGCCTTACGCGCAGCGGGAATCGATCCCGCAACAGTCCGACGTCGGCATCCTCCCTACACGAAGGATGACGTCCTGGCACATCTGAAACGCCAGGCAGCAGACGGTGCAAAGTATTCCAGCCCCTGTCAGCACCCGGAGCCGATCGTGCGTGCGGCCAGACGCCTGTTCGGAAGCTGGCAGACAGCACTCGAAGCGGCAGGTCTGGCGTCCGCCGAGCCGGATCCTCGCAGAGCGAAACGGAAACGCCGCCGCAGAAAATGTCAGAGTCGCAAGCGCGTGGCCAAGTCGACAGCGCGGGCTCGGGTACCGCAACAGGATCGTTTTCTACGTGAGATGAAAAGCGAACGAAACACGGCCTCCGATGGCAATCGGAACAAGTACCGAAGCAAAGAGGAGGTCGTGCGCCACCTTTTGGAGCGAAAGCTGGAGGGGTTGTCGCTACGTGCCGTCGCTGTTAAAAGGGATGATTGCCCCCTCCATGTCGCAGCCTGCCGGTACTTCGGGACCTGGAGACAGGCGCTTCAGGCTGCAGAGATTGAGCCCGAGTCGCTTGCAGGTATGCGACTCTGGACAGAGGACCGTCTCATCCGCCGGATCCGAGAACTCGAGCACCAGGGCGTGATGCTGAACATCAAATCCGTCATAAAGATTGACAACGGACTTACCCAGGCCGCCCGCGCGCGTTGGGGCACGTGGGATGACGCCCTGAGAGCGGCAGGCTTCAATGCAATGGAGATCCGGCGTCAACGTCTTCCATGGACGAAATCGTCCCTCGTCCAGGCCATCCGGGCGCACGCAGCAAGTGGGTTACGGGTCACAACATGCGGCATACGGCCACGATCCATTGCCAACGCCGCGCGCAGGCTTTTTGGCTCATTCGAAGCCGCGGTGGTGGCTGCCCGCGTGTCCGACAAGCGCAACCTGGATTACAAGTGGTCCCGCGCAAAAGTTGAGGCAGACATCCGTCGCCGGCATCAGGCAGGAGAGCGTTTGAATTCTTTGGCAGTCACCAAGGAGAACCCGTGCCTCTACGACGCTGCCCGAAGATATCACGGGGGTTGGGACGAGGCCTTACGTGCCGTCGGAATCGATCCGGATAGTGTCCGTCTGATTCGCGGCAAGAAAACCGTGGCCATTGGTGCCAACCACACAACCAGCAGGACACATCGGGCTTCGAATAAGGAACAGACTCACAAACCCAACCGTGTAGCCACGTCCTCGTAGCCCGGGGCCTCGGCATAGAGCTTCTCGAACTCGCGGCGGGCGCGGGCCTTCTGGCCGAGGTCCTCGTACACGCACGCACGCTCGTAACGCAGGGCCCGAAGCAACTCGTCATCACGATCCTTCTTTTTGCGCAGGGCAGCCGTCAGCACGTCCCGGGCGGCCGTTGCCAGGCCGAGTGTCCGCAGTGCCTTGGCCTTGTAGAGCATCAGGGCCGCGTGCGTGGGCGAGTCGTTCTGCACGTTGCCGGCCAGCTTCACGATCTGCTTGGCGAGTCGCCTATCGTTGGGTGCCGCCTCATGGACCAGTTCCGCAAGCGACAGGTTCACGACCACATCGTCGGGCGTCTCGCGGCGAATCTGTTTGAGTCCGTCGATCGCTTCCTTGATCTTGCCCTGCAGCTGGTAGACCTCCGCCAAGCCCAGCAGCGCCCCGCGCTTGCATGGCGCGACGTGGGCGATCACCTCCGGCGTGACGGCCAGCGACAGGCGGACATCGAGGCCGTATTTGTCGAAGTGGCGGTCGAGCGAGCAGTGCTTTGACGCGGCCTCGCGGAGGTGGCGTTCCGCTTCGTCAAGTTTTTTGGCATCGAGTGCCAAGAAACCAGCCAGGAACGCGCCGTCGGCCAGATTCGTCGCGCCACGGAGTTCGGAGAAAGCCTTCTTGGTATTCCCAGCCACGTAGGCCCTGCACCCGTCGACGAACGCCCGCTCACCGGCAGGTGTGAATAGCCGGCTGAAGAATCCTAGATCGAGCTTGTGTTGCGGTTCCGGTGGTGGAGGTGGCACATCGGCCTGGCGCCGCCTGGCACGTTTGCGGCCGCCCTTTTTGCCGGCGACCTGGGTGTAGAACAAGCCTGTGCCGGGGATACCCACGGTCTTACGCACGCCCTGGCGGCCGAGCGTGATCCGCGCCCCGCGCACGCCGAACGATGGCGAAACACCCCTCTTGCTGAAGTTCAAGCGCACGCCCGGTGCGATCTGCATTCTACGGAAGAAGCGGAAACCCATGCGTCAACCCCGGCTATTGGATAATCTGGGGGAACCTGACTCAGCGACAATGTGTCGCATTCAGACAAAAGGATGCATGAAGGCACCACTAATTGCGAAGAGCTTTAGATAATAGTCGCCTCTTTTCACAGTTTATACGCGTGCATACCTATGTTATTCCAAGCGCTTTCACAGCAGCAGTAATGGGGTCAGAAAAGAAGATCGGGTCAACACGCTCAATAATGTCGCCGGACACGTCCAGAAAGTTCCGCTTATTCTCCAACGGTATTAGCGCGCGGCGAGCCCCATTATCCATGCCGACCTGAAGGGGCTCCGCCAGTGACCGTAGTGACTTGATGTTTCCTTGAATGCTGAGGTCCCCAAGAACTAGGAGACCCGCTAGAACCGACTGCTTCTTCATCGCCGAGTACATGGCTACGATGAGCCCTATGCCTGCCTCACACGGAATGCGATTGCTAAGAAGGTCAATGCCCTCGACGTGGAAGTCTGTAGAGTCCAGTTGCTGTGCGAAGCCTATCTTGCCTTTTTGTGAGGCTAGATACGCAAAGGCTCGCTGTATCGATTCTCTCATCGCGCCGTCGATACCCCCAGCGATTCGAAGCTTCCCGGACCCCGATGAACATCCCACCTCCAGACGGTATAACCCAACTCGTCCCTGATCGTCCACCGATGCGACATAGACACTACCTGGGGCAAGAGGGTCTATCGAAATCATGTCCCGACCACCCTGCTCTGGCACGCCAACGAATCGCTCCTCACGCGTCTCGTTATCTATGAAGGAAAAGGATGTCTGATGATACTCAAAAGCTCCCAGCTTCTTCAGCTGTTCCTTGACGCGTCGTCTTCCCTCGACGGCCAATTCAAGCAACTCGGCCAGCTCATCCTGCGAAAAATTGCCGTTGGGATAGACGATCTTTATCAACCCCGACACTGTTTTACGTACTGCTTTGACATCGCGTGCATTCAGGTGTGAGCCCAATGAGAAAAAACGATCGATCGCCTCCGTGAAATTGTGCTTGCGCAATACCCGCAGAGCTTCAGCGAAGTAGTCCACTACGAAGCCATAGTGCTCGGTGAAATACTCTACTCGCATCTTGGGGATTTCCCATCCTGGCACGTAGAAATGCAACCGGTCCAAGAAGGCCATGTCCTCTCGGATGACATCCGGCATCGGCAGAAATAGATGCGAAGATCGAACCATCACATCTACTGCCTGATTGGTGTTTCCAAACATCGCTACGGAGGCCATGCCCGTAAGAGCGTCCTTGCCGCGGGCAAAGGTTCCGGATTCACAATAGGTCTTGAGGGTCGTGACCACTTCTTTCGGCATCTTCTGGAGATCGGCCACCTCATCAAAGGCAATAGCATCCCATATGCCTACAAGGCCCATCTTACCCGTCGCCATGTTGTAAAACAGGTTTGCCACTGTGGTTGGACCAGTAAGGAGAATGGTGTACGGCGATAATTCTTGATATGCATAGCTCTTGCCAGTTCCACGAGGACCTAGCTCGACGAGGTTGTAGTTGTGCTCACAAAGCGGAATCATCCGTACGAGGAACAATATCTTGAGACGGCGGTCGAAGTGGGCTGGTTCAAGACCAACGGTGCGGAGCAGCAGGTCCAACCACTCGTCCGTAGAGAACGCGCGACGATGCTCGCAGTACTCCCCGAAATCAAAGGTCGCGATTTGAATCGGCTTCAGGGAATCGATCCAAAATGGACTTCTCTTGCCCTTTACTTCTTCACCGTACTGATGCCTAATATCAATCTGGGCCCAGATACCCCCCATGAGAAGACGCTCATAATCGCGCAGGAAACGCTCGGAGATATGGACGAACTTATGTCCGAAGTTAACTAGCTCAGCCCAGTGCTTGTCGTCGTCGGACAGGTAACGAACCTTAACTTTGTCAATCAACGTGTACTTGCCCTTATCTTTTACCATCGACTGAACTTTGTTGGCTTCATCTGGCCGCACACAGTTCGATGCAATGGTCGTATTGACAACACGGAGCCCTGCTTCAATGGCCGCCAAATCATCGGTCGCGCAGTATTTGCCAAGCAGATATTCCAGTACGAAGACCGGCACGTTCGCGCCGATCTTGACCTTGCGGACGAGGTCTTTTCGCACCACCTTGCCGGCAAAAACGCTTGCAACCTTGCGGTCCAGTTCGGGCATCGTTCTACCTCTACATGGCAATAGCCACTTCAATCCTCTCCAACCTAGATAACTCAGCTCCCGTCACCGCGTCAAGCAAGTACAATCCGACGGTTTTCTGATCCGGTTCCTCCATCACCATCAGCGTGGCCGTGTTGGCAGCGATCTTCTTTGAATCTGCTTCATCTTTACGAAGGACTATGTCACCGGTTGATTCCTCGAACCCATAGGACGCGCTGACGGCCTGTGAAATAGTCTTGCCTTTCGCACGTAGTTCAACGCGGACTTTCGGCGGGTCGACGTCGAACAAACCCTCACTCGCGCCCATCACCTGAACGGAGAAAAACCGCGTCGTGAGTCTTTGGCTGCCGGGCGAAAGTCGCCAGATAATTCCTGCGGGCACCTTCACGGCTGGCTTCGCCAGCGGCCTCAGGACCAGGATCGGCACAAGGGCCTCCTGCGGAGAAAGCCCGCCATGAAAGTACGCCTTGGCCCCGCCCTTGCACTTGAAGCACGCGAACGTCAGTGGCGTCGCCAAGTCAAAGTCGCCTCCCATGCCCAACGCACTCAGCGGCACTCGCAGTGTGGCATCGTCAGCCTGGCCGCCGCGGCCCACCCACACTCGGCGGTGAAGGTCGATGGTCTCTCCACCCGGCGCTTCTACCTTCATGTCTTCGCTCAATTCCTCAGCGAAGAGGTGCCCGTGGTCCGACGCTAATACAATCCCCTCGACGCCCAGCTCCGCTAGGACACGAATCCCGCGCCGTAAGTCGTTCAGCACGCCGTCCATCTGCCTTCTGGCCTGAGTAATGTTGCCCTGCTCGCACAGTTCATCAATCTCCTGCGAGGTCACCAGCACCAACCGTGCGCTGCTGATGCCCTCGCGCACTTTCTTCGCGGGCTTCGGCAGCAGGTCGTCCAGCTTGGCGTCGAACACCTCAACGCCCGCACGGTCCCTAAGGAACGCCACGCGGTCCTTCCGATTCTTGATAACACTCCCGCTGATCTCCAAGGATAATCTTCCACCGCCAGCCGCAGCCACCTTGGCAGCCTCGTGCGCACCGGGCAGAAGCGCCGCCATGCCGATCTCCGTCACAGTGGGCATGGCCGCAATGGCGGGCTGCACTTCGACCTCAAAGTCCCCCCCCAGCAGTCGGGCAAGTTCTTTGCCCATTTCAAAGCGCAGTGCGTCCACCCACACGTAGGCAATCTTTTTTTTGTCCAGCGCGGGCTTCACGTATTTTTCGAAGACTTCCTGCTGGCGGATGACACCCTTGTCCGGGAACTTCTCCCCCACCTTCATGACGAACATCCGCGCAACCTCGGACCCGACGGCCACATATCGCTGCCGGGCCCTAATAATCAGCTTCTCCAGATTCTCATCGTCTCCGCCATGGGGCTCGAAGTTGTGCCAGCGGCTCTCCATGTTGCGATGGCAGGTGTCCAAAAGACACCATGGTTGAGATGCCTGAGCGTATTGCTTTATCAAGCCCGCCAACGACGCCGGGGCCTTCTTCACGGCCTGCTCCACGCGCTGTGCCTCGAGCAAGACCTCGGCTGCCGAGGCCACCAGCGCCCAGCGGGCCTGGAGTTGCGGCTCCGCGTCGCACCAGAACCGCTTTGCCCGCGACTCGGCCAACGTCAACACGTCCCCGTCCGTTGCCTCCAGCAGGCGCTTTTCAGCGTGCCGCAGCAGCGCCCGCTCGATGGCCGGTAACGTCTCCAGCTCCCCAATTGCCCTCGGGTCGAAGTCCGCCGAATCAAGTGTGAACTCCCGTTCCACTTGCCGCGCAGCCGTCACGTAGCTTTCCCGCGTGTCCCGGCGCAGTCGCCATGCCTTGGCCAGCATAACACAGGCCTCCCGTCCGGCCGCAGTGGATGCGACCGCCGCCGAGGCCAACCGTGAAGGCACGGCCTGCTCGAGGCCGACAACCAGGTCCGTCATGAGGACGTGCCGTGCAAGGTGCTGGCGAATGTCGTTCAGGGCCACACCCTCGCTCGCTTGAAAATCGCACTCCTTGGCCAACAGCGTCCCCAGCTCTTTGCCTGCGTTTTTCTTGTTGATGTCCTCGTCGTGCTCGTCCACTGCCAAGAATGCCAGAGTGATCTCCTGCGGGTTCCCCGTGCCGAAGATGAGCGTCAGCACGCCCTTGGAGACCTCGCCGCCCTTGGCCGCTAGGGCGTCGAGATCGGCCAGTGTCAACCTGCCCGACTCGGCCTGTTTCTCTACCTCGGTGGCGGCCTGATCGCCCAGGACTCCCCGCAATGCGTTGCGGGCCACGACCGCCAGGCGCGTATTGCGAACCGGGGGCTGCTGGCCCGGCTGCATGACGACGCCCGCTGCCTCCAATTCAATCAGAGCATGGTGCGTTTCCTCCTGGGCCAGGGGGACATAGACCACCAGCCGCGGCGGCTCTTCGCCGTCCATGAGTTTCTGCTGGTCGATCCGCCGCCGCAGGTCGAAGAAGGAGTCTTCATATCGCAGGACAGTTGTGTTCGGCAGTTCCAGCGTTTCGACCGCATCGGCGTACACGCCGTCCGGGTCATACCAGACCACCAGGCCGCGGTCCTCGACCTGCTTGCGAACCAAGCCCTGAAGGTATTCAGTTACAGTCTTCAGGCTCATGTCGTGCTCCCGATCACGCTTGTAGGGCTCTCGCAGAAGCGCTCAAACGACAAGTCTGTCCAGTGAACCCGCGCCTTGTCCCGGAAAAAGCGGGTGTACCGATCCTTTTCCGCCTCCCTCGCCGTCCCGGCCTTGCCTGCATGCTCGTTGACGATGAACACATCTGGAGGCCGAACGCCGTTTACTTCGACACGCTTCAGCAAGTAGCGCACGTGCACGTCGGCATTTGGGAAAGAATAGCCGCAGAAAACGATCCTGCCGCATTCCAGAAGCGCCTGTTCGGCGGCGTGCCAGATTTGCCGCAAGTATAGGTTCGATAGCACCTTGAAGTAACTCGGCGGAATGATAATCGGTACTGCGAGCGTCTTGCACTTACTGCATATGCAATCGCCGGGCTGCCATTTGAGGCGGCAAATGCCCTTCTGGCAAGGCGTGATCCTCATGGAACGGCATGTAGGGCAGTACAGCCAGTTCAGGCTTCCGTGGAGCTTGAACAGCTTGTTACTCTCTGCGGCGCTTCGTCTTGTCCGGTCAGCGCCGGAGTTGAGGAACTCGATACTGTAGTCTAAGTTAAGTCCACTTCTCCCCACGAGGGCATTATCAATCAGGATATCGTAGTTCAGGCTGACAAAGGATGTAGTTTGCAGTTGTCCGGTATCTCGAAGCAAGCGTACCAGCCGTGGATGATGCGTTGCGTTTCCCCGAAGTTTACGATCCAGAATCTCCGCGATCAGGAGGATCAGAACATCGTGCATATGCTGGAGTCGCGGCTTCTGCTGGGCATCCACGATGTGGGAGGTTCCCCAGTCTCTAAAGCTCTCACCCTGCGTGTCCGCAAGTTCGATGACACCCAGCACCTCTTCAAACGTAGGGAACCGCGCGTGTTCAACTGAAGCTCGGTCGTCAACCTTGATTCCAAAGAAAACATCGAAGAACGTCGCAAGCTCCCTATCCCAGTCGTGACAGATACGGTCGCAGGGTCGACTGTTGTAATGGAGGAAGTAGTCGCGGAAAAGCTCTCCCTGCAAGGGTGCACCATCGGCGCGTGAAGCACCTGCCCCGAGGAACACAACCGTTCTGACGTCGCGGGTACGCCGATCCCGCGCCAGGCTGTTTCGTTCTTGAGAGGTCTCGCGGTTACGATTCATCATCGGCGTATTCCTCTTCGAGTTCTTCCTGCACCTCGTCCGGGGCCTCGTCGGATGTCGCGGCCCGTCTCGCCTTGGGCGGCGGGACCTCGCACAAATCCTCCAGCCCGTGGGCGATGGCCACCGAACGGTCGCGCTTGCACAACTCCTTCACGCGGTCGGGCCACAGTTGCAAGGCGATGTGCGCCCAGTCGTACTTGCCTTCCTGGAGGGCCTCCCAGTATTTCTTGGGCTCCTTCCAGGGCACGAGTTCCCACAGCGGGGCGATGTTCAGCACCACGCCGTCATTCAGGTCCGGCGCGATGCGGAGGTCGGCCGCGCGGCGCAGTTTGTCCCGGAAGTCCTGGAGTTCCGCCACGAACTGCTCCTGGCGGTCGATGTCCTTCTCGATTTGCTTGGCCTCGCGGCCGGACTTGCCCGCCGCCTCCCGGCGAGCGCGAAGCGTGCTCAGCCGGTCCTCCTCCAGCCGAATCTTCGGCTCGACGTAGTTCTGCAGCGCCTTATAGAGGATGTCCTTGTCCAGGCGATGGTAGTAGAGCCATAGGCCGTAGTTGCCCTTGGCCGAGCGCAAGTACCAGTAGATGGGTGCCTTGCGGCGGCTCTTGGAATAGCGCCGCACGTGGTCCATCCAGAAGCCGCCGTTTGCAGGCTTGCGGAAATAGTCGCGCAGTTCCCGGACTCCCAGGATTTCGCAGGCCTCCTTCTCGATGGCCTCGGCCTGGTCCTTCCAGATGACCTCCAACACCTCGCGGACACGGCGGACAATGTCGTCGGGGTGCTCCGAGTCGTCCACCAGGATACCGTCCCAGTCGATACTGATGGGGTAATCCTGCGGCACGTCCTCGGGCTTGCCCGGCAGGCCGTCGGGCCCTTGGAGCATCCCCGGCGGGCAGACGGGAAGAGGGGCGAACGGGTCGGGCAACGGCGGCGGCTGACGTTCACCAGTGGCATAGCAGATGTCCCAGCGTCCAAAGGCGAGCCCTACGATGTATGAAATGCAGTCTGTTACAGGCGACTCCAAGTACTTGGCCTGCGGCCTAATCCCCGTACGAAGGACACTTCTCGGATGAGCCGCATAGAGATGGGACACCAGCTCAACCAGTCGGTCGCCCCAATATGCTTTCTTCGTGAACGCTCGCCTAAAACCTCTGGTCTTGCACACACGGGCCACAACTTCTGTGAGGTCTGCGCGATTGACCCACGTTGACTCGATGGACTCCTCGCGTTCAGGATACATCCACGGGTCTGGGCAGACCTCGACATCAAGGAATGATTTGTTCTCCTCATTAAGACCGTAAGACATCGACGCCCAGACATCGATTCCACTGGCTCTTTCCAACTGCTGCAACAGCCCCACATTCGCTCTTTGGAGCGCATAAGCAATACCCTCCTGCAAAGTCAGCGATGTGTCCTGGGCCACAATGGGCCTCAGAAACACTGCAGATTCTTCACAGGCAGAGAATTCGAATATGCGCTCTCCGATACACGCACCCACGGTTCTTTTCACGTCTTCAACATCAAGTTGAGTAACATTGGGAAATGGCATCTCATTAAGTATCCCGGAGGTGTAATGCCTCGCTGCACTTCCCGATTCGGTTGCATCTCCTCCGCCGATATACAGTTCCATCAGCAGCTTGAAGACCCGACTGTAGGCAACACCAAGGTAGAGGTATTTGTGCAGATACTTATGGAGAAACACTGCTTGCCCGGTAGCACTAAAAATGGAGCCCTTTGGAAGTGGTCGTGGGCTGAAATCGCTTGTCGTTCTTTCTGGATAGGTCAGCCCGTCAATGCCATACATGTCGCTACTGGGGATATTCCTCGACCAGCTAACTTCACCCTTAACGTCCATAATATAGGATTTCAGTTCGCGGCCATCATGTGAGAAATCCAGCAATAGATGAATGTCGTCGAAGTACGGTTCGTACTCGCCACCCTTAGCAAATGGCGTCCATTTTCCTCTGATTTCATGACGTGGGACTTCCCAGAAGAGGCGCAAGAAACGGAAATCGTCACGCGTGGCAAGGCCTTGACGAGAGAATCCCCATCGAGAGTACATAGACTCTTGATGTGAGAGATTCCTTGCGAAAGCATGAGGAAACCAGTACCCGAAGATGGCCCGCGGCATTTCGCTTATGAGGTCGAGATCGACAACGAACATCGTGGCCTGCTCCCTTTGCTGCCCATCAGCCAATGCAATGAGGTCTTCCGCCTTGGCCTTGCTCGTTATAAGGCGGAAAGCCAGGGCATATTTGTGGTGCGGGGACACCTTCTCAAGAATTGTGCACGCAGCCTCAACCAAGGCATCATCAAGAACGCCTATGCCAAGGTCTGCAACCTGATGGAGTTGCCACCTCAGTATGACTCCACGCCGAAATGCGTCGAGGCGGTAGAGAGAGAACCATGTGCGATTGCAAATGTATGCTGCATATCCACGATGGGATGCCATTCCGAGTGCTCGCTCTAAGAAAGCACAGTGAAATTCGAACTTTGTGCTTGGGTAAAGAGACTCGCAGTACGCGTACACCTTACGTGGCATGTCTCCAAACGGTGGATTCATGAGGACGGCGTCATATCGCTTTCGGCAGAGGTCGATGAAGGCGAAGCCTTGACCAGCATCGTCAACAAAGAGACGGCGTCGGAGGCCACGGCCATTTTCGGCCTGGGTGGCGTAGCGACGGAGTGCCTCGATAATCTCCTCCTCGGCGCGGCCTAGGAATACCTCATCCGTAAGGTCGGCAAAGTCCAGGAGATTCGGGCCTTCGCGCTTGACCATTTCGGGAAACAGGTGTCCTTTAGCTTGCTCCTGGTGTTTCTTCCAAGCGATGAACTCAGTCTTGGCGTTTTGGGCGGCCTGGCGGATTTCCTCTTCAATCTTCAGGAGGGACCCCGCTTCGCCGGCGAGTTTCATCTTTTCAAAGATGGTCTCGACCAACTGGCCCAGCACCCGTGGCTGGAGCGTGGCAGTGAACTCCTTCAGGAGGTCGGTTTCGCCCGGCATGGGTTCAGCGCAGACGATGTTCGAGCGGGTGATCTTCGGGCGGTCGGAGTTCTTCAAGCCAAGCTGCTGATAGGCCCGCTGGCAGCGCAGCCACAGGGCCAGGGCGGCAATCTGCGTGGCCCGCAGGTCGATGTCGATGCCGTGAAGGTTGTGCTTGAGGATAAGGCCCGGCACGGCCCGTCGCAGGTCGGAAATCGCGGGGTAATCCTTCTGCAACTCCGTTCCCAAATCGGGGTCATCGTAGGCCTCCTCGTAGATTACCTGGAGCAGGTCGAAGCAGTAGAGCAGGAAATGCCCGCTGCCGCAGGCGGGGTCAAGAATCCTTATCTCACGCGGGTCCTTCTTGGGCCGGTGCGAAATATGGACCGGCTGCTTGAGCAGCTCTTCCTGCGAGAGATCATCACGGACCTCGTTGGTCTCCGGGGGCGACCCCTGTCCCTCGGCGAGAAAGACCTCCGTCGGCCGACGGACGAGGTAACGGCAGCGGTCCTTCAGGGTAGTCTCGCCCGTTCGCATCTCGTACCAAGTGCGGCCAAGGGTGTTGTCGGTGAGGAACTCGACCACGTAGCGCGGCGTGTAGAACTGGTTGCGGAACGCCAGTTCGTAAGAATTGCGAGGGGCCTGGCTTTCCTTGCGGGCCTTGTCGCGGAGTTCCTTGGGCGTGAAGTACTGGTACACCCAGCCGATGGTCTCGTCTTCGGTCCAGATGCCGGCCAAGTCGTCGCCGTTGATGAGGCCGAGCACCTCGTCCAAGACGCGCTGGGGCGGGTAGAGGCGGTTGGCCGGGTCGTTGGGGTTGAAGAGGACACCAATTTCCTCAGAGAGCGTTCCGCCGAGCCAGTCGAGGAAGTTTCGGTAGGCAACGTCCTGATGGCCGGTCTTGTGGAGTTTCTCATCGTCCGGGTGGTCGGCCAGGTAGAACAAGAAGCCCTGGGACTTGAGGCCCCGGCTGACGGACTGGCGGATGAGGCTGCGGGCTTCCATCATCTTGTAGGCGCACAGGCGGTTGAGGTAGGTGAAGGCGATCTCGCGGACGAGCTGCTCCAGCGCCTCGCGGGGCTTGAGGCCGACAGCCTTGATGTGCTCGAGGTGGTCGAGCAGGTCGCGGCGGAGGGCGCGGTCCTCGTCGGTCAGGTGCCCCATGCGGGCGTCGTCCTCGACGTGAACCTCGGCCTTCCTGCCAGCGGCGTAGATGCCAAAGCGCCCCTGGAGAACCTGAGCAGTGGCGTCCTCCAGTAGCTTGCGGCACTGGGTAACAACGTTGCGCAATCTGTTTCGGACGGTCTGGTCCATGTATCACTCCACCACAATCTTGACACCCTCGTCGAGCAGTTTGAGCAAATGGTCCTGAAGGCGGGCCACAGCCTGCTTGACCTGGTCCGACGACTCGAAGGAGCCGGAGAGGAATTCAGCCACGCGGACGCGCTTGATCTTGACCTCGGGAGGCGTGGTCAGACGCTGGATTTCGGAGACGACCTTGGCGAACAGGCCGCCGAGGGCCTCGATGTCGGACTCCATCTGAGGAACGCCTGCACGACAGCCGGCACAGGCAAGACTCGTCTCCGGGAAGTCGTCGGCGGCGCAACCACGCGAGACCAGGGGATACAGCACCGGCTCGCGCATGGATTCGGGCACCTGCTGCCATTCGGGGCAACCTTTGATCTTATCGATGGCCTCCTGGTATTGCATGGCGCGGTCGGCATGGGCCTTTTCGTAGAGGGCACGGTAGGCAGCCACGACTTCCTTCGTCGCCGAGTCGATTTCGCCCATTTGCTCGAAGAACGTTTCGGACTGGATGAGGTCGTGGACGTGCTTGCCCTTGGCGGCGAGCTCGGCCTGGCCGTGCGCCTCGAGTTGAAATCGCATATCGCCGGCCGCCAGACGGGCCAATTGGAGTATGGCCAAGCCCTTTTCGGTGAGAGCCTCGGCGATCTTCCTTATGCGGTCCCGACCCTGCTTGAGCGAGATCGCGCCGGCGGCAAGGATACTCACGCAATCGTCGGCCGAGCCGGTGGCGATACTCTCCAGTTCCTCACGGTAAGCTTCCACGGCGGAAATGATTGGCAGCCCGTGCGCCTGAACCTGGGCCACTACAGGCGAGACCTGCTTGAGTTCGTTCTCGGTAAAGGTCTTGGCAGCCGCAGCGATGGCGTTCTTCTCAACCTCCGTGGTTTTCCCGGTCAGCCCTTCGTAGCACTGGACTGCCTGGGTAAGAGTCTTGAGGTCGATGGGCTTCACCGGCGTGAAGCGGGCAGACTTGAACTTGGTGTTGTTGACGAATGGTTCCCGGCTACGCGGGTCGGTGAAGGAATCAAACTTCTGGCCGCCGATGGAAACCTCGATGACGCCGGCGCGGAACAGGACGGCCAGGATGAGGCGGAGCATGTCGCGCTCCCATCCGTAGGGGGCATGGTTGAAGCGCTGCTCAAGAGACCTGCCGAGGCATGCTTCGAGATTGCCGTACTCGCTCTGGCTGACAAGGTAGTCGCGCACTTCCTTGGCGACGTCGGCGTCTGGGTTTGGGATGTACTTAGCTCCCTCCTTCATGACCAGGGCAAGGCCGCGGTCGCCAGCGTAGAACACCTGCGGAAGAGCGGTCAGGTCCTTTGCCTTCAAGAAGAGATCGGGTTCATCGCCCCTCAATGGTCGTGAACCCATCTCCAGCTTGGGATAGAGGTCCGGCACGACCTGGTCCAGCAACTTGCGGATGATTTCGTTGAGGGTCTTGCCCAACGACGCGGCGTCGCGTGCCACGCCGCGGAACATCCCCGTTCCCTTCTGCAGCGACTCGATGAGCTTGGCCTGAAGGCGCGATTCGAGACCCAGGACGGCGTTGTTCTCGTCCTGGAGGCAGGTGGCCTCTTCGTTCGTGATCTTGCTCTGCGCTCGGAGCTGGTCGTACTTTTCGACCATCCTTCTGGATGCGTAGAGATGGGCCACGAGCTCGTCGATTTCGCCGGTCAGCGACGATGCCCAATGCAAGTCATTCTCGTGAGTCTTCTGCCGGCTCTCGTCCCTTGCCTCGTTGATGCGCTTAGGCAGATCTGAGTCATCCTCGGCGATAGTCAAAAACAATGCAATGTCGCCCTCGTCACCGACGGTCGTGCCGTCCACGCTGATACCGACGCGGAACGTGCGACAGTCCTTGTGGCGGTAGGTGCGCAGAGATGGCTCGCTGAAGATTCCGCGCAAGGCCTGGCGGATGATTTCATTACGGTCACGGGGCTTGGGGTCGTGGGCTTTCTTCTCGGTCTCCCAATTTTTCTCCTGCGCCGTCTGTAGCTTCCATCCGTCCTCGGTGTCGCGGATGAACTGGGCCTCCTGCAACCTCTTGAGGGCTGCCTGAACCTGGGATAAGGGCGCGGGATCGCCGACCTTGTCCACCAGAAAGGCTGCGATGTTGGCTGCTGTACGGGGCAGGTCGCGCACGAACTCCAAAAGGCAGATCACCTTGGCGACGCGGAGCGCCCAGTTCCGGACTTCTAAGTCAGACTTGAATCGTTCGCTTATCTCATGGATGTCAGTCCTTCGCTCGTTGGACAGGTTGCCTTCGACAAGTTCGTAGACGAGGTCCAGCGTGACGAGAGTGCCGACGGATGCCTTGGCAAGTGCTGTCCGGTCGGACACCAGCATCTCATAGGCTTGCTTGATGACCGTGCGGTTGCTACCACCGAGGTGTCTCGGCGCACCCGGCTGAAGCCGAATACCTGACATGATGCTGATACACAAATCCACGTAGTGCGTCGGATACGGGTAGAATTGGACGAAATCTTCTTCGCCCACGTGGGTCTGGCGAGAGGTGCGCTCGAGACGCAGGGCTGCATTCAATGCGCCTTGATTCTCAGCGTACAGGCGTTGCAGAAGCGAGGTGGCCGCATCCTTCTTGGCCAGGACTCTCCTGGTTGCCACCTCGCGGATGTCAGAAGGCGCAAGGTCGATGCGGTGATGGAAGCGGTCCTGCACCTTGGCCAGCTCAACGCGCTTGGAGTCGATGGCGGCCACCACCTCGTCCAGCTTCTCTTGGGAAGTAACGACAATCCAGCATGGTGCTGGGACTTTTCTTGCCTTGAGCAGGTTTCGGCCAACTCTACCGAACTCTTCAACCGTCGCCCGAAGGTCCTCGAGCTTGTCCCCACTCCTTGCTACGTGTTGACCGACCTCGTCAATTACCAAGACGAAGGCATTCCCCGGACGGCGTCGCCCAAAAAGTTCGTACGTGCGCTGGACAACCCTGCTAACCGTGATGCTCGCGTCACGGTTGCGCTGGGTGCGCGCCCAGGAATCTGCTGCAGGGTAAAGTGTAGGATATAGGGCATGCAGAACGGCGCTCGCCCTCGAAAATCGCTGAGCGCCCTTGCGCACAATCCGCCATCCCTGTTTATGAATCTCCTTGCACTTGGCAACGAACTCGTCTAGCTTGTCTTCCGCCTCCAGTTCGATTTCCAACTCGGCAATGTCGAAATCCTCGGCATAGTCAAGTTCGCGCAGAACGACAGCGTAGATGAACTCCGCAATCCGCTGCGTAATACGCCGGGTGTCTTGTTCCTTGGCAATGTCGAACAAAATGACCTCAGTTGGGTACTGAGAGTTGATGAGATCAAGTAGGTTGCGCACCTCTGGATGGTCAACTTGTTGCTTGAAGAGGTCTGCGAAGTTCCTGCCGAGAATCTTTCGGTTCTGGAGTGCGTAACCGAAGTTCTTGGCAAAGGAACTCTTGCCAGAGCCGAAGAAGCCGGACACCCAGACGCCCACGCTCTCATGGGGTTCGGCTGGTGCGTCGGCCACTGCCCTGAAGAGGGTGGCATACTGGTCGCGGATACTGTCCGTAGCCACGTACTCCGTGATTTCTGAATACACGGAGTGCTCGTCGCTTTGGTCAACCTTGATGATCTCCTCGATCTTTCGGCTCAGGTCACGCGTAAGCAAGTCGCCAATAGTCTGCATGTCTTGTCCTCTGGTTTATCCGTAAATCTTGACCCGGTAATTGCCCAAGGCGTCACGGTCCTTCAGTGCCATAAACCTGAGCCCAGTCGTGCCTTCAATCGACCCGGGGTAGAAAAGAATCGTCGTGGCCCTCGTCTTGCCTTGCATCTCGTCCAAGAGCTTTGACATATGGTAGATACCGGGGGCCATAGCGGCAGCCCTAGTCAGAAACGCAACGCTGGTGGAAAGGCGTTCGATGTGCTCGGCCACGAGCCGAGCCAGAGGACACCAATCTTGGTCTGAGAGGTAGGTTGTCACCTGCTCCTGGGCCGCGACAAAGCCGCGCTCCTTCTCCAAAGCAACGACCGGGTCAATGCCTTCTGACTCGTTGATGGCCTTCCATAGGAAGGTTGACATGGGGATGACGGATGCCTTTTTTCCGCTATCTTCCAACCGTGTCGCCAGGAGTCTAGATTCTCTGCGTAGTGTCCACTCCTCTCCGGGATCGTAGCGGAAAATAGCAAATGGAAGATCATGATAGGCGCTTATCCGCGGTGGATTAGCCTTCAGGTCTTCTTCGAGCAGTTCAAGTCGCTGCGCGAGCGAGAACATCCACATACTCCTCTAAAGTTGATGCAGGGAAGGTCAGCCTTGTGACGCTCCCGGCAGCGTGGTACTCAAGCAGGTCGTGCTGATGTGCGTCAACCAGGAATCGTTCAACGCCCTCCCGTGAGAGGAAGAACAGCTTCCAATCCGAAATATCCAAGAGCTTCGCTCCCGATACCTGTTTCTCCTTGAAGTAGAAGGCGATGTAACAGAAGGCTGGCAGCGGAAGATAAGCGGGGGCTATGCGCTTGTTGACCGCCCCCTGCAACACACCGAAATCACGAAGCGCCGACAACAGCCCTTGGACAACGCGTCGAAGGGTTCCATCGTTCCAGGTACTTGTGGTCTTGCCTGCCATGACCCATTGCCGCAGCGTCCGATGCACTTCAGTCACACTCACCTGCGTTACGCCCCGCACCCACTGCGGAAAGAGGATTTCCAGGACGACATCGCGCAACAACAAGTCAGCTCGCGCGGCGTGGAAATAAAGTATCCTATCGATGCTATTCCCGTTACAGCGGTTTCTGACGAGGCGTGCCAGAGTTTTGGCGACTGATTCCTCCTCCAGATAACGTTGCCGGAAGATGGCCAGAATATCCTCGGCTCGGGACCGGGAGGTTTTCCCTAGGAGATTTTGCCGGCGCACCTGACGAAGGTTCTCATCCACGGACTGCTCAGGGTCCCAACAGGACAGCATCGCCTTCGTGTCAGGAAGGAGGGCTCCTGCCTTGATAATCTTTGTTGCGTACACCACCCGAGGGCGGACAGCTGTAGCTCGCGCTCGTCTATGTGACTTTGCGTCTTGCATTATCTGTTGCCCCCCCATTCGAGTCCTCGTCTACTCATTCCCAGCCACGTTTGAATCTCCTTTAGCGTTGTCGCCATTATCCGATGGAACCACCCTCGTTTGCCCAGCTCTTGGCAAAAACAGCTTGCCATCCTCGACGAACTGGTAGGTCGCGGACCGGTCTCGGGAAATTGGCCGATTACCTTCCCCTATGCCCTTACTGTACCGAGTCCTGGCATGGGGCGCGGAGCCTTTTCCCGTTATATCCTGGGCCGCCGTCCGTATAAGTCCTGATTTAATCTGTGTTTGGACCACATGTCAATGTTTTCCCAGACGACCGTGCCAAGCGGTTGCGGCCAGATCAAATGTACGGCAATGGTGTGACAGGTACGGTCGTGGGGGGGCGAAATCTCCTCAATCCTGAGCCGGGCTGGGAGGTCTGGTGACATAGCAGCAGCTCCGGAGATCATGCAAGATGTGGGGATTGGGCCGACTTGCCCCCGGAAAGAGGCTTGGCGGAGAGTACAGGGGGAGTCGTGGACCCCAGCAACGCCATCGCCCAGACCTTATATATAGCCTGGGCGACAGCGATAACGGGGGTCGTCTCAGCTGGACTGATAGCTTCAAGATGTCTTGCCGGGCAACGAGGAGGAGGGTTCCCGGAGAGTCCGACTACCGCATGGGCAGCAATGCCTCATTTCTGGCGGGCACGACGATGATCTCTGCCCCCCCCGCCAGCTACGGGCCGGCGGGTTGGGTGCTAGTGGCCGCATCCGCCGGCCCAGCCAGCCTCGTCAGCCACTCGACGATTCGGGCGCGGAGAGCGGCGTCCGGGCCATCTTTCGTCTTCGGACAAATAACCATACGCCAGCGACCCAGACTGCGCTCATCATGCCCTGGGGGTAAGCAATTGTCGGTAGGATACAGCCGCTTGTGTCGCTCGTCAGGAGGAACGGACTTGCCGGCTGCCTTCAGGTGAAAGATCAAATGTCGCCGGGTAGGCGCGTACGTACCCATCGCGTAGCATGACCCGGCGAGCAGCTTTCCCTGCACCGGCGGCGTCGGGTTAACCTTGTCAGAACGATGTCGATTGGCGCTGACGTCTCGAGGAGCCCACCATGCACCCCTCTCCTGCCCGTGTCGCACTGGCGCTTACGGTTCTGGTTCACTGCGCGTCAAATGCCGAAGCCGCCCGTCGAAACATCGTTTTCGTGCTGATTGACGACATGCGATACGACGCCATGAGCTGCGTCGGTCACCCATTTCTGAAGACACCGGCCATCGATTCTCTGGCGGCCAGCGGCGTTCGGTTCGACCGTGCGTTCGTGACAACTTCCTTGTGCTCACCCAGCCGGGCATCCTTCCTGACCGGCTTGTATGCGCACCGCCATCGCGTTCTCGACAACCGGACGCGAATGGACCCTGCGCTCCCCACCTTTCCCCGCAGCCTGCAGCAAGCCGGGTACAAGACGGCGTTCTTCGGGAAATGGCACATGGGATCAGGTACCGATGAGCCCCGTCCCGGCTTTGACCACTGGGCCAGTTTTCGCGGCCAGGGCTCCTATGTGAAGAACAAGTTCAACGTGAACGGCACCCACCAGGTGATCGAAGGCTACGTCACCGACGTGCTGACCGACATGGCGGTCGATTGGATTGACGCCAACCGCGATGGACCGTTCATGGTCTATCTCTCGCACAAGGCGGTCCACGGGATGTTCGAGCCTGCCCCGCGGCACCAGGAGGATTTCAGTAAAACCGACATCCAGCTCCCGGCGTCCAGCCTCGACACGCCGGAGAACTACTTTCGTAAGCCGCGCTGGGTCATGGAACAGCGCGACAGTTGGCACGGCGTCAACGATGCTTTGTTCAAGAGCATGCCAATAGTTGAGATGATCCGGAACTACTGTCGGGCGATGCGGGCCGTCGATGACAGTGTGGGCAAGCTGGTCGCCAAACTCACAGAGCTGGGGCTCTATGATTCGACACTGTTCGTGTTCGCCAGCGACAACGGTTTCCTTTTCGGCGAGCACGGTCTGATCGACAAACGCTGCATGTACGAGGAATCCATCCGTATCCCGCTGAT
>Ga0272443_10002503_pt1 | contig 23355 bp, 30 predicted proteins | sample SSMAcet12_FD_193581 | JGI IMG/M metagenome (GOLD analysis project Ga0272443, IMG submission 193581) | Marine sediment archaeal communities from Little Sippewissett salt marsh, Falmouth, MA, United States - SSM-Acet-12 | ecosystem: Environmental > Aquatic > Marine > Wetlands > Sediment ...
CAAAAAAGATACTGAAGTAATAAATAATTGGAGTATCCTTATCTTATGTACTAACTTAAACTTAAATATTAAGCAGATTAATTTCTTCTAAAATCTGCCAACGAAAAGTATTATAACAACTAATACTAGAGATTGCAAGTTTTTGTTTTACACTTATAGAAAACTGCGCCAAACAAAATGAGTGAGATTAATGCCCCCTTCCAAAAGCTTAAGGGCCTTTTTCATTTCATACTGACTTAAAGTTTCGTCATAAGGTTCGCGGTTAGGAATTTCTCCTGTGTAGTATTTTTCAACCGTGGACAAAGCTTTTGGATCTCCCAGTTGCCCCAACGCCCAGATGGCATTATTTCTTTCTCTTAAACTATTTTGAGGATCATCAAGCGTAGCCATCAAAGCATCAACACAGCCATCCTCGTATTTACCTTCAGCCACTAAACACTTCTCGTGAACACTCACCCCAATCCAGGTGCTGGTAATCAGGAAAAATAAAACAAAAAATCCAAACCCTAAAGTCAGCCAATATAAAAACCATTGAGTTAAGGCGTCTTTGTTAAATCCAAATATATTTGATTTTTTACTTTTCATTTTTTAAAAAAAACACTTCGTTAATCGGCGTTTCAAAAACTTTGGCAATCTCAAGCGCAAGCTTAAGCGAAGGTGCATACTTATTTTTTTCAATCGCCAAAATAGTTTGACGAGTTGCCCCAACCTTTTGGGCTAATTCTTCTTGAGTAATATTGTTTTTTGCTCTTAAAACTTTCATATTATTTTCAATCATTGCTTCCTCCGGTTTTGCGATCAAAATACCAATAAGCAAGCCTATAAATAACAAGCCCCAAACAAGTTACATAAGAAAAAACAATGCCCAAACCCTTAAGATAAAAAAACTCATGATCCCCCGCGCTTGCGATAAGCGCGATACTTGTTAAAAGCAAAAGCGGCAGCAAAATTTGAAAAGAAACTTGAGCCGCCTTTTCAGAAGAGATGATTTGGCGCTCATCAGCCAAAAACCCCTCTACTCTTGTGCGCAAAAGAGAAATTATTCCCATATATAATCCCACAGCAAAAAAGGCAATAAAAGCATTGCTGGTAAAAACAGCAATGAAGATTAGTGTAACGACCAAAACAAAAAGCCCAAGTTTAATTTTTTTATAGGTATTTGGTTGCATATGTAAAAATTAATTTACTTATTGTAAAATATATTTTACATAATGTCAAGTGTTTTTTTGAATTAAATACAAAAACCCAATCATAAATACGGGGATTATAAGAATAAGTGCTTCAGCGCTGGTTAAACCTATAAACAAAAGGCCCAAACCTATAAACAAAAGGCCTCCGAGTTTAGGATGTTTCCATGCTACATAAGTAGCACCAGCCAACAAATAGTTGGGAATAAGGTGAATAAACAGTACTAGCAGCCATTGCGGCTCTCCAAAAGAATCCAAGGCAAAAAGTGCAATAAAAGCATTAAGCAATATTGAAAGCACGCGTGGCAACCAAAAAACAAATTTCTTCACATATATAGTGTAGCAAAAAAAACGTAAACATCATTCCTAACAGAGTTGAAACATAAACACAAATACTCCTATCTTTACGCGTTGTTATTGCTACAAATCCCAAAATAAATGCACCGACGCCTGAAGCCATTCCCACCAGCATTGTCAATGACAAGAGTGGCCTTCTCAAAACATCTTCTGGGATTGTCCTTCCTGCTGGAATCGCCTGATATACACCACGAGCCAAGAAAAAACCGACATAAAACAAAAGCGGCATCAATACAATGAGTTTAACCGACCATCTTCCTAACTTTATTTTTGGCCAACAATTTAACCAACAACTAGCAATAAACTGATAATTTTTGTTTTTCAAAATCATCTTAATTTACTCTACAGCAAGGTCAAACAAATCCCAACTGATAGTTTCAATACTTCCGAGGGATCGTAACCACTTTGGACAACTGCTTTCACTAGCATATAAATTGAGGCAGGACAAACTCTGTTGGCAAATTGATATGTTAAGATGATAAATAAGGAATATTATGAGCATTAAAACTTTATATAAAATAGGTGGTCTGAGTTATCTAGGAATTTTTTTCAGTGCAATTTTTGCCAACTTTTTTGTACTTGATGGATTAAAAAATAATCCTGTTGGCATGGTGTCGGATAGCATGACACTTGTTAGTCTTGGCGCTATGGCTTTTTTGGTAGCGGCTGTTCTTGATGCTATTGTTGCGTGGGTTTTTAAAGATCTTTTTGCAAAGCATCCCCTTACTACACCAAGCACTTATTTTCGTCTTACGCACGCTGTGATTATGGGTATGGCTGTTTTTGCGTTAGTACTTTTGAGAGATCAAACTGATGCAAACGCAATACTTAGCCAAGTAAATGTTTTTGAAACCATTTGGCTTATCGGGCTTTTCTTTTTTGGCGTACATTTGATGATGTTAAGCAATATTTTAAAAAGTATAGCGCCAAAATGGATAACTATTGCGCTGTTTATAGCAGGTGCTATGTATATGATTGATACATCTGCACATTTTGTATTGTTTGATTACGATTCATATGCAAACATTTTTCTAACTTTGGTTACTGTTCCAAGTATCTTAGGAGAAATGGCACTTTCAATTTGGCTCCTTCTTAAAAACCGCAAGCAATAAGAGGTTTATTTTAATTTTCGCTTGCTGCTCATTCTTAAGACAAGATATAGAAATACTCCTACACAAACTATAAAAAAACCGGTACCACCGGGGGAAGCCCGCGCTTCAGCTGTAAATAATGTTTCCTTAACAAATCTATGACAAATTGATAGCACTACACTTGGCTCCCTGAATGGGATGATTTTCGAACTGTTTACTTCTTAAGTAGATAAATAATGAAGTTAGGTACACGAAGTTCGTCTTTTAATTCGGGATACTTCTCTAAATTTTTCTTTGACACTGTTGGCTCAATAACTTTTTGAACTAAAAACCCTACATTCAAGAAACTGTTTATATATGTAGATAGAGTACGGTGAAAGTTAGTAAAATCTACATCTAACATGTTCCAATGACGTTCACTTTCGTCAAAATAGTTATCGATTGCTGCATATTCTTTGTTACCCTTACTATCTTTCTTCCATCCACCTCTGGCAGATCTCATTGGATGTAGGTTTGCAACGACAAACAATCCGCCCTTCTTAAGTATTCTAAACATCTCACTATTGTTTTTTTCAAAGTTTGGAAGATCGCACTGGTTTAAATAGGACACAACAATATCAAAACTATTATTCTTAAGAAAATCTAATTTCTGAACATCAGCAACTTTATACTCAACTCCATCAATTTTAATCTCTCTTGCTGCCTTTATCATAGGAGTAGATAAGTCTATTCCAAGAACGTAGTCTGCACCTTTTTTAGCCAACATTCTACAAAAACGACCTTCTCCACACCCACTATCAAGAATCTTTAACCCCTTTACATCCCCACAAGCCTGAAGCATATACTCATCAAGTAAACCTTCTCTGTGTGAATTTCTCCCCTCTCTAGCTTCTTTTATCCAAGGAGCAGATAGATCCACCCATTCTTTCTTTAGCTTCTTGGTGTCAATCTTTTTTCCCATCCTTGAAGTATATCAAAATCTGAAGCTAAAAGTTGTGGCTCCCCACTACGTACAAACTTCGAGACTGGTTTGTGACTCACTCGAGTTCACTAATAGCAGATCACTCTAGTTTAATAGCTGCAACAATCGCTCAGTAGAGAGTCCAGTGTATTTTGCAAGAGATAATACCAACTGTATTACTTCTAAAAGTGATTTTACCGAAGGTAAAGAGGTTTTAACTTTTTCTAAAAATTTTTTCTCTTTCTCTTTCAAATCTGTGGAATAGAGCTTTTTATCTATTTGGCTTTGAAAGTCCATAATCATAGCAATATGTGTAGTCTGACTTTGATTCTGGCTCACTATTGTGCTCTGTCCACCACTGAATGGGGATACTTCTTCTTCAAAATACTCGCCATAAATTCTCATAATAAGCCCATTCAGCTTACTTCTGTACTCTGAATTTAATATATATGCACCTCCATTGCCTTGTTGAACACCGATAATTTTAAACTTGTCATAATTTCCTCCGGTAGTTTCATTCAGTTCTTCAATAGTATTGTTTAATTGTTGCCAAAGAGACTGGTCACGAATATATGCAACACTTTCACTTGAAGGTGCTTGGGATAAGTATCCCTGAAGCTCAGTGTAAATTGGTTTGATCTTGCTCTTACTCATATTTAACCCAGAAATGCCTCTCTAATTTTTTCAAATTCCGAGACAGACTTGAAAAACATTTCTAACTGTTTATAAGTCTTGAAAAAGAAATTCTTTTTATGTTTATAGAAAGCTGCTGAATCAATATACTTCTCAAACAAAGGATAGTTCTTGCTGCTCGAAATAATCGTTAGCCTTGTGCCCATCGGGTGAAGTTGTAGTAGCCGAGTAAACCCACTGTTAAATTTTGTAGAGTGTTCTACTTCAAATGCATATTTAGGAATATCGTCTTGGAACCAGATAACATCAATCTGGCTAATAATCTTTACATTGTCTCCCAAGAATCTAGTGGGGATAGCATCTAACGTACAATAATCCTGCATTTTTTCTCCAAAAGCCTCTTTAGAACGGTCATTGGCTGGAGTATATGTATCGTAACCAAGCAACCTTCCTGTCTTTAGAAGTAACAATTCTGCCTCGACGTGAGCCGTAATAGCATTTTCTTTCTCAATATCACTTGTGGTTTCTTCATCATGTTCCTCTATCTTGTAATTTTCGATAATTGCATCTAGAGTTCCAAACTTCTCTAAAAATCTCTGCGTCCCCTCATCATTTAACGGCATAAAGCCTTGAACAACAAAGTTGTCTCTATAGCCAGCCATTTCATTTAAGTCAGAAATAGGCATAAATATTGGAGTTAAATCTTCCAAGAAAAAGACACATGACCATGGCAAGGAAATGAAACTTATTGCGGAACTTATGCGGTTATCAAAAAAGAGGACGGATATTATTTTTACTAAATTCTACTTTTCTAGTTCCTTCACAGCTCCCCTATAAACACAATGATGGGGCTTTTGCGCAAGTCCATTCTGTCTTGCGTCTGTGGGATATAAAACATGTTATGATTAATTAATGGCAATCAAGTATATTTATACTTTATTTCTTGCTTTATTAATTTCCCTATTTATTGGATTTGGAATTGATGCGTTTTATCCTGGTCCAGTTTCGCCTTCATATCCAGCCGAGCTTAATGCCGTTAAGCCAGGGTGTGAGGAAACTCCTGAACAGCAGAATATTAGAAAAGAATATAATCAAGCACAAAATAAATTTATGGAAGATTTTAAGCCTTATAATCGCGACGTCTCGGTGATTGCACTTACAGCAGCAATATTAATTTTGATTTTTAGCATGACCATGTTGTCTAAAATCAAAATGATTGCAGATGGAGTACTTCTAGGTGGAGTATTTATAACTATTTATAGCATCATTCGGGGGATAATGAGCCAAAGTTCACAGTTTCGGTTTTTAATTGTATCAGTGGGGTTAGTAATAGCTTTAATTTTAGGATATTTAAAATTTATTAAAACAAACGAAAAAGATTGAAAGAAGATTGAATCCGGCTGATAGATATTATCCGGGTGTTTTCTAAACTAGCGCAATGAACTTCTGCGGGTATAATTTACTCCTTGATTATAAGGATCTCCTTTATAACAATCTTTACCACACTCGTAATCATAAACATCATTGCTGGATATTTGAGTATTTACCCACTCACGACAATCATTAATAGAACTTAGAGGTTGCGACTCAATCCGATTTATCTATTTCCGGTGAAGGGAATGGAGACGGTGATGGCGATACTGACGCATTCGCAATTCCCAATGCAGTTGTTACTGCTGTACCTAAAGTCATATTATTAATAGCCTCATCTGAATATTGTTTAAGTACGCTCCTAAAATCATCTATCGCTATTTGATTATCAAGTAACTTGTCAAGTTTATTACTGATATCCTCAGACTTTTCAAAACTCCTATTATCTGGGTACATGTTTTCTACCCTCTCATACCAATCATCTCTTGCTTCAATGATCCTTTTTCTTTTCCTTGGATCATTGTCATATCTTTCGTGACAAGTTGGACAAAGTGGAGCTGCATTCTCTATATCATCTGATCTACCTTCTTCTTGGGGTACTATGTGGTGCATCTCAATGTCTAACTGCTGATCTAAACAACACTTAAACATCGCCCTTTTCCTTACGAGTTTTTTGGTTTCTTCTGTAAAAGCCATAATATAAATTCAGTTCGGATAACTGACCTGTGGCTCCTACTAATAAACACGTTTAGGAATAGAGAAATAGAGTTTGAGCTTGGTCTAAAAAGTATAAAAATATTTTTTGAATCTTTTAATTTACAATGCTAAACTAAATGTATAGAGAGTTAGTTTTCCTATGAACAAGGCAATAATCGTTTCTGTTGTTTTAGTAACTCTACTAACTCTTGGTGTTGCATACAATAAATTGTCAAAATCTGGCATATCCAGCGTTTCTGATTCTAATAGTCAAATATTTCTTACACCAAATAACACTGTTTCTGTTACTGCTGACGAATATCACCAAAACCCCAATGTGAACGACACATCGTATAAATCAGGTGAATGGACTTCTAACAACAGTGAAACTTATGCCTCACTTATAAAAATCGACGTTCCTCAATTAAAAAATGCCTCCAAGGTTACTCTTCATCTAAAACTAAGCGCTTATCACAATAAAGACATTTTCAGCAAGAATAAAAGTGGTACGTGTAGTATTGCTAAAAACTTCGTCATAAAGAAAATCACTTCATCTTGGGAGCCAGGAGAATCTACTTACAATATTATTCAAGGTCTTCAAAAAAATGGCAAAAAAATTGGTAATTTTACAATTAACCCTAGCCCCGAAATAGGTACTTATATCAGCATCGAGATTCCTGCTACAGATTTAAACTCATCTAGTGGGTTCACTATTGATCAAACAGATTCTAGTCCTTGCAGAGTATCTTTTTATGGTCATACCTCTGATCCTTCTAACCAACCATATATCACCTTCTAACAAATACATTGAAAAGAGTAAGTTGTAATTAGCTTCCTAATCCTAGGATTAATCTAAGTGAAATTATTAAGGTTTTTCAAATAGTAGCAATAGCTGAGCAAACAAGAGAAAGATTGACTCAAATTAAAAATTTGAACCATGTTTAAAACTAATATACAATTCTTCCTAGTGAAAATAAAAATTTTAATTGTATTTCTATTTTTACTGTTTCTCTTTATTTTTGGCCTTGCTTACTCCAAAGGGTTTATCCCCTCTTCAGTTATAAAGCCAAAGAATGCAACCAAAGGCATGCTAAAAGTAGTAACAAATTGTGGAATCCCTGAAGGTTGTGGTCCAAAATATAGGCTTTATGATTCAGAAATCAAAGAACCAGTAGCGCTTTTGGGAGAAATTAATGATTCTGACAATGAGTTGATTATTGAAGTTTTTGGCTACGAAACAGACTTACCTGATAACCAAAAATCCATGTTGAATAAAGAAAAAGACATGAAAACAATTAAGGTTACAAAATACAACGTTTTATCAAAAATACCCTACCACAGTTTCTTAATATCAGAAAGTCAGGACTACATGCTAGAGCGCTTTGGCTGCACTTGCAAAGGTCCTTACAACTGTAAATTCTACCACGACAAATCTTTTTCTTGGGAATATAGCAATATGCAACCAATTCTAAAAGTAAAATGGTCGCAAGATTATAAATGGGTAGAGCTTTGGTATGACGGAAACAACGGAGAATTTATAAAAGAAGTTATTAATCCGCCTACTGCAGTCTTTTGCCCCAACTAACTTTCTATTTAATTGGTTAGATTAAGAACAAATCAGCTCCCCGGGTAGGATTCGAACCTACGACCTTGAAGTTAACAGCTTCCTGCTCTACCGCTGAGCTACCGGGGATCATTAATTTTTCATAAAGAGCTCCTCGGAGATCAGAGGCTAAGATTACTTACCGCTGAGCTACCGGGGAATAACTTGTTATGACCCGGCCAAGCTATGCTTACCGGGATCACTGAAAAGATCTAAGGCAGATTATAGCATTCAAACACGCCTGTTTCTAGTTTAAAAAGCCTCTGCTATTATTAGGCTATGCTTGAGCTCATACCAAAACTGCTGGGTTTTTTAACTGTTTTTTCGAATCTGCTAACAATTGGTTTAATGATAAATTATTATAAGCCAAAGATTTTTAAAAATTTTTGGGGATTTCAATATATTTATAAAAATAAACTTTTTTTCGCGCTGGTGGTTGCAACCACAGCCACGCTTGGAAGCTTGTTTTACTCAGAGATTCTTAGATATGAACCTTGTGTGCTTTGCTGGTATCAACGAGTGCTTATGTATTCTCAAGTACCAATCTTACTTCTTGCCTGGGGCAAACAGGATTTAAACATAATTCCATATAGCTTATTTTTATCAAGCATTGGAGCCTTACTTGCCGCATATCACTACTTTATACAAATTACTCCAACCGACTCGGTAATTTGCAGTATGGTTGGCTATTCAAGCTCTTGCAGCGAAAACTTCAGCATGCATTTTGGTTACGTCACTATACCCATGATGGCCCTTTCTGCTTTTTTGCTTATAATTGCGATCTTGAATACAAAAGATGAGACATAAAAAAATAGTTGTCAACGACAAGATGCAGTCTGGCTACACCTACTATTTAACCGAGCCTATGGGCAAAAATTTTGATCCCGAATTTAAGCCAGACTTAACTCCAAAACAAATGTTGGGGCTTGGCGTGTTTGGAGGTAAATACATGACAGACACAAGAAGTGAGTTTCCAGACGATTGGTTTAAAAATGCCAAACTAAATTCAAAAAAAGCCGATTCTGATTTAAATTACTTTAAGGTCAATGCCTCAAACTCCCTGTCTTATTGGCGCAAAAAAGGATGGATAAATGATCAGGACCCCAGAGGCTGGTTTCAATGGTATTGTCGCTATTACATGGGCAGGCGGTCTCGCGATGACGAGCGACAAATCAAAAGATGGAAGCAAATACGCCGGCACATGAGCCAACTAACAAGAAATTGCAAAAAGGGAGACTTAAAATGCAGGCCGCGACAACGCCAAGCTCTGCTTCATTGGGCATATGACTCACGCAAAATATAATCTTGCACTTCAATCCAATTATTACCTCCAGCTTTTGGAGACAAAATATAGGCGCCGGAACTGCTTGTTAAATGCTGCAACACATTGTCGGTAGTTAACAAAATGTTTTTTACTTCATAATTAGAAACATCCGGATACTTGGCTAAAAACGCCAAGACTGCCTCGGCGGTTAGATCTGTACTAACATAGTTTTTGTAAATTGCCCAAAATTCGGGTAAATTAGCTAAAGCCTTTAAAGAAAGAGCCTTGTTTTTAATACCCTCGAGCACAGCGGCTTGACGAGCGGCTCTAGCAAAATCACCACCATGCTCACCCGAATGTCGGGAGCGCACAAATTTTAGCGCTGTTTCTCCATTCATTTTTGTTGGCCCTTGAGCAAACTCAAGGCGCTCATAACGACATTCAAACTGTTTTTCAAGCTCAAATCCAGTATATTTTTGGTGCACCTCAACAATTTTATCCGGACTCATATTGCAAAGGTCATTTTCGCGTCCCTTGATTGGATAAAATTGATCAGTAAAGCTAACCGGCACGTTAACATCAATACCTCCAAGCCGATCAACAAGATTCTCAAATCCAGTAAAATCAACTGCAGCAACGTAATCAACAGTAATTCCAAAGACGTCAAAAATCACATCAGCAATAAGTCTGCGGGCCCCATCTCCTCCACGATATTGAGTTTGTTTTAGAGGATAATTATCATCCATACCAACGGCATATGCTGCATTTATTTTTTGCCACTCAGGTTGATCTGAGCGCACTGGAACCGGAACCCACAAATCACGAGGTATCGAAATAACATTAATCCGATGTGTATTTGGGTCAATGTTTACAAGCTTGATAACATCCGTTAAGTAGCCTCCGTCGTGACCAGCCCCTCCGTAGCCAAGCAAAAGCAGGTTAACCGTTTTGTCACCAGCGTTATCAAGAAGTTCACTAAACTGGTTAACTTTGGCTTGATCTATTGATTCAGAAAAAGTTTTGTCACCAACCTTTTTTGATGAATTAAAAATACTTACGGTTAGCCAAAAACTTAAAAGCCCCAAACTCAAACATAAAATCCCTAAAGATATATACTTTTTGAAATTCATCTTATTTATTGTAAACCTTGTTTCAAGCTGACAAAAGCTTTAAGATGTTTAAACATGACAAAAATAATCGGATTTATTCTTGTAATTATTGTGATAATAGCCGGAGGTTTAATGCTTGTTTCCGGCAAAGACGATACTAACCAACAAAACCTAGCGGCGCCAACCACTGACGAATACTACTGGAGTACTACTTGCCCACATTGCGCCGAGGTTAATGAGTTTTTAGAAGAGTGGAAACACAGCGATAAGCTAGAGATTCAAAAATACGAAACAGGTGATACTCAAAACGCTCTGCGCCTTCAGGCTAGGGCTGCTTCGTGCAATATCCCTCGCACTCAAGTTGGAGTGCCACTTCTCTATACAACAGAAGAGAAATGCCTAATTGGCTCCGAACCAATTATCTCCTACTTTAAATCAAAATTTGAAGATGAATAAATTACATAAATTTTTCTTATTTGTCTTTTCCCTGACTACCTACTACTTACTACTGCCTACTAAAGCTTCGGCTGTTTGTCCTGTTTGTACTGTTGCCGTTGGTGCTGGTTTAGGATTGTCTCGTTTTATTGGAATTGATGATGCCGTAACCGGAGTTTGGGTTGGAGGAATGCTTGTCAGCCTTTCGTTTTGGAGCGCCAGTTATCTGGAAAAAAAGCAGATTAAATTACCCCAAAAATCTCTTTTTAGTTTTATTATATGGTCTTTTATTACCCTACTCCCTCTTAATATATCTGGCATAATTGGCCACCCTTTTAATACTTTTTTAGGTATAGATAAACTACTGTTTGGAAGCATGGTCGGAACGATTAGTTTTATAACTGCAATATTTGCAGATAAAAAAGTTCGAGAAAAAAAGGGAAAGCAACTGTTTGATTTCCAAAAAGTTGTTTTTCCGCTATTAAGCTTAGTAATTGTGAGCATTATTATGTTTATCGTTACCAGTGTTAAAATAAGTTTATAAATGACCAAAAAAGAAGACGTTAAAAATTTACTTAACAAAGTAGAAAAAGTTACCACGCAAAAAGGCTTGGATTTATCTTCAGGAGAAGATCTCTCGATTGGGATTATGAATTTAATATCTATTGAAGAGCACCTTCACTTCACCGCGCAAAAAACTAAAAACAAAAAATATCTTGATCTTTTAAATGAAGTTCGACTAATGCGCACTTCCCTTTTAAAAAAAATTATTAAAGATTACGAGGGCGAAGTTTGGTGCATTAGCAAGCACCTGCTGGCAGCTTCGATGCGCGTCATGGAAGTGGGAACAAAAGAATTAAAATCTGGAAACAAAAAAGAAGCCTGGGATTTATTTGAAAAATCATATCAGCTCTATAGCCTTTTTTGGGCACTTAATTTAGATGTTATTGATGTTAAAGATGCCTCAAAAATTAAAAATAAAACCAGTAAAATTAACTTTACAAACGAAAACTTAGAAACGAAAGCTTCAGCGAGTGTACTTGGGAAAATTGGAGAACTTGTCAACAAAGCTATTGACTGCTGTAGAGAATGATACTACTTGTAAAAATTACCCCAACCGCTCAAAAATAAAAAGCCATACAAAAGAGCCGAGACAACTGTCGAAATTACAAACACTATTGCTGGGTGATTTATCCTACCTGATTTGTAGGCAATAAAAACAACAAATAGTAACCCTGCTACATATAACAGCCAATGGTGCAAATGAACAGGTTTACCAGCAAATTTTACAAACTGACTGGGAACCAGCGTTGAGTATTTTGAAAAAGGCTTGTTGGCCAAATATTCCCAGATTAATCCAGCAACACTCCCGCCAAAAATGGCAATTAAGTAGTCCATATACGTAAATTTTAGCAGAAGTTAATCCAAGTAGTCTTGTAGTTTTTTGCGACGACTGGGGTGCTTGAGTTTGCGTAGGGCTTTGGCTTCGATCTGGCGAATGCGCTCTCGGGTAACACCAAATACTTTACCCACTTCTTCAAGGGTTCGCGATTGCCCACCATCGAGGCCAAAACGAAGCGAGAGAACTTTTGCCTCGCGATCCGTAAGCGTTCCCAAGACTTCATCTAGATGGTCTTTTAAAAGCTGTTTACTGGCTGCATCTACCGGAGTTGGAGTAGTTTCGTCAGCCACAAAATCTCCAAGACTACTGTCTTCATCCTCACCAACCTTAGTATCCAAAGAGGTAACCTCTTGACTGATTTTGAATATCTCTCGCACTTTATCAGCAGTCATATCCAATTCCTCTCCAATTTCTTCGGGAGTAGGCTCACGCCCAAGATCTTGCATAAGCCGCTGACTGGTACGATAAAGTTTGTTGATAGTTTCCACCATATGTACCGGAATACGGATCGTTCTGGCCTGATCAGCAATTGCCCGAGTTATGGCCTGGCGGATCCACCAGGTTGCATATGTACTGAATTTAAAACCCCGTCGCCAGTCATATTTCTCAACCGCACGAATAAGACCTTGGTTTCCTTCTTGAATAAGGTCTAAAAGTGAAAGACCACGTCCAATATACTTTTTGGCAATCGAGACAACAAGGCGAAGGTTGCTTTCGATGAGTTTGTCTTTAGCCCGACTTTTAACATTTCTAGCTTTGTCAATTAGTTCTGTATAAGTTTGCGGGTACTCCAGCTTTAGCGCTATTACAATCGCAGGAAGGCTACGACTTTTATCAAATTCTTTCTTAAAGCTTTTAGATTGTGTGCTTAGGTAATATCGAATTTGATCCTGCTCATAGTTCTTAGCCAGCTCAACCTCTTGTTCAGCAATTAAAAGAGGGTATTGGCCAATCTCTCGCAGATATTGACGAACTGGATCTGTAGATTCTGGTCCTTCAAGTTTGCTTAAAATAGCAACCTCTTGCTCAATGGTCAGTTTTTTCTCTTCTTCGTTTTCGTCTGTAACTACAGATTCAAATACATCAACTTTTTCGTTCAAAAGATTATCATAAAGTTCATCAAGCTCATCAAGGCGTTTCTCTGCGTCAGGAAAAATATCTAAAATTTCTTCTTGTGTAAGAAATCCCTGTTTTTTGCCTTTTTTAATTAAATCTTGGGTTGGTTTTCTAAGCATTTGGGGTCATTAAAAGAAGCGCGAACTTACGCGCTTGACTAGCTATAATTATACAGAAAATCGCTGCAGGTTCAAGTGTTTGCCTGAAGTGCGGCCTTTTTTTGGATTAATTGAGCCAATATTTTTTGATCCTTTTGCGAGTCCGATGACTTAAGCCGTTGTGTTTGTTTTTCGATCTCGTGTTCAATTTCAGAAATAAGGATTCTGTTTTTAAGTCTTAAAATATATCGGTTAAGATGCTGCGCGTCAAATTCTTGTAAAAAAACTTGTCCAAACGCCTGTTTAAGCTCAGAGGCAAGCGTGTTATTGAATTCAGAAGGTGAAAAAGTTGTATGTACATTCATATATTTCTTAAAACTTTTATATAGCTTCCGCCCCAGACTAGATTTAAAGATTTCTTGATATTGTTTTTCCAAAAGCTCATTTGGATTGTTTTTTACCAAAAGACCGAAAAGTTCTTTTTCCAACCCAAGCCTTCCTTCATCAAGTTGGCTATTTCTATCTACAAGACCTTCTTCTTTATCTGGATATTTAATCCAAGGCTTAGCACGATTAATCTCATGCAAAACAGAATCTGGTTCAACCCCAAGCCGCTCTGCCACAAGTCGGGTGTAATGACTTTTCACTATTTCGTCTGGAATTGAAGCTAAAACAGGAGTTATCTGTCGGCTAATTTCGGCTTTTTGTGACCCTTTATCATTAAACTGCTCAAACGCCTTATCAATCAAAAAATCCCAAGCATCTTGAGCCCCTAAAACTGCTTTCACAAAACCATCTTTATCTGAAGCAACAAATTCATCTGGATCTTTGAATTTTTTCAGATTTACTACTTTTACTAAAATTCCTTGTTTTTGCGCTTCGGCAATTGCAGATGTAGCAGATTTTTTGCCTGCAAAGTCATTGTCAAACGCAAGTACAACCTTTTTAGTAAAACGGCTAATAACGCTCAGATGCTCAGAGGTAAGCGCAGTTCCTTTAATTGCAGCTGCATTTTTTATCCCCGATCGCCATGCCGCTAAAAAGTCCATTTCGCCCTCAAGAAGCAACAAAAAACCTTTATTTTTAATTTCTGCTTTGGCTTTATCAAAACCATAAAAACTTCTAGATTTATGGTAGCTTGGAGTCTCAGGAGAATTTATATACTTTCCAATGTTTTTGTTTTGATTTGAAGGCAATATCCGACCTCCCAGAGCAATCACAACTCCACGCAAATCAAATATAGGAAAAATCACACGCCCACGAAAACGATCAACAAGACCGCGTTGTGTTTGATAAACAAGGCCAGCCATTTCAAGATCTGTCTTGTGGTAACCTTTTTTTTGCAAATATCGGCTTAAGATGTCGGGCTTCTCGGGAGCAAAACCTAATCTAAAATCATTAATTATTTGGTCTGAAATCCCTCGCTGTTTTAGATATCTACGAGCGACTTCGGCAACTTTTTGCGTTTTTAAAATATAATGATATAGCTTGGCTGCCTCTGAGTTTAGATCAATACAAAGCTTTTTTTTACTATCCCCCTGGAAACTTCGCTCTAATTTCACTCCGGCTTTTTCTGCCAAAACTTCTAAAGCTTCCCAGAACTCAAGTCCTTCAAATTTCTGCACAAACGAAATAACATCACCAGTTTCTCCACAACAGAAACACTTATAGATTTGAAGCTCGGGGCTAACCATAAAAGAAGGAGTTTTTTCGTTATGAAAAGGACAAACACCCTTAAAATTACGGCCCGCTTTTTTAAGATCAACCCGAGAACCAATAACAGAAACAATATCTGTTTTTTGCTTTACTTCATCAACTTGATCCATGTAGGCTACATTATACTATGTGCGGTGGAGGTGGGATTCGAACCCACGTAGCCTGTAAAGGCTCACGCTTTCCAAGCGTGTGCAATTGGCCGCTATGCGACTCCACCAGCAAATCTAATCTGCGCACAAACTGTGTTTATGCGACTCTACCAATTATATAAATCTGCGCACAAACTGTGTTTATGCGGCTTACACCATTTTATTTAAAAACTATTTTATTATACAGACAGAAGAAAATTACTGCGCTTTTCTTTGCTTAGAATTATATTTGCGGATCTTTTTTAGAAAATCCCGCGCTTCCCGAAGCATTTGCTGTTCTTGTTTTGAACTTAATCTTCGAATTATTTTACTATACTCAAGCCACTCCATCTCAAAAAAAGTTAAGTTCTCACCCTCATCCTTTGTAGTCATGAGATAATAAATAGTCCTCTGTGAAACAGCCTCACCATTAAGTTTGGTTGCTCCTCCACTCCTACCGACTTCTTCAATCACCTTCACATTTAAACCAGCCTGTTCAGCTAACATTCTAATTCCAGCTCGAACCGAAGATTCACCTTTTCTTGCCAAAGTTCTAGGAAGCTCCCAGTCTGACTCTTCGTCTTTTTTGACTACAAGCCATTTAATGTCTTTCCTGCCTTTTTGACTTAAGGCAACAACTCCAGAAGTAAAAAGCGCTATATTATTATCCATAAGTAAACCTATTATAGCGTGGGTTGAAGTTTTTTTAAAGCTTGGCGGTGAGGGCGGGATTCGAACCCGCGTAACCCAAAAAGGGTTCAGGTTTAGCAAACCTGTGCAATTGGCCACTATGCGACCTCACCTTAGAGATTATTATACAGCATGACAAACAACATCGTTTGTTTGTATAATGACATTAATGCCAGAACAAAACTCACAAGAGGGTTCCCCAAAAAAAATCGAAGAAAAAAAAATTGTGTCATGGCTAGCCCCCAGCCGCCCTTTCAAACGCCGCAGTAAAGATTTCTACGTCACACTAGTAACAATGGCCTCTGTTGTTGGTCTTGTTGTTTTTTTAGTCGAGGGTTTTATGCCAATTTTACTTCTTATTTCACTGCTTTTTTTGTTTTACGTACTCAGTACAATTGAACCAGAAACTATTGAGTATCAAATCACTAACCTTGGTGTAAGAATTGCAGATAAAACTACACGTTGGGAAATGATGGGAAAATTTTGGTTTACTAAAAGATTCGGAAACGAACTTTTGATTATTGAGGTTTTTCGCATTCCTGGCAGAATCGAGCTTATAGTTAATTCTGACATGAAAACAGAAATTAAAAAAGAGCTCGAACAACACCTAACTCACCAGGAAATTCCCGCTTCAAATCTCGACAAAGTTGTTGAACGCTTCTCAAAATTTTTCCCAGATTAACTAGATTTCACTTCGTTCTGGTAAAATATACTCAACGCTCTCGTAGTTCAACGGATAGAACACCGGTTTGCGGAACCGGCAATGCCAGTTCGATTCTGGCCGAGAGCACCAACAAGGAAGGGTGCCAGAGTGGACAATTGGACTGGTTTCGAAAACCAGAGGGAATTTTTCCCTTCGTGGGTTCGAATCCCACCCCTTCCGCTTGGAAACAGGTGGGTTGGCGGAGCGGACAAACGCGCTGGTCTTGAAAACCAGAGGGAGCAATCCCTACACAGGTTCGAATCCTGTACCCACCGCCAAAAAACTATTGAGCAACTGTTAATCCCCACACTTCAGAGGCGCCAGCTTTTTTTAATATCCTACATGCTTCACGCATGGTTGATCCGGTAGTCCAAACATCATCTACTAGAATTATTCTTCTATTTTTAAGTTCGTGCTTTTTGGATACAGAAAAAGTGTCTTTAACATTCAGCATGCGATGCTTCTTATCAAGCTGCACTTGAGGTTTGGTGTTTTTAGTTTTTGTTAGAATATTTGATTTATACTCTCCACCAAATTCACGGGCAAAAAATTCTGCTAAGATTTCCGCCTGATTAAACCCGCGCCATTTCCCCCTTGGCTGACTAGTTGGAACTGCAACAAAAACATACTTTGTCCAATTCAAATTAATCTTGAGCCTGTTTGCCGAAACCCCAACCAACTCAGAAGCTATGTCCGACACAAAATTATACTTTAATTTTAAAATAGACTTTCGGACAACTCCGAGATAAGACCAAACAGAAAGGTGGCCATCAAGAGAATATCTTGTCTGACAACTTTTATGTGTTTTGCCTTGAAAGTTAAAACATCCACAGACAGGGCAACAAAATTTTGCTTGCGGCACTTGAGAGATACAACTACTACACAGATACTTACCCAGCTTGCCACATTTTACGCACCTTCTTGGGAATACTAAATCTATAAAACCCATCTGCTGTACAATATATTTTAATTATGATGATCGAAAACAAAAAAGCCAAGTTTGATTATGAAATACTAGATTTATTTGAATCTGGGGTTAAATTTTCCGGAGCCGAAGTTAAAGCTATAAGAGCCGGAAAAGTTAATCTAGATCAAGCGTATGTTAAAATAATCGGCCAAGAAGCTTACCTTGTTAATGCCAATATTTCTGCTGAGAACACTGACAACACGCGCTCTCGTAAACTTTTGTTGCACAAAAAACAAATTCTCAACCTTGAGCTTAAAGTCAAGTCTAAAAAATTGACGGTAATACCAATTAAGCTGTATAATAAGGGTCCTCTTTTTAAACTAGAAATAGCTCTTGCGCGCAGTCGCCGGAAACACAAAAAAAGAGATGTTCTCAAGAAACGAGACTTAGATCGCCAAATGGAAAGAGAATTAAAAAATTACTAAGGGGACGAAATTAGGATTCGACGCAAAGCACATTAAAAAACTGCAAGCCGAGTATGAAGCTGAACTCGTAAAACTCTGTTTCAAACAACAAGTGACGAAGCAGATTCGTACACTCCGCAATACGCTGGTGCGTTTAACTACGCCTTCGCGTAAAAACGGTGTTTTTGCCTAGACTGTATCTCAACCAGTCGGTAAAAGCATAACCTTGTTGAGATAGTTTGAAAACCATTTGCTTTTTGGTTTTTAAATGAAATTTATAAAAGCATTACCAAATGCAATTTGATATTTTTTTAAATTTGGGACAAATTTTAAAATGTCTAAGCTTGTAGCATGTTTTTTAAAGCAGTTTTGACGCACGAGGGTTCGACTCCCTCCGTCTCCACCTATCAGTTTAGTTCTATCTCATAGAGCTTGTGCTCTTTAAGAAAGATTATTTTGCCAAACTCCTCCGAAACAACAAAGCCATCTGCTGCTTTTAAATCTTCTGACAGATACTGGGCAATATAATCTCCTTGTTTATTAAAAACCAAAATTTTTGCTTCTGACTTATCTAAAAGATATAAATTATCAGCTTCTTCGTCGGTAAAAATTTGCGAAAGTTCAACATTCTCAGAGAAATCCAGCTTAAATGTAACTGGCGCGCCACGATTAAATCGTAAAACAGCATTTTCGCGCAAAATCCAAATTGAACCATCAATTGCCCAAGAAGAGATGCTGGAAAAATCATAATTCAGATCTTCGGCTAACCATTCAGATTCCAAAGTAGCATCAAGGCCCAAGTTAGAATAACGCCAAATTGTTCCATTTTCTTTATCCAAAACATATAAATTTCCTGCGAAAGCGTGGATCAATACGTTAGAAGCACTCCAATTATCTGGCTTTATTAAGAGTTCAACATCTTGCCCCACCTCTCTGACCCCATCACTACTTAGAACAAAACTTCGATCTTCCCACAAAGCCATTGCCTTGGCGTCTGGTAAAAACTCGCTATCTGTGACAGTTTCTGTTTTTTTAGTTTCCAACCCCACACTAACCAGGCGCTTTTCATTCTGGTCTAAAACTGCCAGAGTCTGATCAGAATATGAAATTATGTTTGGAGCATAGGAACTACTTATAAGTGTCAGGTCCAGAAATAATTTAGTTTCGGATTCAAAAATCCCAGCAATTTCCTCCAAACTTTGACTAATTTCAGAACTCAAACTATCTAATTGCTCGTCCACAATCCCTTGCGCCTGCAAAGATTCGACAGTATTTCGCGCTGACAAAACAAGCTCTTTTGCTCTCGACTTATTAAGCTCACGCAAACTGTATGCCTCCGACAGTTCATGCTGAGCCTGCGTTAGTTGAGGCTCATAAGACTGTCGTTTGTCCTGTTGGGTTCGTTTTTTGATTCCAAAACCAATACTAATAAGCAGGAGCATAAAGAGCAAAACAGCAATAAATGGCATTCTTCTACGACGAAATTTACTTTCCAGATCAGACGTATCTGATTTTATTTTCATTTTTGGATCTGGTAAACGTTTGAGAATTAGGTCCAACATCGAGACAAAACGCTGACGAGCCGTTTTTTTAGCAAAAAGATTTTTGTTTTCAATAGCTACACTAACAGGCCGGTTCTGAGCAGAAATTTTTAAAGCAGCGACCGCCTGCATCTGAATTTGTGATTGAGCTACTCTGCTAGTTAAAAATTCCGAGACCTCGTCGAAACTTTTCTGCTGGGAAATTTCAAGAGCGCCAGAGTCGCTTAGAAGAGAGGCAGCGTTTTTGGTTACCAGAAAATATATATCATCGGCTTCTAGCCAGCCCGAAAGGCTACGCTGAGAACCTATTTCAGTCTTTGAAAGATTAATAAGTTGACCTCCACGCAAAAGGTAAAGGCTAGTGCCGCCAGACAAAACACAATACAAAACTTTATCAACGACAAGGCAGGCTCCAACTTCGAGTTCAATTCTTTTTTGAGAATATAATCCACGAACTTCAGATACAACTTCCTGTAAATTTTGCAGAGGCTGGTTTTGTTTTTGTTGAAAACGAACAAAAAATTCTTCCCACACTTGTTTCGAACTTGGGATGATGTCTGCACCACTAATACCAGAAAATACAACAAATAGTTGAGTGCCCGCTTCTTTATGCTCATATGCTTGAAGCAATCCAGAAGAGGAAGCACTACCAACAATTTTGGCAGAAGAGGCAAAGAAACTCATAAAAGATTACCCTCAGAGTAACACAAAAGCAGCAGCAAAGGTAGCAAGGGCCACAAACAGATGCGTCCAAGCTAAAATTTTGATAGGTGTTTCAAAACCAACTTCAAGGGTTTCTGTCATCTGATTAGTTTGTCGGACAACCACTAAGGCAAACACTAAATATATTAAAAGTCCAATTATTAAAAACGCTTCAAATAAAACCAAAAAACTATCCGTAACTATCGTAGGAAAATCGGTTATCATCGCACTCTCCCCTCTATCTTTTCTATTTCTTCTTCAACACGCAACTCTCGCAAGATTTGGGCCACCAGGTCAGGTTTGGGAACTGCAAAGAATTCAAGCTGAGGAATTTCTGCCGCAGTTTGAATTACAACATCTCCGTAATCAAACATTGTCCGCAACACCCCTCCAACTCGAACCGTTACATCTTGGATTTGATCAATCCCAGCATCAGTAATCTCTCGATAAACAAGATTCAAAAAATCAACATCAAAGATACGCTCATCCGTTATAATGTTGACATTAAAAAACCAACTTAAAAATTTTTCAAGGGTATATGCAAGTGAAATTAAATACCAAAACATAAGCGCTATAAGTTGATAGTTAAGAGGTAGAGTTTCAGTTGGAACAAAAAAACTTATAAAATAGGGGGCTGCAAACATCAACGAAGCTGTAATCAGCCAGGGCAATGTTGTTATTGGATGGCGGCGCAAAAGCAAAATTATCTTTTCTTTTTTGTCTGCACCAACAAATTTTACTTTGTTAGGATAATAATTAAGAGCACGCAAAGCTTTGTGGTTAGGTTCAGGAATATTTTTTTGAACCGAAGATTGCAAAGTTTTCTTAAGTTTTTCAGGATCACTGCTTACTTTTTTACTCGCAGAGGTCTTTTTTCTTTTTGTTATTTTAGATTTTTTTGTGGCAGAAGTCGCCCTATAAATTTCTGGCATATATCATATTATATCAACAAACTTATTTTTGTTCGATATTAAAGAAAGCAAAATCGACTGAGCTGCCAAAATCAACTCCCTGAGGAATACGAAGATAACCTGGTGCACGAAGATTAAAAGCTTTCTTAAATTCTAAACCGGACAGTCGGATACTGCCATTTATTACAACTTCATTTGTAACACCATTGCCTTGCAAAACAGAAGCACTAGAAACAGAACTGATACCGCCAGAAACACTTCTTAATTCGTCAAAACTATAAGGATTTCCACCATGGCAAGAGGTAGGAACAATCCGACTTGTATCTACTCCACCTTTTTTAAGTGCAAGAGCAGCGTTTACAATATCGGCAAGCTCAGTCCCTGTAAGCCAGGGGTTGTCCTTAGCACAAGTTGCTCCACCGGATGTATATCCTTGACGGTACCAAGCTTTGTATAACCACGGAGAGCCACCTTTACTTTCCCAAGCTTTATCAATAAAACTTCCCCCTCCAGAGCCATCTGTTGTATCCCATCCCGAAGTATAAGAAAACCCTCCTGCAGTAGATGAATAATAAGTTACAACATCCTCCAAAACCATTCCTCGTGTAGATTCAACTGCTTGCCTCCAAAGATCGGGTGGACTTGCAGCTTTGGAGCTTCGAAAAACCTGACACGATTGAGTTGTGCAAATACTTCGGCCTTCAATTTTATAACGATAGGCATATGTTCTGGCAGCAATCGCTTGCGCTTTAAGCGCTTCAAGATGCCAAGTAGATGGCATTTCCGAAATTCCCATTAAGTAATAGTTCTCAAAGTCCATAGCAACGCCATCAGCCAAAATCGTTCCAGAAGTATCTTTACTCACAGGAGTTTTTCCATAATAGGCTTGCAAAATCTGATTTGCATTCTGACCATTCTCGGCCCTCCCTCTAGCTCCGTACTGGCTCATGCCCTTGCGATGAGTATAAGAACCAAAAGAAAACACAGCAAAACTTCCGGCTGGTGCTGATTCACGAAATCCTTTTATTGACGCTTTATAATCATCTGCCAGCTCAACATCTCCTACACTTGTGATAAAGCTTCCGGCCTTGGCTGCAAGTATTTCCTGCTGTTTAGTGCTTAACTCTGTCAGGTAATCTTCTACTTTTTCGATCTCTGAGCCCAAAAATTTTGCTCGTTCGTCTACTTGAGCCTGTGCTGAGGCAAGATTAGTTTTATTTTGTTCTAGTGTAGTTTTATCCTCATGAAGAGATTGAAGCTCTTGAGCCAAATTTTCCATTGTGACTCGATCAGAATCAGCTGCTTTTTGGCGGATTACAATCTCGCGAAAAGCATCCGAGGCCTCGGCAGAAGACAAAAAAGGCATCAGAGGATCGTAAGTGCGGATAAAACGGTAGTGATTGCTAGCTTTTTCGTTAAAAACTTTTTGCGCATAAGAAAGATCTTCTTCGCGTTGGGATATCTCAGATTCCACCTCAGAAAGCTCTATAGACAATGCCGAAATTCTTTGTTTAAGATTTTGAAACTGGGCTTGCAAATCAGCGTATTCTTTTTTATTGTTTTCGTGCGCAGGGGACAAAGCATCAATCTCTCTTTGTATTTCAGATATTTGACAATCATAATCCGTTTCTGGGCAATTTGAAGCGAAGACAAAATGATAGCCAAAAAATAAAGAAAAAGCACCAAAGAGTAAAGCGAGCAGATAACGTTTCATAAATTCATTATACCAATTTGTTGGAATTGCCGTCTTTGGATTGTTATACTAATGATAGTTATGCATAATTTTTTAACACCGGTTATTATGGCTCAAGGACCAAAAGGTGAAGACGGCTGCGGAAGTGAAGAGCTAAGTACAGCCATTGGTTGCATCCCTATAGATAATTCCACCAACCTCATTGGTTTTTTCCTAACTTGGTCTATTGGAATTGCGGGTGGCATAGCACTTTTAATGCTTGTTTATGCCTCATTTTTATACATAACCTCCGGAGGAGACCCCAAAAAAACTGCTGCCGCCCAAGAGCTCATGACATCTACCATTGCTGGACTTGTCTTCCTCATCCTTTCTGTGTTTATCTTGAATGTTATTGGCGTAGATATCTTAGGTATTGAACAATTATTGCCTTAAATCATGAACAAACTAACTCAAATTGATTTTAACTCTCTGGGTCCGAAAGCTTCAACACGTTTTAACGCAAGCACTCCTTTAACAGATTTGTTTACGGGAAATAACGGACTTATTAATATTTTTCTTTTTGGAGGGGGGGCGCTGC
>Ga0272443_10002504_pt1 | contig 23353 bp, 17 predicted proteins | sample SSMAcet12_FD_193581 | JGI IMG/M metagenome (GOLD analysis project Ga0272443, IMG submission 193581) | Marine sediment archaeal communities from Little Sippewissett salt marsh, Falmouth, MA, United States - SSM-Acet-12 | ecosystem: Environmental > Aquatic > Marine > Wetlands > Sediment ...
TAAAGGCTGGCGCCGGTTGTGGCCTGCCGCTCGGCAGCAACCGGGGCGAGAATAAATGAGTTGGCTACGCACGTAGAAGATGATCTGGCGCCCTTTTCGGACGGGGGTTCGATTCCCCCCACCTCCATTTTATTTTTTATAATCCTCGTAACATTCTACTTGACAACAAATTAGAAAATCATATATTCCTCTTTGAAAGGGCTTGTGCCATGTTTGTGCCAAGTCGGTTTATTTATGGCAAGAATATATCAAAGAGGAAAAATCTGGTATCTGGACCTGACTTACAAGGGTCGAAGGGTTCGGAAGAAGGTCGGCACTTCTAAGCGGATGGCGGAGCTTGCCTTAAAGGACGCCGAGATCAAGATAATCAAAGACGAATATGGCTTCTCCAAAAGCGATATTACAATTGAATCGCTGATAGAGAAATTTCTGGAGTATAACCGGACAAATCATCGAGCCTCTACAACGAAACGGTATAAAGCCGTTACAGATCATTTCAAGCGATACATTACCGAAAAGCGCAACGATATAATCCTGCTTTCACAACTCACTCCGGAAATCATTGAAGGCTACAAGGCTTTCCGCCGGGATGAATGGATCAATCCGAACGGCAAATCACCGGAATCAGAAAACGCCCGAAAGGGAGCAAGGGCTAGGACGGTGAATCTGGAACTTGAAGGCCTGAAGACCATGCTCAACCTGGCTATCAAATGGGACTATCTCAAAGAAAGCCCCATGAAGCACGTCAAGCCGCTTAAAGTCGATGATAAGAAATCACTCCGATTTCTGACAGCTGAAGAATGTAACCGATTCCTGGAAGCCTGTCCCAAGGACCTATACCCCGTGTATTTCACGTTCATAGCCACTGGAATGCGAAAGGCTGAACTCGAATACCTTTGCTGGAAAGATGTTGATCTAACTAGACGGAAAATCTATATCCGGAGAAAGCCGAACTGGCAACCCAAAACCGGCGAACGCGAAATCCCAATAAGCGACGACCTATTTCAGATTCTATCGGACCATAAGAAAAGAAACCGCAAGGCAACTAAAGACGACTATGTTTTCCATATCGTCGAAAGCGACAAATCACACAATATGCTTCGGAACGAACTAATCAAAATCGCCAGAAAAGCAGGAATAGAGGATTTCACCAAAGTCCACACTCTCCGTCACACATTCGCCAGTCATTTGGTGATGCAAGGTGTCGACTTGCCAACGGTTCAAAGGTTAATGGGTCATGCAAGCGTGGAAACCACTATGATCTATGCCCACCTTGCCCCGGATCACTTGTCAAAGGCAGTGAATAAACTGCCGGTAAAGATTTTCAATAATTAGATCCATTTGTTATACATTACTCTCTTATTCGGAATTTTCTTAATTATTCTGCATATGTTGCTGCTTTTAGTAGAGAAGTATTAGCGAAGAAGATTCATTGCACTGTTATTATCCGCAGGAACGTAATGGTCAGATTAAAATGGATCAAAACAGTGGCATGTGTTTTTCGGCTCATTCACTCAGTTACCATCTGCGTCAATAGAATTCTTCTGTAGACTCGGTTCCGTAAGTGAGCACATCCAACTTCGAGGTTCTGGGTGCTCATTCTTTGTCAACTGTATCCATTCGATTTCTGATTTAGGTACGGCCCACACAGGATCATCGTTATAAAACCACTCGCATCCTTCCACAGACACCCCATAGAAAAAATCTTCTGTTTCTTCTAGCAAGTAGAGTGGTCGTATCAGCGAGTCAGATCCAGTATGGGAAGCTTTAATATGTATCACGTATTCGCTTGTGGGGTACTTCCCGCCTCGGCTTGATGGTACATTAGGATATACTCTATAGCTGTATGTCATTACACACATATAGTAACACAATAAGAACGCCGGTATACCCACACACCATATTTTTATACGGAGTTCATTTCCACCAGCGCCTTTGGCGAACCACCAGACTACATATATTGCCATCCAGAAGAAGAGAATGGCAGAAATATACATAATTATATGACTAAAAAAACACGGCAACCAAGTGAAACTTTTGAAGATAACAATATCCATAAAAATGGTGGCTACCAACGCTGCGACACGGCAGATGAAAGCGACAAACCCAGTGAGTCTTCTAGATTGAAGAAACCTCTGCCAGATTCTTTTCCACCAGTTTCCGTCAACTGAACTCGTATTAGCCGCTTCTGATCTTTCACGATTCAGTATTAGCATTCTGGGTATCATTAAAGACACTGCAGTTAGAAGTAGATATGGAACAAGAGCTGCCGAAAATTGAATTCCTAAATCGAAAATTGTCGTACTAGCCCTCCACTCTGATTCAACGAAAATCACTACCAACGCAACGATAATTAAATAGTTGGTCGTTACAATGGTTGCAATCAGAATACTGATAAGTCTAAATCTACCTGTAGCATTTTTATCAGCATGACGCATTTGAAAAATTAAGAATGGTATACCAGCTAGAATTGTTGTCACTAATAAGAAAGACAATCCAGTTTCAATATACTGAGCTTTAAGTAGAGGAAGGGGGGCTATACCACGATGTCGCAGAAATAGAGCACTTATAATGTATCCGGTTATATACGCCAAACCTAAGAATCCAGTCACCACACTGGCGAGAGGAACCCGTTTATTTAGCTTCTCAATACTTTCCAGAAGGTTCACACGATTCTCCTTCTATCGCTGATAAAATAGCGTCTTCAAAGACAACTGTCCAGATAAAATTCACCTTAACTTAACTAGGACTCGAAGAGCATCAAACGCCCAGATGAATCCGATTGCTCTTTTGGTCAATTGAGCAATTGTTCTGAAATCAAATCATAATTGTGCGCCATCATAAATAGTACTCTAACATCAAAAACTAAATGGAAGAGTATTATATTTACGAATCTATATGAGGTACTTCGGCAGATGTGGTGTTTTCACCTCACCAATTAAAGAAACGCTTGTCATGCCTACAGGTTACTTCAGGGTACCATAGAGACTCAGTATCCGTACAAGGTAGTAACAAGTCTCCACCTTGACGAACTGCACTTCATTGGCTGATGGATAGCGATGCTATCCACAACCAAATATCGCTTGGCCTTCACAATCCCATCGCTTACTGGCATCGAACCGGGCGTCCCTGACGCAGGACCTAAAAAAACAGTCGTATCAGCGCGGGCTTTAGCTTCGGCTACTCCATCCCTCTATGCTTTTGAGGGGAATCGGAGAGGCAAGTCCAGCGTAAGCCTTCCACTCAATCATAAATCGCTGGTGAAAGGATTCATGTATATGAATCTCAACAGAGCAGAATTAATTGGCAATCTGGTTGCTGATCCGGTTGCCAAAACCTTGCCATCAGGCAAGGACGCAATCCAGTTTATAGTAGCTACCAGCTACTACTGGAAGGATGGCAGCAATCCGCCTAAACAACAAGTCAATTACCATGCGGTAACTGCCTTTGGACAGTTAGGCAAGGTCATTCTGAAATATCTGAAAAAGGGTGACCGGATTTATGTTGCTGGCCGGATGAGAACGTCCCGCTGGAAAGTTGATGGGAAGATCAAAAACAGTCATACAGTTATTATTGCAGAGAATCTGATAATGCTTGGTTCAAAAAAGCAGGACGAGAAAGATCAGGGAAATGATAATGTAGTAGTTGAAGAAATAGAGATTAAAAAAGGAGAGGGTTAATCCCTCTCCTTTTTTTGTGTTCGGTGAAAAACAACTTTATTGAAGATTATTCGCGAAATCTAATCATTAGTACTAATTAGTTAATACTGATTTATCTATAATACGTATCCATACTTCCCAGTTGCGCTTACCCTTCTTTAGAGCAACATTATTTTTTATTTCTGAGCTACAGTTTTCATAATCTATAGAAACTAATTCACTTTGTGGATCGGATTCATATCCTGCCGTTACTCCGACATGTGTCCAGCCGTTTTTAAGGAATAAATGGGAATCCTTTGCATCACACAATGTATCAAACGCACTTATTTTTTCGTTGTAGTAATCTTCCCAGAGTTTTTTGCCCTGTGTCAAGAGAACCTTGTGTGAGCGTATTCCTAATCCCCTTTTTTGGAATTCCGGCAATATAAAAGTCCTGGCATGATTTACTATTTTCTGAAGCCTATTCCAATACGCTCTGTTTTCTCTAGCCCACGGGCTTCGCAATTTCCGGTTTTTATACCCTTTGATGTATTTTTTCAGACCAAGCGCTTTGTCACGGACGCCGATATTGGCGAAAGTAGATCCTAACACGATTCCCCCTACCCAATTACCGTTATTAATGATTAGTAGCCGCATACAACGGCCAACTCTCTGGCATTTTCCTGCGTAGTGAAGCTGGTCGAGACATTCATCGAACGCATTGCGTACTTGTCTTATTTTTCTTCCAATAGGAATAGGATGCAAAATGATACGGTTTTTTCGAATACCAGAAAGACTGTCTATCCAATCCTGAATAATTGAGTGTTCATTTGTAAAATTCATATTAAATTATTAAAATACTTCCCTTAATCCTTATGCCTTGACCAATCTTCAAACCATTTAACAAGCGTACCAGCACCTAACGGAGCGCATATCCCTCCAAGTGCAATCCAAAACGTAGAATCAAGCCAATTTGGACAATTATGAGCCACAATCGCAAAAATAAAAAATGCCAAAGTTGCAAGCCAAAATATAACACCGAACCAAAATAGCACAGGTCTAAAACAAAAAAACGGTATCGACTTTGTCACAAATGGTATTCGCAAAGGTAATGCGTTTTTAATATACGGCATACTATCATCGTTGTCTTTTTCAAATTGTGGTTCCCATTCCAAAAATACTGGAGCAGGTTCCTTCTTAAGAGGTCTAATCCATAGTTTTTCTTCTCTATAGTTTCCTGTTTGAGGAATGATTTCTCTTGAAAGATGTATTCTATTAAATGAAGCGGTTGATCTGTAAGATATTTTGTTAAACTCTATTGCAGATCCTCTGGAGATTATTGTTCTCTGAATTAGATCGATATCATATACCTTTTCAACTTCAAGTTCATATCCCCACATACTATTTAAAATTGAATCCGCTTTCTCTATTAAAGAAGGTTCGATTTCCTTTTGCTTACTTCTATGGGTTATTGAGACTAATTGTAAAACAGATACACCGTTTATAAATTCCTTTGCTTCATGAAGAAGATTTGGATCCTTAAGTAATCTGTCCCAGATATCTGAAGGTAACCGGTTAATTGTGGGTAATTTACTTATCTTCTCAGAGAATTCTATTGGCATATCAGAGAACAACAAATCAGTATTGTTTGCATATTCGCTGGATAGTTCATTTGCCAGATCAAAACTAATAAACTCTCCGGACTTATTATGAAGGATATAATCCCCAAGGCGAAAACGTACCTGAAAACCATCACTAACCCTATAAGAAATATTATCTAATTTTCTCAAGGGAATAAATACTGACCGTGTGCCAATTCTTTTTGAGTCTTTGAACCGAATACCTACAATCCCTACTCTGCTACTTTCTTGGGATTTATTTTGCTCTAAAATATTCGAAGAGACATAGTCTTTGCGATAGGAATATGGTCTATAGAAACTACAACCAGATGGATAAAGAAGAATTTCTAAAGCGCTTTTGAAATACGGCCCATCAATATAGGTTGCGAGCAAATAGTTATATGGTTCTTTTTGATTCATAACTTTCATTTCTAATAGTCATTTATACTTTGGTACCAACCAAATTTAAGGAATTATTTATTTTATTGTCAATCACTTATAAGAATGCACTCACTTTTTTAAATATTGGCCTATTTCGGCAATTGAAATTAACTGTCAATAATCTAATCTAGATCCCAAATACAGAAAACGCACCTTAACCACCTATAACCTGGAGGTAATCATGCCTACGAATTTGTATGATGCACACCGGCAATGGGCCTTGCGCCCACCGGATGAGAGGTTTCCCAGCCTTGAAGCCCTCCAAGGCTTCACGGAAGAACGCAAGAAGCGTTCCACCGAAGCCGAGAGAATCCTAAAACAGGTCGAGTTGAAGGTTTTACCGGAAGGCTCTTTAATCGTTAATGGCAATTCGCCAGGAGCCAGGCTATCGCATTGGGCTTTCGGCCAGCTCTGCTATTCGGTTGGGGCTCCGGCCAAATACCTTCGCACACTTCCGGCTGAAATTACCAGAAATTGCCTTTCGCATGGGCTTGGCAGGTCAAATTATCGCTGTAAATTGCTTCTAAGAGCGAATTCTGACGATTCCGATACCGAGCCCCGGAGAACGGCTTCCGCCTTCACAGGACCAAATTATGGCCGAATCTGGGATGCGGATGTGGTTCAGCAGATCACAGAAGCCACCAAAGACAGCGGTTGGCACACTCCATCCGCCCAATCCATGAGCGGATCGGAAAACAGCGGCCTTTATGCTTCCGACCGGGACATGTTTATCTTTATGGTAAACGATGAAAATTCGGTCGAAGTGGGCAACGCCAGGCTTAGCCGAGGATTCTTTTGCTGGAATTCCGAAACCGGGGCCGCAAGTTTTGGACTCACCACATTCCTTTACAACTATGTGTGTGGCAATCACATAGTCTGGGGCGCGGAGGAAGTCCGGGAATTGCGGATAGTCCACAAAGGCGAGGCCCTCGACCGTTTCCACAACCTTGCTTTGCCCCGTCTGAATCAGTTTGTCGAAGATCGGGTTTACAACGATACGGTCAAAGAAACCATTTCACGGGCTATAGCCGAGCCGATTGGCAAAGACTTGGACAAAACCCTGGAATGGTTCAAAGACAAACCATTCACCAAAGGTGAAATCACCAAAGCTTGGGACACTGGAATTACCGAAGGCAATGATGTAACTACTGTCTGGGGAATGGTCCAAGGCCTGACGGCCTACGCACGGTCGCTTCCGTACACCAATTGGCGTGTCAATCTCGAACGCCGCGCCGGGTCGCTTCTAAACCTCTAAAATCGTTCTTTCCATTACACAAGAGCTTGAGTCCCTCAAGCTCTTTTTTATTTTGTTACTTGATCTTAGCTTATGATTTTAATATTATCTTTTAATCCTTTTTGATATTTATTGGACAAAATAAGGAGGTTTAATGATTGAGGATAGATGGCTTTCAGTTGCAGAAATCGCGGTCTATCTAGGTATTAAGCCGCCAACGGTTTATAAGTGGATTACAAGGCGAAAAATGCCAGCCCATAAAGTCGGACGTCTTTGGAAGTTCAGAAGAGACGAAATTGATTCCTGGGTAAGAAGTGGTGCAAAGCATAAGAAATAAAAGCAGAAAAGTTAGACATTGGAGATAAATATATATGGGAATTCTAAAGGGATGTAAACCGAGAAGAGAAGTCTTGAAGGGCGATTTGGATGACGCGATTTTTGCAGCCGATTTTGGTGATTTATTATCTAAAAAATCTCCAAAAGTTTACGGCGATGCAAAAACGTTTTTCCAGAATACTCATCCGGCCAAACCCTTATGCAAAGTTATAGAATCCGTTTTTGGAAGACTTGCAGCACCTAAAGAAGGCGGTGCGACAATTCGGCTTAGCACAGGATTTGGCGGGGGCAAAACTCATACACTCATGGCTCTTTGGCATCTTGCCAGCAACATCGGCAATTCAAAACTCGGAACCGATCTACTTCCTGCAGCAGGAAGACCTTCATCTGTGACTATTGCAGCAATTGATGCGAAACAAGCTGGCCACCCTATATTCACAAGACATGGAAATCTTCAGATTAAGAGTCTATGGGGTGAACTCGCTTATCAGCTTGCTGGAAATAGCGGATTGAAGCAAATCCGTGATTCAGATGACGCTGAAAAACAACCAAGCGAAGCTGTTTTAGAAAAACTATTTCCTAAAAAACCAGTGCTTATTCTCCTAGATGAGCTAGTTATATACATGGCTACGTTATCAGAACGTGGCCAGGGTAATCTTCTTGCCTTTCTAAATAAGCTTCTGTCAATAGTTGGTAAACGTCCCAAAACAGTTTTGGTTGTGACGGATCCTGCAGACCAGCGAGCATACGCACAACAAGCTGCGAAAATAGGTGACAGTCTATCAGCCGCGATAAAACTTGATGATATATTCGGTAGGAGAGTTGCAGACTTTGATCCCATTGGTGATGAAACTGCCCAGGTTATAGTCAGAAGATTGTTTGAAAAAGTCGATACACCAACAGCTCAATCAGCATCAAAAATATATCACGATTTATATGATCGCATTCACCAAGAGAATCCCGGAACGATTCCCGCTTCAGCTGTTGGACCTGAATATGCCAAGAGGATAGTCCAATGCTATCCTTTCCACCCCCGACTCGTTGAAACCGCACAGGGCCGGTTAGGAGCATTGCAGGAATTTAATAAGAGTCGAGGAACTCTTAGGTTATTCGCAAGAATTCTTAGGTCTATTTGGGAAGCCAAAGAAGATTTGGAACTAATCGCTGCCGGTGATATTGACTTTTCGAGTGATAGAATACAGGCAGATCTCCTTCATAGGCTTAATAAAGATTCTTTTATGGCGGCTGTATCCTCTGACATCGAAAAAAAAGCTGTCGCACTTGATGGTGGTAAACCAAGGGGAATTCATGTCCGCGTGGCATCTGCCCTGCTGCTTGAAAGTATTCCGATGCATACCAATAGCGGGATGGATAAGGCTGAATTGACCTTGGCGACTGTCAGGCCTGATGAAGCAGGTGATGAACCCTCAGAAGCTATGGACCGTCTTGCCGGGGTATGCTGGCATACATATCCAATGCCCGGCGGACGAGGCTGGCAGTTCCGATATGATCCAAATGTTATTAAGCAGATTGAAGAACGCATGGGTCAGATATCAATTGAAGATGCAAAGAGCCGTGCTCTAGCAGAAGCCCAAGGTTACTTTTCCGGTGCAGCATTTAAAATGATGAATTGGCCTCAAAGCGCAAGGCAGGTTTCAGAATCAGCAACGCTTCAGTTGGTATTATGCGAAGATGAACGCGTAGCCAAATCAGTATGTGCCTACCAAGATGATACTGATCCAAATGCGCCTATTCCCAGGAGATTCCAAAACGCAATTTTGGCAATAACTGCAAGCAGCTCTGCATTGTCTTCTACAATAGACCGTGGTCAAAGACTTTTAGCGGCTGAGGCAATAGAGCGAGAGCACAAAACTGGTGAAAGCGGCAAACTAGTTAGAGAACAGCTTAGCAGGATTAAACCTGAGTTGCTTAAGCAATTCAGAATTCAAACATGTCGGGCATTTGATAAAGTTGTATTGCCCGGCAATATGGTTTATTCACTGGAAGAGAAATTTCAGGTTCCTGAAGAGCAAATGCTTCGTAGACCCCATGGCCAGGAATGTTTGAAACGGTTTTTGGATGAGAAAGGGCTAATATATCAGCCGACCGATGCTTTAGACGTCAACAGATTTATCAAAGATATTCTACCCGGTACTACTCCTATTCCTGATAAACCTGGAGTGTATCATGCAAAAGCAATTCATGAAAGATTCCTTGGTTCCCCAGGACTTAGGCTGATACCTGATGGAGCGATTGTCAGACAAACAATATTAAAGGCTGTAGAAAAGGGAAAAGTGGTTGTTAAACTTGAAGATAACCGTGCATATGATTCAAAGGGTTGTGTCGAAGGAACTGAAGGCAATCGGCGAAGGACCTCCGGTAGTTTAACAACTCTTTCTTTGGATGATTCTGTATTAGTAGCTATGGCGGATTCCGATGCCGCCAAGGAGTGGACTAAGGTTGATGACGGAAAGAAAAAGGAAGATAAACCTGATCTACCCCCTCCTCCGCCGTCTGGAAAAATAACTGTTACGGAATGGGATAAGATAATCGAAAATGCAGAAAAAAGGCCCTTATTGGAATTTCGTTTATCTACCAGGAAAAGCGCTCCGGCATCATCTTTATCGGCTCTCGCCCAACCTTTGGGTGCTGAAAAACTATCACTTACTGTTACGGTAACGGGCACATTAAAAGATGGCGGGGATATTAGCTTCCAGGCAAATGACGTTAAGCCTACACATCCTACGAAACCACTTAACATGGCACAAACCTTGTTCAATGCTTTAGCCGAAGGCGATTATGAAGCTAATCTAAATTTGACTTTCGGGGCAGAAGGCCGAATCGGTATGGAATCTCAATTAAAGGCTATCGCTGAATCCGCTTCCGATGAAGTGGAACCCTATGCAGTATTTGATAAGCCAACGGAGGAGAGTAAATGAACGTAAGACAAGCCTCCTTCGCCTTGCGAGTTGTTCAGAGAAGAGCGGGAAAGGCAGCAATTCTATATAGACGTAGACTCACCGCGAGTGGTGCAGAGAGACTTGATAGAATAGGAGCTATCTCACCATTGGGATTCACATCTGGTCAATCATTATTACGTTCTGCAATAAGAGCTTCTAAAGGGAACAAAGCGCAGCTTGATACTGGTCCATTTCATCCACTGGATAATGACTGGGGGGCGAGAGTGGCCTGTTATACTCTTGTTGCTTCAGGTCTCAGAAACGCCAATCGCATGCATAAAGCTGCTACAAATTTACAGCATTCAGATGGTGCAGAAGCTGCATGGTGGTTAGGCGTAATGCTATCGGGTAAGGGTAAAAGGGCTATTAGAGCTTTACGTGTTCTAACGGAGGCCGTCAAATGAATGAACGCCCTCGCTTATTAATAGAAGATTGGCTTCCAGCAGCGGCTATTGGCGTTGAATGCATGAGAGAACGCGGAATGGCCAGCGCATTAGCTCCACATACATATCTCCATATTTGGTGGGCTAGGCGTCCTTTGACAGTTTCTAGGGCAGCAGTGCTTGGATCATTGCTTCCACATGATTTTCCACATCATAATTTCGAACAACTTCTTGGCTTTGGTCTTCCTGGCGAGCGCTTAGTTAATATGCGGCGTATTATGGATACTGGAAAAAGACTAGGTGGCTTTGGCTGTAGCAGAGCATTTGAAAACAATATAAATGATGACTTATTATCGCAAGCAATCAAATGTATGAATGAGTTTTGGGATAATGAAATTGTGGTTATGGATCCAATGGCAGGAGGCGGATCTATACCCTTTGAGTCAGCAAGACTCGGAATAAATACATTAGCAAGCGATTATAACCCAGTGGCTTGCTCAATATTGGAGTGCACTGTTGATTATCCATTCCGTTTAGGATCAAAGCTGGTTACCCCAGCAAAAAAATGGGCAAAGGAATTAAGAAAAAGATTTATAACACAAGTTAAGCAGTATTTCCCCGAAATCAATTCTTCTGATAATAGAAGGCCAGATGGATATATTTTTGCGAGAACCGTACCGTGCCCGGAAACTGGTTTTTTATCACCTTTAATTTCTGATTGGCATCTTTTAAAGAAGAAAGGTAAAACACCAACTTTCGCTTTGCCTATCATCGACAGAAAAAATGGAATTTGGTCAACCAAAATCACAAAATTGACAAGATCATCTGGTAAGCAAACTCGCGTACCAAATCCAACTTATAAGAAAGGAAGAGGAATTTCGCTGTTTACTGGAACTCAAATTCCTCCAGACTATATTCAGTCGGCTGCAAAATCAGGAAAAATGGGAAGTCAATTGTACGCTATAGTCAAACGAATGGCAAGAGGCGTTGATTTTTCCTCACCGGAAGAGCATGAAATATCTGCACTTCAGGATGCAGAAAAATATGTGCAGAAGAACATAAAATTATGGCAAAAGAACAATCTTGCACCTTTTGAAGAGATTCCAAAAGGGGACAAAACCGGAGATGGATCTGGTGTTGGAACGGACCTCCCTCGTAAGAGGGGCGAAAACTATTGGATTGATATGTTTTCACATCGACAAGTGATATGCATGGTGACATTATTAAATGAGTTGAATAAACTAAAGCCTGAAATCATATCAAATGAAGGAGAAGAAATTGGTCAAGCGATAGTTCATTTACTATCATTTGGAATAGACAAATTCGCAAATTTTAATTGCATGCTTTCAAGTTGGGCATCGAATACTGGTCGCGTCAGAGCCAAATTCGATAAACATGATTATTCTTTTAAATCGACATGGTCTGAATTGGCATCATGCAATGACTCTGCTGGAGCTGAATGGGCACTATCTAACGTTATTAAAGCATATGAAATGCTTTGCTTATTACCCAAGAGTAGTAACGCAACAAATGCGATTGTCAATCTTTCGAGTGCTACAAACTTGCCAGAAATTATAGATAACAGTATTACAGCCATTATAGTGGATCCACCCTATTCAGATAATGTTCAGTATTCTGAGTTAGCAGACTTCTTTTATGTTTGGTTAAAACGCATGCAGGGATATCGTCGTCCCGAGTGGTTTTCTACTTATTTATGCGAGCATGATCAAGAGGCTGTTGCAAATCTTTCTAGAAATCGTGAGAATAATTGTAACACAAAAATCGCGAGGGAGAAGGCAAATAGTTTCTACCAGAATTTAATGACTGAAGTTTTCAAAGAATGTAATCGTGTTCTTATCGATAATGGTGTATTAACGGTAATGTTTACACATAAACGACAGGAAGCATGGGAATCTTTGTTTTCATCATTAATCATTTCTGGATTTACTATAACCGCCACATGGCCAATTAAGACAGAGAGCGAACATTCTCTTCATCAAGCCAAGAAAAATGCGGCACAAAGTACAGTTATTCTAGTAGCTAGAAAGCGACTTCCTCAAGCTGGTGTCGGATATTTTGACAGCAAGATGAAAGCCGAAATCAGGAATGCTGCTCAATCAGCTGCGGAAAGACTACAAAGTCAAGGACTCAATCCAATCGACCAACTCGTTGGCTCGTTTGGTCCGGCAATTGAAATCTATAGCAAATACGATGACGTGATAACAGATACTGGACATTCAATAGGTGTTGGAAGTGCTATAGAAGAAGCATCCGATGCCGTTAGCAAATGGCGGGTTGAACAACTTGCAAAAAATGGATTAGAGGGTGTTGAACCTGAAGGCAGATTTGCCCTTCTCTGTTGGGACGTACTAGGTGCAGCAGAGTTTCGATTTAATGAAGCAAAACTACTGGGTCATGCTGTAGGTATGGATGTTGATGAATTAATAGCTGCAGGCTTAGTGAGCAAGTCTAGTGATAAAATTACCATATTGAGTGCTAAAGAAAGACGAAGAGAACGTGCTCTTGAACCAGAAGAGATTGAGGAAACCCTATTTGGACCAATTACCATTCCAAAGCGCAGAACAAAAAAGGATATATTAAAAATACACCCAAATGATCCTGGATTTCGTACAGCATTAGATTCTTGCCATGCACTGGCTTTACGTTTTATTGAAACAGGCAATGAGAAGGCGGGAATTGGGTCAGCAAAAGCACTTATGCGACAACAACAATGGAAAAATGATTCGCCTGTCGCCAGGCTAATGGAGGCACTTGTTCATGCTGCTCCTGAAGCTATGAAGCACGAAAAAGGTTCAACGTCTGCCGCGGCCAAATTCCCGGAATTCCGAGCCTGGCATTCACTATTGGAACCACTTTTTGGGATTCAGCCACCTGATTGGGCCGAGCCTGAACCTATGGAATATGAATTAGCTTTGGATGATAATGACATCGAAGAAGAGCACGATGAAGATGAGGAGGGGAATGAAGAGTGAGCAAATCCGCGAAAAATGTTGACTCCGAAAATTCCGAATCTTTGCCAAAGAGTGATCTACAATCCTATCCCTGGAAGAGGTTTTTAAAAGGACCAGATTCAGAGCTTCTCGATAATTTGTATATTCCTATGTTGGCCAGAGCAGTGCGTTATGATCGCTGCTGCGCATATTTTTCAAGTAGTGTATTAGCAGCAGCAGCTCGCGGATTTGGTCAGTTTATTCAAAGACTTGAGCAAAATAAAAGCAATGCCAAGAAACCTTCAATAAGGCTTCTGGTAAACGAAGAGTTGACTCAAGAAGATGTCCAGGCAATGATGGAGACTAGAGACCTTGGTCACTTGGAAAGGGTCATTAAGAAGCGATTCAAGAATCCTCAAGATGCACTACAGAAAAAACGCTTACAGATGTTAGCTTGGCTCGTTAAGAAAGAGTATTTGGAAGTCAAAGTAGGTGTGATGCGACAAGGATCGGGGATTGTCCACGCCAAATTTGGTATTTCTTATGATGAAGCTGGGAATGCAATAGTTTTTAACGGAAGCGGAAATGAATCAGCAAAAGGATTGCAGGCTAATTACGAGCGACTGGAAGTATCAACTTCCTGGGAAGATGAAGAGCGCCTCAAGGAATACTCCAGTGAAATTGATACTCTATGGAATAATGAGCACCCAGATGTTTACACCGTGCCCTTACCGGAGGCAATACGCCTAAAACTAATAAAATTTGCTCCAAAGGAACCGCCCATATTAGAACCTTCCGGAGATATTCATCGCCAAAAAGCCGTTATGCTTTTAGACTACATAATAGAATCTCCATTTATGGCCAATGGTGGTGAAGTATGCGATGCGACAACGTTGGTTGACCTTTGGCCGCATCAGCGCCATGTGATTGAAGAAGCGACAAATGCCTGGCCAGAAGGTCGTTTACTATGCGATGAAGTTGGAATGGGCAAGACTATAGAGGCAATACTTATTTTACGCCGCCTAATGGCTGGTCGCGGCGTGAAGCGAGCACTGATATTACTTCCGGCAGGATTGTTAAAACAATGGCAGGCGGAGCTCAGAGAAAAAGGCGGAATGATATTCCCCAGGCTTGAAGGAACTAATACTCTGATTTGGCCTGATGATAAGGTTGAACGCCTACCTGATTTGAAAACTGCACTACAGCAGGATGTCTTAATTCTTAGTAGAGAAACTGCTAGAACTGATAATAATTTATCCATAATAATGGATGCTGAGCCATGGGATCTTGTGATATTGGACGAATCACATGCGGCCCGTAGAAAAAGACAAGAGGAAGGCGAATTTAACAGCCCTAATTTACTATTGAGTTTATTACGCAATCTTCAATTGCATAAGCAAGCCAAGGGGATATTGTTATTAAGTGCTACGCCAATGAAAACGCATCCCTGGGAACCTTGGGATCTTCTATCCGTGCTTGGAGTAGGAGGTGAATGGCTTGCCGATTTTTCTGGTGTGAGGGCATACTATGATACCATTGCTGGTGTGGAAAATGGTAAATGCTCATTAGATAGTGCTCGTAGGACCGCCGGCCTTCTTAAATCAGAAGAGAATATCGTTGGATTTAATGGATTGAATCCTTCAAATATAAGTGAAGATCAATTAGCTCGGAAAATCTCATTCACTACTCTATCCATGCGTTCTAAAGTGGCTTCTTGGCTTCGTAAGACTTCCCCTCTTGCCCGTCATATGCATCGAAATACAAGGGCAACCTTAAGAAGATATTATGAAGCAGGGCTTCTAAGTGACCCTCCACCGAGAAGAGATGTTCGTGACCTTAATTATGACTTCCAAGATCAGGAGGAAAGAGCTCTATATAACTCTGTCACAAAGTATATCAATAAACGATTTGACGAAATTGAATCCGACCGCCCGGGCAAAGGTTTTGTAATGACAATTTATCGACGTAGAGCAAGCAGCTCGCCGCTGGCATTGCAAAGAAGCCTTTTGCGAAGAAAAGAAGGATTACAAAAAGTAATTGATAAAAGGGCGTACTTTCAGGACCTGCAAGTAAATGATATGCCAGAGGCAATTGACAGTGACGATTTACCGGAAGAAATGACAACTTCAAAAATTCCTGCATCTCTGCCCCAAGACCCCGCAGTAGCTCGCAGTGAAATGATTGAGTTAAATTCAATATTAGAAACACTTACTGCATTAGGTAATACTGATTCAAAACGTGATTACTTTTTTGATATCTTACGAAGCACAACTGATGATGGCCGGGCAGCACTTGTATTTACTCAATACACAGATACAATGGAATATCTTAGAGACCATCTTGTTGGATCATACGGCAAAAGCCTAGGTTGTTATAGTGGCGATGGTGGTCAAATATGGGATGGGGATTCTTGGCATCAGGTAACAAAAGATACTATCACAACAGCGCTAAAAAATGGTGAAATTAGGGTATTAGTATCTACAGATGCTGCTAGTGAGGGTCTTAACCTTCAGGCTGCAAGTGTAGTAATAAACTATGATTTGCCCTGGAATCCAAGCAAAGTCGAACAAAGAATTGGTCGAATTGACCGCATTGGGCAAAATTCTCCTAAGGTAATTGTTGTCAATCTCTATTTGGAAAAGAGTGTAGATGACCGAGTTTACCGCGCACTGAGAAAAAGGTGCGGGCTATTCGAAAAATTCGTTGGTGCTATGCAGCCAGTTCTTTCAATTGCTAGAAAAATGCTACTTGGCCAAGATGACGTTGATCTGTCAAAAATAGAAATGAGTGCCGAAGAAATTGAACAAGATTCAATTAGCGAAGAAACATATTTTGAGTCCTTAGATGTATTCAAATCCGAGTCTAAATCCCCTCTTAATCGGGCTGAAATTTCAAACATTTTAGAAAACATGGGTGATGTAGGTAAGGTTAGGTTCAAAAAAGGCAAACGAAAAAACGTCATTGAGGTGGTCCCTCGCGGTGGCCGTAAACAAATCCTATCTACAGATTTGAAAACCATCGAGTCTGATGTAAAGGTTCGTTCAATTAGTCCATTTGAACCAACACTTAAGTCTGCAAGAGATTTTTTAAAAAGGCCAGGCGAACGATTGCCTTTGGTAATTGGATCGAATAATACTGATTCATTCAGATGCTGTAAGGCATTATGGGTTGAAGAAGGAAAGACTCGTGAAGTAAATTCGATAAAACAGCTAATCAAACTCACATCGTCATGGGATGGCGAATACCCAAAACCCAGTAATTGGGTGAAGGCACGAGAAAAAGCTAACACCGAAACTTCTAAGCTCGTCATTAAAATGGCAAAATCATCAGATGATATTCAGGGCAACAATCTCGAGCAACAAATAAGGGCAGCCCACTTAAGACTTAAGAAAGAATTAGGCAAATACTTGTTATGTCTGCCGAAAGGTGGAGATGACCTGAATCAAATCCTACACCAGCAGATTTCAAGAGATATTGCGAGTGCTAAATGGCTTAAACGGGCACTCAATCTCCTCGGAGGTTATCCAGATTGGTCATTAGAAACGCAAAATGAGCTTGAGCAATTCGTCCGCTCTTTATCCGAAAACCAAAGGAGCGCAAGATTACTTGGTCGCGAAGTCCAGGCTGCAATAGATGATCCTAGATGGATAGCCAAGAATATATTAAATAGTTGACAGCTAATATAGTCGGAGACTTGTAAGACTATTGGAACTTTCCTGAATAACTAGACTCTTCTGAATTTCTCATTATTAAATCAGTAAACATAGCTCCCGCATTCTTCCTCACACGGCCTAATGCTTGGGCTTCTTTTACCTGGCTAAGTGCACTTAGGATTTTGAATTTAGGGACTTCCCTAACAACCTTACGATAGAAATTGAATGATTGAGGATCACGGCAGACGACCATGATTTGTCCTAAAAGCTCTTTTTCCTGTAAAGATTGAGAGTTCTCCACAGATTTACTTAACGTTATATCTATATCTTGTTTAGTTGTTTCTTGTATGTCGGATTTTTCAGGTAAGGCTTGTCGATTTTTTCGGACATCCCCTCTAGTCGGATATTCCGACAAGGCGTTATTTCTAATGTTTAAGGCATATTCTGTTGCAGTATAACCATGCTGGTCAGAAGTTTTTCGGTTTTTCAATAGTACACCTTTTGAAACAAGCGATTTTACTGCCTTAATTACTGAATCTTTATGAAGTCCGGTTCCCTTATCCTGAACAGAACCATCCTTTTTGGTTATTCCATTTACCATTTGAGAGAGACTTATATGATCAGAATCCTTCTTAAAGCCGAAGGTTCTGCGAATTACGTATAACAAGACTTTCAGTTCCGAACCGGATAATTCGGACATGAGTTCATCGAAAAGATCATCCGGCACTTGTGTATATCTTGGGCTATAAAACCCAATAAAACGGCCGTTTTCGTCTTTCATAGTATTTGTTTTAGTGGATATCCTGCCTATAGCATAGCACGAAACTTACTAATCGTCAATCAAGTATCACTCCATTACTCTTGACAGATTTTGTGAGTGTGATAGAATGATCAGTTTTATCGGAAATAAACTGATAAAACAAAATATTGCTCATTCAGGCAATTGCAGGTTTTTGCCTTACCTAATAGGCTGTAAAAGCAAATATAAAAAACAAAAATAGTATGTCCCGTGAGAAATCATTACCAAATCAAATACGGAGGTATCGTAAAGAAAAACGATGCCTCCGGTTGCGGGATGTTGCCACTCTAATTGGTCAATCTAGCGTTGCACACATAAGTCATTGGGAAAAATCCAGAAAATTGCCGTCGTTAGAGAACAGTTTACGGCTGGCAATAGCCATTCAATGCCCAGTAGAGATTCTCTTCATCGAATTATATAATCAATTAAAAAAAGAAATCTATGAGGTTAAAGCCAAAAATAAAATTGAATTGGATTACCAATGTCCAACAGCACAAAATGAGAATCCTAGCGATTGATCCAGGAACCAAGATAATGGGATATGCTGATTTTGAAGATAGTAATCTTGTAGATTACGGTTTGAAGTTATTCAAACCTGCTAAGAGCATAGAACTTCTCTTGAGTGAGATTGAGGGTGTAATTGAAAGGCTGATTTTGGAAAAACAGCCCAATATAGTCATTTTAGAGAAAAACAGGTTTTCTCAAATTACAAACAATATACGTTTGACACTGGCTATTACTCGAATCAAAGCTGTTGCCAAAAGTCATCGGATTAAACTGATTGAATACGCCCCAAATACAATTAGGGCGATAGTTTGCAAAAACGGGTATTCGACTAAGGCCGATCTGGCAAAAACAATAATCAGTCGATATCCTGAAGTTGGATTATTTATTCGTAATCAACCCCGTTCATCGTTGAATTTGTTCTTTAATATAACTGATGCTGTCGCATGCGGTCGAGCGTTTATAGAATTGAATAAACGCCAAAAATGAGAAGAAGATCATTGAAAACAAGAAAGAGAAGATTTTTCCGGCGGCAACCCAAATGTCGAATCTGTAAGAAGAAGATTGATTTTGGAGATTTGTGTTACTATTGCCGGAAACGCAGGACTTAATTCGTCCTGCTTGGGATTTCAATCTTCGATTGAAATACGACTGCTACTCACAGTCGTTTAGGAGACGCCCACTTGTCGGGACTGCCTTCGCTTAAACATTATTCCCTTGCATAGTCATCAAAAATGACTTAAATAAAAAGTAGAATAGATGTTATTAACTATTATACTTTTACAGGCTACTAAGTAGCTGTATAACAATGGAATAATGTTGTCGCTCGTTGCCCGACTCGACCCCCTCCCCGAAGACTCCTACCTACCTGCTTCTCTGAGTTTTTGGGAACGTAAGAGGTGTTGACAACGAGCGAAGCAGGCAGGAACCCAGGAGGCTTCGGCTTCAGTCGAAAAGTTACACTTTTCGTCTTCCGGTCTTGTCCCTCTATTTAGAATAAGGATGGGACTGCGACGAAGCGGGTCGAGTCGGGCAACCACGAACCGCCAACCACTCAGCCTGTACCTTTGGCTTGGCTTTGTGGGGCGGCCGTCCCCAGATAGGGGACTTTCGGGGCCGACAAGTGGGCGTCTGAAGAGAAAAGGAATCCGGCAAGCCGGATGCTAAACAAGAGAATTGAAATATGAAAAAACCCAGCCCAAAGAAAAGGTTGTCACGATTCGTCCCGGATGAAAGTGCTTTCCCTAATTTAATAATACGTGATAGAGATTGGGAAATAATCCAAACAATCAATGAATATCGATATTTGGATTTTGATCTCATTTGGAGATTAATGTCTGCAAAATATGGTCAACGTGATGTGGAATACAGTACGGGGAAAGACGGAAAGAAACGGCCAAAACGATACGGATTTTCGGAACAGGCTTTACATAAACGACTAAAACAACTTTTCAATTCCAGATACTTGAATCGGCAGGGAATTGCTGATGAGCCGGTTGGCCGAGGGTATGGTTCACCAAGAGTTATTTATAGCGTTGGCCCGAAAAGCGCGGATTTTGTTTCAAAATTATCGGGAACTTCAATTGAGAAAATCCGGAGTGTGATAAAATCCGATAAAAAGAAGCCGTTCTTTTTACGTCATGCACTCGAAATTTCGAAATTTCGAACAACATTGGAGCTTGCTTGTCTAAAATCGAATGGATATGTAAGCCTCTTATTCTGGAAACAGGGACGTGAATTGGCGGATCATGTTCGAGATAAATCCGGAAATAGATATTCAGTCATTCCAGATGGGATGTTTTCACTTTCCGTGGAAGGAAAAGGAAAAGCCAACTTCATGTTGGAAATGGACCGAGGAACCATGAATATATCCTCGCCCACAGCCAAATCTGACATTTGTAGAAAATTACAGGGATTCTGGTATTATCGTAAAAAAGGAAAACACTCTAAGAAGTATTTTTATAAGAAAACCAACGATGGTCAAATTGTAGATTTGGGTATTCTCAAAGGTAATGTAAAGAATAATCCAAATGACAAACTCGAATGGTTACAAGGATTCACTGTCTTATTTGTAACTCCTGGTCGATTGAAAAACGACGGAACAGTAGGTGGACGGTTGGCGAATATATTAGCAGAATTTCCTCAGTTCGAAAGGGATATCGCAACTAGTTCGTTATTCTGGTTTACACCAATAGATCAGTTTGATATTGATCATCCGGAGTCAATATTCGCCAAAGTCTGGAAAACACCGAATCCCAAAAAGGGTTTGCGTAGCTTGATTGACTGATTACACAAACCCAAAAACTCGGCTTCATAATTCCGCTTACTCCAATATGAGACATGCTTCTCTGTGAGAAGTCCTTGAAATGTTAGGTGATATTTCAAGGTCGCCGGATAGACTTTCACCTCATTGAAGACTATCCGGCGCGGAATTGTGGGACCGGGCTTTACACTTGAAATTAAGGGGAATCGACTTAATTTTGCTTATCGTGTCTATTAATTAGTAATGGCAAGACAATCAAAAAGGCTGTAATATACACGACAAACTGTATAAACATTATAAGTAGAACAAGATTACTGTTAGGAGATATATCAGCATATCCCACAGTCATAAATAACATTGCACTATATAACAAAAAAGAACTATAAATATCCTTTAGGCAAATACTTTTGGTAATGAATTCTTTGATATATTCGTCTGTAAATAATTGGTAAACGTTATTTTTATCATGAAACAAAGATGTGTTTTTAGTAGAATCCATTGAATATGGTGCCGCATCTATACATGAAATAAATGGGAAAAAGCCTTCAACATTACCATCGTAGTGTTTTATAAAAGACTCATGTTCGATAGCTAATTTGTAAGAAAGATCTCCTATCTTTTCATAATCAACTCTTTTATCATCAAGTTCGGTAGATGGCGGTGATAAATCAAACATGTTATTGAATCTCGCTTGATTTCTAACACTCATTACAATGATTGAGTCGCCTAAATTCTGCATTGAATTGTAATAAATATTGCTAAAATATTTAAGTCTATAATCTAAGTATTTATTTGCATAGAAACATGCAATTGTTCTACCAACATTACTTTGCTCATTTATTCTAAAATTATGATTAATATGCATTGAATAACTGAATATTGTATAATAGACATTGCCAAAAATAATTGTTATTAGAAGAACTGATAAAATAATAATTCCTGAAATCTTTTTTAAAGAAATTTCTTTCCCCTGATTGATCTTCAACAAACAATAAGATCGATATAATAAATAAACATAAATAAAGGAAATACCCATGCATAAATATTTATTGGGAAATAGATAAGAGAAAATAAAGAAGAAAATAAATAAAATGAATAGTGCTAAAATACTGTTTAACAATTTTGATACTATTGACAACAAGCGTTTCAATGCTTTCCCAATTATTTTCCATTGAATTATCATTAATGAAATTCTAATTAATTTTCCTAGTACTTGCAATATCAAAATATTGTTAGATAACAAAGGTAGCAAAAAATAAGAGATGTTGTTTCCTAACCGGTTGGGCTTTTAGTAGTTTGAAACTTAACCAGTCAGGAATATTTTAACAGTGCTGCTGGCCAATACCTTATTTTCAACTCACGTTTTCATGCTTGCCTACAAGACTTACAGGGTATCATAGAGACTCAGTATCCGTCCAAGATTGTTCATTGCTCCATCTTGACGAACGGCGCACGACAACCTGATGGACAGCTGCAACCTGACCACAGGCAACATCGGCTTGACTTCAAACCCTTGATTCTAAAAAAATAATCAAAAGGATTCTTGCTACTCCGCCCCTCTATGTTTTCACGAGATCAGAGAGGCAAGTCAGCGTAAACCTCATCAATTAGAAATAAATCGCTGATGAAAGGATACTCGACTATGACAGAGTATCAAAAGATGATCACCGATAAGGTGACAAGTATAATCAACGATGCGGAAAAACGGAACGATTGGAAAGTGTGCCATGCAAAGCTTGTAAAGCTTATGCAGATGGAAATGAGAAAATCGTTTTACAACGGTGTGAAATGGTCGAAAAAGAAGTAACTGAATGCGGAGAGGGGGTTTTCCCCTCTCCGCTATTTTTTTGTTCGTTGAGAATGATCATTTTCTTGTTGCAATAAAATTATAATTTTTGCATATTTTAGTACCAGGAAGGGCAAATAGCCGGCATGCCAGTTATAGAAACCATTGCTTGCTCGGCAAAATGTCCGAGGCCGCCACTGGTCTCCTTTCTCCATCGCTGTAAACAAATAATTCAGCAGGAGGTGTCCGACGGTGGCGGTAGGAAAGAAAGCTTCTCGTCGGTTCACCATTGACGAGAAAAAGCCCGCCTATTGGCGGGCTTATTTTTTATATTGACAAATAATTCATAATATTGCTTATTGACAAATGTCAATGGTGATTATGTTCCGTTAAGACGGAATCCGACAATTAGAGAAGCAATCCCACAATACATTCTGATTTAGTCAGTATGAATTGGTGGGTTTTTTTGTGCCTACTAATTCTTATTTGGCTCTAATCCCAAAAAAAGAACGCCCCTCAAAAGAAATCCCTTTTCGACTTAACAAGTCCACACATGGGCCAATCCATTTTGGGGCGTTGAAAACCGCGAATTCGCGGAAAAGAGCTATCACGATCAACTCATATTGTTATGATAGCACAATCTAGGAAATTTGTAAACAAGGAGATATGTCATGTCATCTTCAATATTATTTGGAATTGCTGTCTATGTAGCAATGGAGGCTTGGAAAGAAAAGAAAGAAGAAGATAGAATTAGAAATCTACAGTTATCTCATAAACCCAGAAAAC
>Ga0272443_10002505_pt1 | contig 23348 bp, 5 predicted proteins | sample SSMAcet12_FD_193581 | JGI IMG/M metagenome (GOLD analysis project Ga0272443, IMG submission 193581) | Marine sediment archaeal communities from Little Sippewissett salt marsh, Falmouth, MA, United States - SSM-Acet-12 | ecosystem: Environmental > Aquatic > Marine > Wetlands > Sediment ...
TCACGCAGCTCATCTTCTGTCGTTTCCAGAGGCAGGTTGCCCACGTAGATATTCATGCAGCGATCCTTTCTGATCAGAGTCCAGGGTTCGTTGGGAGCATTCCAGCCCACGGCTGCTGCGGTGGTACGTGGATCGACTCAGCCTGGGATGCCCGTCTCGCACCGATGTATATCAGAAAACCGACGACATAGAAACAAATATCTCAGATATTCTCGCTGGAACGGGATCTGCAGTGGCTTTAGAGAACATGGTCACCCTCCGTGTCTTGCCACGCACCTGGGGAGTACCTTGCCTGGTCGGCGGCCCTTGCATTCGCCAGGGCAGCGCCGGCACCACAGTGACAAGTTCGATGGAATGCTACGGTGCGTCTGCTCTCGGCGCGCTGCTCTTGCGGAGGGTCACCTGGGGGCCGCGCAGGTAGAAGGGGGCAAGCGTTAGCGGATCGGCGAAGCGGCCGGCCCGGGCTTTCTGGTAGCCGAGGCGGTAGACCTGGACGGCGTGAGGGCTCCACCAAGCCTCGTCGAGTACGCGGACACCCTGGGCGGCGAACGACTCGCGGTGGTGGAGCAGGCCGTCGCCCAGGAGCGCCAGGGGATTGCTCTCGGATGCGAACTGCTCGAGGATGGCTCTGGCGTTCATCAGGCAGTCGGGCAGCACCTTCTTCCAAAGGCTGTTGCGGCCCGCGGGGATCTCATAGCCTGGATGCTCAATCTCGGATTGCGCCGGGTCGGCTGTATCGGTTCGCTCGTAGACGGCCACAAAGAATTGGCCTCGCTTGGCATCCAGAATCGTCGCAGCACGGTTCGGCAGGCCGCGATCGGCGTGCCTATCTTGAATCACCCGGTCGGTTGCTGCGTCCGTCAGATTGGCGGCAATTGTGTCCAGCGAATCGACGGTGACGATCTGGGCTGAACCAGCCAGATGCATGCTCTTGGCGGCCGCTACGGCGATACGCAAGCCGGTGAAGCTGCCTGGGCCGATCGAGATATGGATTTGAGCGATGTCGGCAGGGGTATGGTTGAAGCGATTCAGGAGGCCGGCGATGGCAGGGAAGATTTCCGCGCTGTGGCGCAGCGAAGCCGAGAACGTCGATTCGCCCAACAGTCGGGCCCCTTCTGCCAGAGCAACGGACCCTATTCGACTGGATGTTTCGACCGCTAAAATGAGGGGTTTGGATGTCATATTACGTATATTCACGCAAAGCGCGTATTCGTCCTTTCCCAGGTTGCCGTCGGCCGTCCTTTTCGCGTCCCCCAAATTCGGGGCGATTGTGACATGAGTTGCCCTTTCGTGCTATTGGGGTCAGATTTTATCGGCCAAAGGAATTGGGGGAAGATTTTTCCCTTGCATAAAATTGGCTATTTTAATAGATTACACTAATAATTCTAGCCTGTACCCTTCATCTGGAGGTTGTAAATAAGCAGCGATTGTAGCAGGTTTTCCGTAAGAGGGTGATGTTTTTGTAGGCAGGAGGTTAGGTTTTGGACAGGCCAAGTGTATTCGCGAAAACTCTGCGGGGGGGGTCCGTGTCGATTGTCCTGGCATCGATCTTGCTGACCGCGACCGTGTTCGCCCAAGTGAGCTCTTCACCGAGCGGACAGGGCAGTAATGACGACATGATGCAGCACCTGGTGCAGTATTTCATGCGCGTTGGGACCCAGCAATACGAGCGAGGCTACTACGTCGAAGCGGAGAAGACCTTCCAGATGGCCCAGAGCTACGGAGGGACCCTTGAACCGTTGGAACAGCGTAAGCTGGAATCGATGCTGGAGAAAGCCGGCTTGGCCGCGATCGAACGCAAGCGGGTGTTGGCGGCTCTGCAGAGCGCCCAGCAGCTCCTGGACGAAGGCCAGGCGGCGGCCGGGCAGACGCAGCTTGAGGCGATCCAGGATAGCGAGTTCCTGACGCAGAAAGAGCGGGACGCGATCGCCGCGACGTTGCGTGGGAGCGCGACGGGCGGTGGTGACGCACTTGCGCGCGCCGATGTCACGCCTTCCGAAGCGAGTGACGCGGCGGCGACGTCACGCCCGGGCGATGCGCTCGAGCGTTACAAGAACCGCATTGCCAACCTGTACTACGAAAGCGTCAAAGCCTATCACTCGGGAGACTTTGAAACGGCCCAGGCCGGGTTCAAAGAGGTCTTGCGGAGCGGGCTGATGCCGGGGACGATGGCCGAGACCATTCGGGGTTACATGGCCGACATGGAACGCGGCGCGGCGGCGGCCAGATCGGCTCAGCCGATGGTGCTGCCGGAGGAACCGGTGGTGGCCTTGGCGGGTGTGCCGACGCTGCATCCGGCCGCGGCGACGCCTGGTGCCGGACGGCCGCAGAGCGAGAGACAACGCGTCGAGCAATTGTACAATCGCAGTTGGGAACTCTATTCCCAGGGCGAGCTGGAAGCCGCCCGGCAGGGCTTCGTCGAAGTGGCTCAGAGTGGTCTGTACGCGGCGCCGGAAGGCAAGCGGCCCGAGGATTACATCGCGACGATCGACCGGCTGCTGGCCAACGCCGCACCGCTGACGGCCCCGGCGGCACCCACCGTGCTGACCGCCGCCCCGGCGAACCTCGCGGCGGCCGATGGCGAGCAGGGCGGTTTCATCGCGGTGATCAACCGGCGTCGGAACATCATTCGCAGTCATACGCAGGCGGTGGTTACGGACGCCGTCAACGAAGCGCAGAAGCGGATGGCGCAGGGCAAGTTCGACACCGCCCGCGAGCCCATCGACGATGCGTATCGCGTGGTGAATCTCAATCAACTCCATCTCGGGGACGACCTGTACAAGCAGTACAGCGAGCGTTTGACCGGTGTCTTGACGGATATCCGCGACGCGGAGGCCGAGCGTGAAACGCAGATGGCCGAGCAGGAGCGGCTGGAAGCCATCGAGGAACAGCAGCAGTTGCGCACCCAGGCCGAGGTCGATCGACAGAACAAGATCGACGAGCTGATGGCTCGGGCCAAGGCCTACTGGAAAGAGCAACGTTACGAAGCATCGCTGGGCCAGGTCGAGAGTCTGCTGGCCATCGAGCCGCTGCACGATGAGGCGCTGACGCTCAAACAGCAGATCGAAGACATGATCTACATGCGTAAGCAGATCGCCCAGGAGAAACTGCACGACAAGCAGAAGGCCGATGTCTTTCTGAAGACCGATGAGGCGGGGATCCCCTACGCGGAGGAAATCCGTTATCCGAAGAACTGGCGGGAAATCGTAGAGAAACCGACGCGTCAACCGGAAGGCCCCATGGGCCTCGACCCGGCCAACGAGCAGGTGTATTTGCTGCTTGAGGAGACCGTCGATCTGTCGATGCTTACGCCGGAGATGCCTTTCAGTGAGGCGATTGATTACGTGCGCAATGCAGCCAGCGCGCCGGTGAATATCGTCGTTCTCTGGAAGGACCTGCTGGACAACGCCGATATCGAACCGACCACACCGATCGACATGGACGGCCTGCCCGATGTGCAACTGGGCACGGCCCTGGAGAATTTGCTCAACGCCGTGGCCGGTGGTTTCACCCAGTTGGATTACGTAGTCAACCGCGGCGTGATCACGGTCGCGACCATCGATTCCCTGCCGGCCAAGAAGATGGAGACCCGGGTCTACGACATCACCGACCTGGTCCAGGCGCCGGCCAACTTCCAGATGTCCCCGATGTTCATGCAAATGCTCTATAACTGGCAGAACTTCAGCCCCAATCGCTCGCTCGGTTCGACCCCGGAGGGCGGCGACGGTACCGGCACCGGCGGCACCAGCGGCACCAGCGGCGGCATGGGCGGCATGAGCGGCGGCATGGGCGGTGGCATGATGGGCGGCGGCATGATGGGCGGCGGCATGGGCGGCGGCATGATGGGCGGCATGGGCGGCGGCATGATGGGCGGCATGGGCGGCGGCATGATGGGCGGCGGCATGATGGGCGGCATGGGCGGCGGCATGATGGGTGGCGGCGGCATGGGCGGTGGCATGGGTGGCACCGGCGGCGGCATGAACACCAATCCCATGATGACCGGTATCATGCCTACGAGCATGCCTACGATGCCCGGCATGGGCAACATGATGGGCGGTATGATCGTCCAGAGCCTGCGCATGCTCATCGAGCAGAGCGTCGAGCCGGAGTCGTGGTATGACCTGAGCGACTATGGCGAAGGAACCATTGTCGGGTTCCCCTCCACGATGCCGAAGAAGCTGGCGATCTATCAGAGCCCGGAGAACCACCGGAAGATCGAAGATTTGTTGAATCAGCTCCGCAAATCGCTGGGCCATCAGGTGTCCATCGAGGCCCGTTTCCTCGTGGTGAGCGAGAATTTCCTGGAGGACGTCGGATTGGACGTCGACTTCAGCTATGATCTCGGTGGCAAGTGGGGTTTGGTGACGGTCGCGCAGGACTCGGTCAGCTCGGCGGCCGCCAGTGAGGCCAGCCGCGTGCCTGGCAGTCTGGGCGGGATCGGTGACGCCGCCAGCGCCGTCGGCGGTTATGGCTCGGTTCTGGACGATCTACAGGTGAGTTTCCTGCTGCGGGCGACACAGGCTCGGACGGATTCGAAATCGCTGGCCGCACCGAAGGTCACGGTTATCAGTGGTGAGTCGGCGACGTTCACACTGGCGAATGAAGTGTCGTATGCCTTGCCTCCGACGCTGACCACGGATACCCAGACCAGTGTGGGCGCCGGGACGACGTCCACGGGTGTGGAAAACAACATCAGTATCGAATTGATCGGTAGCGGCATGATGGTGACGCCGACGATCATGAAGGACAAGAAGCACGTCCTGCTCACGATCCAGGCGACCCAGATCGATCTGTTGGGCTTTGCCCATCATACAGTCGAGGCACTCGTTCCGCAGACCACGGGCGCGACCGCGACGAATCAGACGGTCGATCAGGAGGTCAGCATTCCCGAACGGGAGGTCTCCCAGATCATGACCCGTGTCAGTGTCCCGGATAATGGAACGCTGCTACTCGGGGGTCATAAGATCACCGCCGATCAGGATAAGGAAGTGGGGGTGCCCGTGCTGAGCAAGATCCCGATCCTGGGCCGGGCGTTCTCCAATCGCAGCCGCATGCGGGATCATAAGATCCTCTTGATCCTGGTCAAGCCGACGGTCATTCTGCAGGAAGAGAAAGAGCAGGAGGCCCTGGACGCGATGGATGGTGACAACGTCGGTCGCGGCGACTACTAAGTCGCGAAACCCTCTTGGTTGACAATCGGTATACGTGCTGTGGTTTGCGCGGGAGCGATTTCCCAGAGGTCGAAGTTCTATGAGTCCAGGCACAATGTGGTGGGTGATCTTCGCAGCGCTTCAGTATGAGGGTGCGTCATCCGGAAAAAAGTGAAACATCCGAGGTGCTCATAGGATTAACCTTTGGGGTGTAATTCTATCAAGTTTCAAGGCGGAAGTGGATATATGAAAAAGCAGATACAGGAGCGACCAGGCACCTGGCGGTTGGTGATTGGCTCGGTGCTCATTCTTTGCGCCCAGATGGGTCTGGCGGTAGCGCAAGACGTATCGACTGTGGCGGGGTATGACCTCGTCGCCGCGACAGAACCGGAATTACTGATCGCTCAGTTGATCAATGCTGATGAGGCAAGCACCGACACGAGTGCGGCACCGCGTGCAATCGGAGTGCGCGCCGTGGGCCCGGCGCCTTCCGGGTCGGCCGGTCGCGTGTTCAACACGCGTCTGGACCCCAGCGATCCGGCGAGCTTCTATACGTCGATCCAAGCCGCCATTGACGACGCCAACGACGGTGACGTGATCATCGTCGAAACCCTCGCGGGCGGAAACACCGTCTACCGCGAGCGTATCGATTTCAAGGGCAAGGCGATCACCGTACGCAGCGGTAGCGTCGACGACCCGGATGACCCGACCGTCTATCCGGAAACGACGTTCCTCGTGGGCGACGTCAGCGAAGGTTCAGTGGTGACCTTCGCCAGTGACGAAGGCCCTGAGAGTATGCTGATCGGTTTGACCGTCGGGTGGGGCACGGCCGACGAGGGCGGCGGCATCGCCATTGAGGATGCATCCCCGACCATCAGCGACTGCATCATTACCAACAACCAGGCCAAGTACTACGGTGGTGGCATCGACTGCCTCGGCGGCGCGGCCACCATTATCAATTGTGTCATCAGTGACAACGAAGTGACCGGCGTCAGCGGCGTGGGCGGCGGCATCAATTGCCAGGATGCGACGCCGACGATTTCCAATTGTATCATTCGCAATAATTCTTCCATGAGCTTGGGCGGTGGCGTTGGATGCTACGAGGCCGCGCCGTTGCTGACGAACTGTTTCCTGATCAACAACTCGGCCACCTATGGCAGTGGCCAGATGGATCTGGAAGACGCGTCCCCGACCATCACCAACTGTACGATCGTGACGGACGAGGAAGCCCCCGGAGACGGCGGTATCTGGTGTTCCGGGCAATCCGATCCGCAAATCACGAACTGTATCCTCTGGGGCAACGGGGATGATCTGTTCGATTGTTTCGCCAGTTACTCGTGTATTGAAGACGGCGATCCGGGCGAAGGCAATATCCAGGCGGACCCGCAGTTGATTGCAGGGCCTCTGGGATCGCATTACCTCAGCCAGCTTGAGGCCGGGCAGTCCACGCAGAGCCCGTGCATCGACGCCGCCGATCCGGCCACGGACGCGACCCTGGCCGAAGAATTGCGCGCGATGACCACGCGCACCGATGGTGTGGCCGACGCCAACGCGGTGGACATGGGTGCCCACTACGTGGTCTCTGAGCCCACGCTTTACCCGTTGACGGTGACAATCATGGCCGTCGACGGTGACGGCTCGCCCATCGACCCGAACGGGCCGGCAGGCACGGTCGATCCCAACAGCGGTTCATTCCGCGAGTTCTCGATTCTCGAACTGACGGCCCAGCCGGCCGAAGGGTACCGGCTGAAACAATGGCTGACCACCACGGGTGGCACGATCGATCCGGATCCGACCATCGCGTTGCCGGTCAACGGGCCCATCAGCTTGATCGTTGTCTTCGAGAAGATCCCGATGTACGAGCTGCGCACCAGCGTCGAAGGCGGCCACGGCAGTGTGGAGCCCGACCATCGACGCGGTCAGCTCTATCCCGACGGGACCGTGGTGGTTCTGAAGGCCGTACCGGCCGGTGGCTACATTGTCGATACCTGGGCTGGGACCGACGACGATACGTTGTGGACCAACGAGAACACGGTGACCATTCATGCGGACACCGAGGTGACGGTCAAGTTCCGCGAGCCCAAGAGCCTGCGGGTGCCGGCGCAGTATCCGTCGATCGCACTGGCGGTTGAGGCGGCCAGCGATCACGGCGACAAGATCGTGGTCGACCGCGGTACGTACACGACCAGTTCCATCGATTTCCAGGGCAAGGCGGTTACCCTGGCCAGTCAGAATCCGGACGATCCCGAGTGTGTGGCCGCGACGGTCATCGATTGCGCTCAGTTGGGTCGTGCCTTTATCTTCCAGAGCGGCGAAGGGCCTCATTCGGTGGTGGACGGTTTCACCATTCGCAACGGCTCGGCCGTCTACGATCCGACGACTCCGACCGACGGCGGCGGGACCGGTACACCCGGTGCGGACGCCTTTGGTGGTGCGGTTGCCTGTTTCAACGGCAGCAGCCCGACGCTGTCGAATCTGATTATTGAGGACTGTGTGGCCCAGGGCCAGAACGGTGAAGACGGCAGCTTCGTCTACGATCCGATTCCGGCTCCGGAGCCCCCGGCCGATCCGGCCGAACCGCTCGAGGCGGCCGAACCGCCGGCTGAGCCGGATGAGAATCCACGAGACCCCAATGCGCCCGTGGAGGGCACCCCCGGCGACCCCGGTGCGCCCGGCGCCAATGGTCCCGACGGTGCCGCGGGTGTCGAAGGCTTGCCCGGCTACGAAGGTGGCCGCGGCGGGCACGGCTACGGCGGTGCCTTCTACTTCGATCCGAATTGCGCCCCGACGATCCTGCATTGTACGATTCGCAACTGCAAGGCCCTCGGCGGCAATGGCGGCGCTGGTGGCGCCGGCCAGGACGGTGGTGCGGGCGCTGATGGTGGCGATGGCCAGGAAGGTCAGCCCGGTCAGGACGGCGGACCGTCGCGACCGTCAGGCGATGATCGCGAAGATTTACCCGACGGCGCCGGTGGCGCTGGTGGTGCCGGCGGTAACGGCGGCAACGGCGGCCCCGGTGGCCTTGGTGGTGCTGGCGGCAAGGGCGGCGACGGCGGTGAAGCCCTGGGTGGGGCCATCTATTTCGGCGCCAACTGCCAGCCCACGATTTTGGACTGCACCATTCTCGACTGTGAGATCCTGCAAGGGCTCGGCAACGTCGGTGGTGCCGGTGGCGCCGGTGGCGCTGGCGGCAGTGGCGGCGTGGCCGCCGAAGGCGGTGCCGGCGGCAGTGGTGAAACGGACGGCGAAGACGGTGCGGCCGGTGCCGACGGTGTCGGCGCCAATGGTGGTGACGGCGGCGCCGGTGGTGCGATGGGTGTCAACGGCCTGCGGTCCTGGGGTGGTGCCATCTTCTTCTCGGAAGCCTGCGACATCGACATGCAGCGCACGGCGATCAGCGGGCACGCGGCCCGTTCGATCGTGGCCACGGTGGCCTACCCCGGTGGTGCCGGTGGGGCCGGTGGGGCCGGCGGCAGCCCGAGTGGCCTGGGCGGCAACGGTGGCGCCGGTGGCGATGGTGACGAACCCGGTGCCGGTGGCGCCGGCGGTGCGGCTGGTGCCGACGGCGGTCCGGGTGGGGCCGGTGGCGGCGGGGCCGTGCTGCGTAGCATCACGACCAACTTCGGTGGCGCCGATGTCTATCTGGCCGGCTGTACCGTACGCATGATCGACGTGACCATCGACGGCAGCCTGGTCGAGGTCGACCGCGGTGGCGGCGAATACTACATGGAAGACTGCGTGGCCGAGCTGACCCGTTGCAGTGTGACCGGCAACAGCGCCGGCGCCGACGGCGGTGGCCAGGCGTTTGAGGCAGGCAACACCATCACCCTCACCGAGTGTACGTACTCGGGCAACGTCTCTGACGCTGATGGTGGCGGTCTCTTCATCGAGAGCGATTGTCGAATTGACGTCAACGACAGCGTCTTCGCGGACAACCAGGCGCTCGGTTCCGAGAGTTCCGGTGGTGGTATCTACGCCGGCGGTATCTGGGACGAAGACGCGGTCGACTTCCGCAACGGCAGCGCCGTGAACCTGCGCAACAGCGAGTTCTCGGGCAACGAGGCTCTCTTCGGTGGCGGCCTGTACTGGTACGGCCAGGAAGCGGACGTCAGCGTGACCGACTGTGTGATCTGGAACAACACGGCCCAGCACGGTGGCGGTCTCTACTGGAGCGGCGGCGCCCCGGTGATCGACGAATGTAGCATCCGCGGCAATGCCGCCACGGGCGCCACGTCGACCGACCAAGTGCCCGCGTCCGTGCCCGATCCTACCGATCCGACCACGTGGCCGGTGCCGGGCGATCCGAATTCGCTGACCGATCCGAACAACTTCCCGGATCCGAACGATCCGAACTCGCTCTACGATCCGGACGCGTATCCGCCGGTTCAGGTTACGCTCGAGGCCGACGGGGGCACCGGCGGTGGTTTGGAAAGCTGGTGGTCGAACGCGACCATTACGAACTGTTTCATCAGTGAGAATACCACGCAGGGCTCCGGCGGCGGCGTCTACCTCGGCGGTGAGTCCGTTCCGTTGCTGAAGAACTGCCTGATCAAGGCCAACTCCGCGACAGTCGGTGGCGGCGGCATCGTCTCTTACTGGGACGTGGCCCCGACGATCGCCAGTTGTACGATCGTCGAGAACACCGCGTCCGACTCGAACGTCGGCAATCGCGGCCGTGGGGGCGGTCTGTACGCCTCGCATGGCAGCGACACGACGTTGATCGACAGCATTCTGTGGGACAACGTGGGCCAGCAGGGGCCGCAACTCGCTGTCGGCAGCGACAGCGATCCGGTCTACATTCAGCGGCCGGCCACGCTCACGGTTTCCTATTGCGATGTTCAGGGCGGTCAGGCCGGCGTGCACGTCGAGCCGGACCGGACGCTCAACTGGCTGGACGGCAACCTCAATACCGATCCGCTGTTCGTGGCGTCCTACTATCTCAGCCAGATGGCGGGCGGTCAGACGCAGGACAGCCCGCTCATCAACGCCGGTAGCACGACCGCGGCCAGGTTGGGCCTCGCGGCCTACACCACGCGTCTGGACGGCGCGTTCGACGAAGGCCAGGTCGATATCGGATTCCACTATCCGGGCCAAGGTCGATACCAATTGCTGGTCTCCGTCATCGGCGGCAACGGCACCGTGACCCCGACCTCCGGCTACTATCATGAGTTCGCCGAGGTGACTTTGACCGCGACGCCCGAGCCGGGCTTCCGCGTGCGGGAGTGGATCGGTACCGACAACGATCCCGGCTGGAATCAGAATAGCATTACTGTCACCATGGATCCGGGTGACAAGTTCATCATCGTCGAATTCGAGGAAGACAAAACCCGAAACATCCTCGTTCCGGCAGAGTTCGGAACGTTGGAAGAGGCCGTGTTGGCTGCCAGTCCTGGCGATACCAACATCATCCTCAGCGAAGGCGTCCATTACGTCAGCAACCCCGACGGTATCGATTTGCAGCGCAAGGCCGTTCGCATCATGTCGGTTGATCCGAACGATCCGAACATGGTCGCGCGAACTATCATCGACTGTGCTGGCGATCGTTTCCGCCGCAAGCGCGCTTTCCACTTCCAGAGCGGGGAGGGCAGCGATACCCTGATTACGGGTGTTACGATCCGCAACGGTTACTGGATCGGCGAGGTTGGCATCAATGGTGGGGGTCTGCCTTTCCGTTCACTCAACATTGATGATCCAAACGAATCGCCATTCAAAGAGGCTGATGGCTCCGACGCGTCGGGGGTTGCCTATGGCGGTGCGATCCTCTGCGAGAACGGCAGTTCACCGACCTTTGAGAAATGCGTCATCGAAGACTGTATGGCCGTGGGCGCCCAGGGCGGCAACGGCCTCGACGGGCAGTCCATCTTTACGGGCGACGCTGATGGGATCTGGGGTGGCGACGGTGGCGCCGGTAGCGGTGACGGATACGGCGGTGCGGTTGCGTGTCTGAGTGGCAGCCAGCCCAACTTCATCGATTGTACGATTCGCAACTGCTCGGCCCGCGGCGGCATGGGCGGCGACGGCGGCAACGGCAGCAATCCGAACGACGGCAGCGGCAACGAGAGCTGGGGTGGTGACGCCGGCGATGCTCTCGGCGACGGCCACGGCGGCGCCGTGTACTGCGAGGCCGGCAGTGATGCCGTCTTCCAGGGCTGCCTGTTCGAGAACAACCAAGCCACGACCGGTGTTCCGGGTACGCCCGGTGTCAACGGTCCGGGTGGCGATCTGTCCGACGACTATCCCAACCCGGCCGGTCCGGGCGCCGATGGCTTCGTCATTTCCAACGGGACCATCGCCGGCGGTGCGGTTTATCAGCGAGATGCGAACCCGCTGTTCGTGGATTGCCAGTTCACGGGCAACGTGGCCTACGAAGGCTATTCCTTCTACACCGTGGTCAGCACGGCGGGTATCCAACTGGAGGAGACCCGAGTTTACATGCCGGGCGGTGGCATCTATGTCAGTCCCGGCAGTACGACCGAGTTGAATCAGTGTGTGTTTACCGGCAATATCAGCAGCGCCGTTTACGTGGTCGGTGGCAGTACCGTGGACTTCAACGATTGTCGCTTCAGTCACAACGAGGCGGATGGTACCTACGCGGGCTTCGGTAGATCGGGGCAGTTTGCGATTATCGATGGAGAAGTCGTCTTCATCTCCGGCAGCAGTATCGACTATTCCGGCGGCGCGCTGTACGTCGGGCCGGAGTGCCCGGCCGTGACATTGCGTGATTGCCAGTTCTACAGCAATACGGCGACCGCCGGTGGGGGTGCCGCTCGCTTACTGAGCGACGCCGAAATTATCGGCTCGTCCTTCTCCGGCAACAAAGCCGGCGACAACGGCGGTGCCCTGGATGTCCACTATGACAGTGGCGACCCCGCCAATCCGTTCGTTCTGAAGCTCAACGTCGAATCGAGCAGCTTCGGCGGCAACGACGCGACCACCGGCATCTTCGGACGCGGCGGTGCCGTTCACGCCGAGGATTTCGAGGCCGTCTTCACCGATTGCTACTTCCTGGGTAACCGGGCCAAGAACGGTGGCGGTTTGTTCCTAACCTCGGGCGACGTGGAACTCAAGGGCGGTATCATCAACAACAACGAGTCGATCGGCGGCAGCGGCATCGACACCGAGAGCGGTGCGACGGTAATCGACCCGCTCCTCTATCTGCTTGGTGGTCTCGAGGCCTCCGGTGCGGTGCTCGCCGAGCAGGGCGCCGGCATCGACATCGGCGGTGGCCTTGTCGTCGCCGCTACGAATGCCGTCATTGAAGACTACACGTTCCAGAATAACACGGCCGGCGGCGCCAAGGGCTCCGGCGGCGCGATCAATTTCTATGGCGGTTACGTCGAGCATCGTGTCAAGAACTGTCTGTTCCTGGACAACAACGCCAATCGCGAGGGTGGTGCCATCTGGGCCGGCCTCTACGCCACTCCGGTTATCACCAACAGCACTTTCACGCAGAACCGTGCCAACCGGCTCGGCGGTGCGATTGGCTGCGACTGGGATTCCGACGTGACGGTGCGCGACAGCATCTTCCAGGCCAACACCAAGTACGCCATTGGCGAAAACGATTTCGGCAATTCCACGGTGACCCACAGCTTGTTCTTCGGCAATCCCGATGGGGACTACGGCGTTTATGACAGCGTTACGAGACAATTCAGTGCGTTGCCCGGTGCCGAGCTGGATGTGACCAATATCCATGCGGACCCGCTGTTCGTGGATGGTCCGTTGGGCACTGTTTACCTCAGTCAGACGGAATCCGGTCAGGAGACCAACAGTCCGGCCGTCGACGCTGGCAGTGAACCGGCCGAAAACGCCACCCTGGCCCAGTTGACGACGCGTACCGATGGTACTGCTGATGCCGGGGCGGTGGACCTGGGCTTCCACTTCGTGGACCACACGGGGCTTTCGAAGTTCCGTCTTACCACCGAAGTCGTCGGTGGCCACGGCACGGTCAGTCCCGCGACGGGAGAATACTACGCCGGTACGGCGGTGCCGATCATGGCTGAGCCCGAGTCCGGGTGGCGCATTGCGCAGTGGGCCGGAACTACGGACGATGCCTCCAACAGCATCTATAACCTGGTGGTTATGGGGCCGGATCGGCATGTCACGGTCGAGTTCGATCAGCCCAGAACGCTCGTGGTGGGCAGTTCTGCCAATCTGACCACCATCCAGCATGCCATCGATGCGGCGGGAGAGGGCGACGTGGTCGCCATCCCGGCTGGCACTTATGAGCCCGCCTACCCGTGGCCCACGATTGTCCTGGAAGGCAAGAACATCACCCTGATGGGCATCAATCCGGACGATCCCAACGTGGTGGCCAGTACGGTCCTGCGCGGATACGATTTCTCCATCTATAACGTAGGCCCTGAGACCATCATCGAGGGCATCACCATTCGCGATCGCGACGTTTTTGGTGCCGACGGTGTCAATCCCGATGGCGATCATGATGGTGGCGATGGCTTCAGTGTCTTCGGCGGCGGTATGTACATGTCCAACGCCTCGCCCACCATTCGCAACTGCATCTTCGAGAACCTGCACGTGACCGGTGGTGACGGCGCCGACGGTGACGGCGGTGTTCAGGACGAGCACCCGATGGGCTTCGACGGTGGTTGGGCCGGAGCCGCCTATGGCGGCGCTGCCTATCTGGGCTACCTGAGTGCCCCAACGTTCGAGAACTGCGTGTTCCGCGGCTGCTCAGCCACGGGTGGCAACGGTGGCAACGGCGGCAACGGCGTCCAGGGCGCTGACGGCGGCCGCGGCGGCAACTGGGAATGGTCGGAGGAGATTGAGCAGAACATGGTGCTCATCGGCTGGGACGGCTGGGAATGGGGTCCCTACCTCGACTATTGGAAGTACAGCGGTTACGGCGGGGCCGTCTACTGCTCGTCCTATACGTCGCCCAAGTTCGTTGATTGTACCTTCGAGGACAACCATACGTTCGGTAGCCTCTCCGGTACCGGCGGAGACCCGGTACCCCCTCCGGACCGCGATCTCAATGTCGAGAACTTCGGTGGCGCCGTCTATATCGACGCCTTCAGCGATCCGGAATTCACGGGCTGCGTCTTCCGCGACAACACGGCCGACACCAATACGGTCAGCCAGCCGGATGATATCTACGTCAGCTACGGCGGGGCCGTGGCGTTCGAGGATGGAAGTTCGCCCACGTTCACCGACTGTGTGTTCGAAAACGGCGGCGCTGCGATCGGTGGCGCTCTGTGGTGGTCCAACGCCAGCGCGACGATCATCGATTGCAACTTCGCCGGCAACATGGCTTACCACGGTGGCGCCATGTACGCTGTGGATTCCACCGGCGTTGTCGATGAGACAATCGTCCAACGCAACCTGGCGTTCCTGGCCAATGTGGATCCCAACCTGGTCAGCGATCCCAATGTGGCCTTTGGCGGTGTCATGAGCTGGGGTGGCGGTTTGGCCGCGATCAACTCGCCGATCGAGGTCACCAACAGCATCTTCGTCGAGAACCGCGCCCAGTCGTCCGGTGGTGGTCTCTATCTGGCCGGCTCCGATGACGATATCACGGTCGCACCGACGGTGCACAACACCCTGATCCATCACAACAGCGCCGGACGCGACGGTGGTGGTATCGCCACGTGGAAATCCGAGCCGGTGATCTCCAATTCCACGATCGCCGACAACTTCGTGACCGGCGCCTTGGGCGTGGCCTACGGTGGTGGCCTGTCCATTGCCTACGATTCGAACGCCGTGCTGGTCGATTCGATCGTCTGGGGCAACGTAAGCAACCAGGAAGGGTCTCAGATCGCGGTGGCCAATGGGTTCGAATACGGGCCCAGGCCGTCGACCCTGCACGTGACCCATAGCGATGTCCAGCCCGACGTCGATCCGAGCACGGTGCTCGCGCCGGCGCTCGATGTGGTCTTCGTCATCGATTCGACGGACAGCATGACGGCCAATGTCAGGGCGCTCGAAGCGGCCGCGGCCGAGATCGTCGGCGCGGTTGCCGAGACGGTCCCCGACTATCGCATCGCCGTCGTCGACTTCAAGGATTTCAATGACACGGCGTATGGCGCTGCGTCTGATTATCCGTTCCGCGTCGTGACCGAATTCTCCGACGAGCCCACGCGGGCGGTCAATGCCTTCAGTTCGATCGGCACGCCGGCCGGCGCTGGTGGCGATACGGATGCCGAGTCCATCTATACGGCGCTGATGAATACCATTGACGGGACGCTGCTGGGCGAATGGCGCAGCGGGGATGTCTCCCGTATTATTGTTCTGATTACCGATGCGCCGCCGCACGACCCAGAGCCGACCGGTTACACGCTGGGCGACGTGGTCGATGCCGCTTCCGAGACGCCCAGTAAGCGTATCTTCACGGTTCAATTGGGTGATGACCCGCTGGCGTCGGTTTACCTGACCAATCTGGCCGGGGCGACCGGGGGCGGCAGGGTGCACGTGAATAGCGAAACGCTTCTGGATATGAGTATTGGCGGCACAAGCCGGTTGGATGATGAGAATCCCGTCGGTGCGGCCGTCGTTGAGGCGCTTGACCTGGTTACCAGGGTGGCGTCGTCGATCTACGTCTCCGACATGTCGAAGCTGCCGGGTTGGGATGCCGATCTGGGTCTGTTCGACCCGGTCACGGGCAATATCCAGGCCGACCCGCTGTTCATCGCGGGGTACTACCTGAGCCAGATCGCCTCCGGTCAGGGCCGGCAGAGCCCGGCGGTGGACGCCGGCAGTGGTCCGGCCGCTGCGCCCGAGATCGCCCTGAGCGACCGGACGACGCGGACCGATGCGGTCGGTGATGCCAACGAGGTCGACCTGGGTTACCATTACGTCGAAGGTGTGACGTTGCTGACCTTGACGGCTGAGGTGCTTCCCAGCGAGGATGGGCTCATCCACGGTACGGTCACGCCGACCTATACGCTCATCTATGAAGGGGCGGCCGAGAATGTCATTCGACTGGTGGCCGTGCCCGAAGAGGGCTTCAGCGTCATGGCGTGGACCGGCACCGACGACGATACGTCAACGGCGCTGATCAACACGGTGACCCTGACCCAGGATACCCATGTGACGGTCTCCTTCCAGAAACGCCGGGCCCGCGTGGTGACGGTGCCGGGCGATTATCCGCGCATCCAGGATGCCGTCCTGGCGGCCGGTGAAGGCGATACCATTGTCGTCGATCCGGGGACCTACACCAGCAGCTTTGACGGTGTGGCGCTCTACATCGACCGGCCGGTGACGGTGACGTCGCGCAACCCGGACGATCCGAATACGGTGGCCGCGACGATCATCGACGGCCTGTTGACCTCAGCAAGCGACTATTCCAACGTCGGTGTGGTCTTCACCGAAGGGGCCGGACGCAACACCGTGTTCAACGGCTTCACCATCCAGAACTGCGGCGGGCGTGCTGCCGATGGCGAGGATGGCGATCGTGACGAAGGCCATCCGAATGGCTACGATGGGGCACCGATTCAGGGTGGTGCCATGTGGGTCCTGCCCGGTGCCAGTCCGGTGGTCAAGAATTGCATCTTCCGCAGCAACCGCATCGTTGCCGGTGACGGTGGCAGCGGTGTGGACGCCGACGAGACGACCAACGCCGGTCGCGGTGGCTGGGGTGGTTGGGCCCGCGGCGGCGCGATCTACTGTGCGGCCGACTCCTCGCCCAAGTTCATCAACTGCCTGGTCGAAGGCAACTACGCCGAGGGCGGTAATGGTGGCAATGGCGGCAGCTATGCCGAGGACGGCGGTCTGGCCAACTACGGCGGCAACTTCACGCCGTCGGTGCCCGCCAACATCGATCCGGATGGCTTCGGGGCCGAAGCGGCGATGGTCGAGCTCTGGCGCCTCTGGCCATGGGATTTCGCGGCTGATGTGGAGACCAGTTTCGGAACGCTGCCTTACTCGCCGGCGACCGGTGTCTCTGGTGGTACCGGGTCCTACTTCGGTGACTACCGGTGGTATTCCGGGTATGGTGGCGGTATCTTCATCGACCAGTACAGCAAGGTGGAGTTCGTTTCGTGTACGATTCGGGACAACCGCACCTTTGGCGGTATGAGCGGTCAGGGTGGTGTCCAGGGCACCGCCGGACGGTACTTTGAGCCGTTGTTGCCCTTCGAACTGCCGACCTACGGGGCGGGCGTCTACTGTGCCGCGGAAACGGAAGTGACGTTTACCGAGTGTACGTTCGCTGACAACGTCACCTCGCCCGGAATCGCAGGCCAGGACCCGAACTTCCGCCTCGATCCATATATCGGCTTCGGTGGCGGTGTGGCGGCTGAAGGCACGGCGACCCTGACGTTCGTCGACTGTAACTTCGTTGATAACACGGCCGACACCGGTGGCGGGCTCTACATCGCCAATTCCGAGTTTACCGCGATCGACTGCAACATCGCCTCCAACGACGCGTTGCGCGGCGGTGGTCTGGCCGGGATGGCCGGAACGATTGACATCGTGGGCGGCGTCGTGCGAAACAACCGCGCGATCGAGGATGCGACCGATCCGAATGACGACGCCATCATGCCGATGGGTGCCGGTATTCTGTGTTCGACCGCGACAGCTTACATTCAGGACTGTAACCTGGTGGGCAACCGCTCCGGAGGCTCCGGCGGTGCGATCTACCTGCGCGGTCAGAATGCCTCGTCGATCCTTAACTGCCTGATTCACAACAACGGGGCCGCCCGCGACGGCGGTGGTATCTCGTCGAACTGGTACGCCGAGCCCGAGATCCGCAACTGTACCTTCACCGGTAACTCGGCTTCCGGTGCTGTGGGCCCGACGGGCAACACCGGTCTGGGTGGTGCCATCTTCTGTGGCTACCTCAGCGAGGTGTCGGTGATCGATTCGATTCTCTGGAAGAACGCCGCGATCCAAGGGGCCGAGCTGGCCGTGGGGACCGGGTTCGAGCTCGATCCGCAGTGCGGCACGCTCTACGTCTCCTACAGCGACGTTGGACCGGGACCGAACAGCCTGTTCATCGATGACAGTTGTACGCTCGTGTACGACGAGGAAACCGTCTTCAACATGGACCCGTTGTTTGTCGATGGGCCGCTCGGCAGCTTCTATCTGAGCAACCGGGAGGTCGTCGGGCAGGCGCTGATGAGTCCGGCGGTCGATACGGGCAGCGACTTTGCCAGTGCCGTGGGCATGTCACGCTACACGACGCGGACCGACCGGCAACCGGATACCGGACTGGTCGATATGGGCTTCCACTATCCGTTCCTCGAGCCGTGCCGGTTCTGCGATCTGGTCTTCGACGGGATCATCCGGTTCGACGACTTCGCGATGTTCGCCCAGCGGTGGCTGGACGAAGGTTGCTCCGAGATCGACGGCTGGTGCAACGGCGCCGACTTCACCTACGATTCTCAGGTCGATGCCCGCGATCTGGCGATCCTGGCGGATTGCTGGATGGTCGAGGACGTGACGCCGCCGACGCCCGATCGGGCCGAGTGGGAAACGCCGCCGTACCTCAGCGGTGGCTCGGCGCGGATGATCGCGGTCGAGGCGCTGGACGCCTGGTGGGGCGATGAGGTCGAGTACCGCTTCGATTGTGTCTTCGGCAACTGCCACGACAGCGAATGGCAGAGCAGCCGGGTGTACATCGACAGTGGCCTGTCCAGCAACATGGAATACGGCTACACGGTCACGGCCCGCGATCCGCTGGGCAACGAGACGGAACCGTCCGTGATTCGCTTCGCCAGTGGGGCCGATGTTACGCCTCCGACCCCGGCGCCGTTCCTGGACCGGATCGAGCCCGTGTCATCCCAGTCGATCTCGATGACGGCGACGGAAGCCTTTGATGACAACGGCGTGCAGTATTACTTCGATGCGAATGATACGGGCGGTGGCCACGACAGCGGCTGGATCGACACCCGTGATTACATCGATGTTGATCTGCTCCCCAATACCGTCTACTGTTATCGCGTCAAGGCCAGGGACCTGTCGTCCGGGCTCAACGAGACCGAGTACTCCGAGTTCGTCTGTGTCCGCACGGGTCTGCCTTCGGACGCCAACGCACCGGTGCCCAATCCGATGGCGTTTGACCCGAACGGCCTGCCGCGTGAGTACGACTCCGATGGTAATCCTGATGATACACCGTTCGATTATGTCGTCGAGATGATGGCCGTCACGGCGACCGACGATAGCGGTGTCGTCGAGTACTACTTCGAGTGTGATCTGCCCGCCTTCAGCAGTGGCTGGCAGGCCGACCCGATCTATACGACGGAGATCATCGGTCGCAGGAATCAGGGACTCCGGTTCCGCGTCCGGGCTCGCGATGCCTCCGGCCTCGTGACCGAGTGGTCCGCTTGGGTGCAGGCCATAGCGCGACCCAACCAGGCGCCGCTGACCGGGGACAATGCCAATGCCGGTGCCGGTGGTTTGCTCGGCGGAGGCTAGTCCGAAGCGTGTGGTTCGTGCTACCTTGAGAAGGTTTCACTTAGCCCTGGGCTTACCCAGGGCTAAGTTTTTGCGCCGAGCTGTCGGAATGGCCGGCTATGAATGAAGTGGGCCTCCGTCACCTTGGTGGCAACGGAGGCCTCACGTGTCTGGCTAAGATGCCCGGAGTACCGGCGTTCTGCCGGCGTCTATTTGATCGTGTCCTTGAGTGTCTGATAGCCGTAGTGCATCATCAGGTGGTCGAGCAGGACCAGGGCGGTGTAGTTCTCCGCGACCGGCCAGATGCGGGCGACGATCGTGGGATCACGCCGGGTGATGGCGGCCAGGTCGGTATTTTCCAGGGTATACTTGTCGATGGTCTTCTGCGGCTTGTCGATCGTCGGTGTCGGCTTGACCGCCAGGCGTGCCACGATGGGCTGGCCCGTGGTGACACCGCCGGTGATGCCGCCGGCATGGTTCGAGGCGAAGAGGACATTGCCGTTCTCGGCCCGCATCTGGTCGTTGTTCTCGTAACCGGTCATGTCCTTGACCGCGAACCCGGCTCCAATCTCCACGCCTTTGACAGCCCCGATGCCGAGCATGCGGCCCAGTTCGGCGTCCATCTTGCTGAAGACCGGCTCGCCCAGACCGGCCGGAGCGCCCAGCACCACGACCTCGACGAGACCGCCAACCGAATCGCCCGTCGCGGCGACCTCGTTGCACGCCTCGACCATGGCCTGACCGGCATCGATATCCGGACAGTTGACCACCGCGTGGACGCCGTACTTGTCTCGGACCTCCTCATGGCTCATCTTCGGCGCCTTGTCCCGGATGGGGTCGATCTCGTTCTCCACCTGGGCCAGCACGGCCATCTTCTCCAGGAACCGCATCTCCATGTGAATACGGCCTTTAACGTAGATTTCCTGGTAGAAGGGATCGAGTGCATGCCGCATCGTCTTGTAGTCGTCCGAAGACTTCAGGGCCTGCTCGTAGGGCACATCCGGACACCGCACGCCCGCGATCTCCTTGACATAGGAGAAGACGCTGATGCCGCACTTCTTGAGGATCTTCTTGGCCACGTACCCGGCCGCGACGATGGTCGAGGTATAGCGGCCGCTGAAGATCCCCGCGCCGATGGCATCGTCGTCCGGCCCGTACTTGACGAACGTGGCATAGGAGGCATGGCCCGGCCGCGGCGTGCGATTCGTGTCCTGATACTGCTTGATATGCACGAAATGCCGGTCCAGATTCGGAATCAGCAGGGCCAGCGGCGTGCCGTTGGTATGGTTGCGATTGCCCGCGTTTTCGATCGTATCGGCCGCGTTGACGCCCGCATAGATCACGGGCAGGTCCGGTTCCTTCCGCGGGCTGGACAGCTCGTCGGCGCCCGGTTTGCGCAGGAGCAGATCGCCGTAGATCTCCTGCTCGGTTAGCAGCATACCCGGCGGGACTCCCTGAATGACGCTTGTGAGTCCTTCCTGGTACGAGCCGCCTGCGACGGTGACCTGGAAATTGCGTCCAAGATGACATCCAAGCATTCTAAGTACCTTTCGAAATTGGGGTCAGTAATGTAAAAGGGATTTTATAAAACCGGCCCATCTCAGGCAAGCTCAAAGTGTCATGTCGGCGCCCAGAGAGCGCATCAGGTCTACGAAACTCGGGAACGTGACGTTCATGGCCTCGGCCGTATCGATCACGCACGGTTCGTCCAGGGCCATACCCGCCAGCGCCAGGGCCATGACGATGCGATGGTCGCTGTGGCCGTTCACTTGGGCGGCTTTCAGCGTGCCGCCGTGGACAATCAGCCCGTCGGGCAACTCTTCGACCCGGCCACCCATTTTCTTTAACTCTTGCGCCATGCAAGCGATACGGTCGGTTTCCTTATTGCGGGCCTGGGGGACGTTGACCAGCCGGGTTTCTCCCTCGGCCAGGGCCGCGGTGACGGCCATGGCGGGCAGGGCGTCCGGCGTGGCGTTCATATCGATCTCCACGCCGTGCAGGGACGAGGCCTTGACCGTAATGGCGTTGTCGCCCACGCTGATGTCGGCGCCCATCGCCCGCAGGTACTCGACCACCGCCTTGTCGGGCTGGCTGTCGCCAAAGTCCAGGCCCTCCAGGGTCACTTCGTCGCCGAACAGGGCGGCTCCGCACAGGAAGAACGTGGCGCTGGAGAAATCGGCCGGCACCGGCAGTTTGAAGCCCTTGTAGCTCTGCCGGCCCTGGACGCGGAAGTGCCGCAGGTTCTCGTGCTCGTAGACGATGCCTTGCTTGTCGAGCCAGTCGAGGGTCATCTGCACGTAACCCGCTTCGTTGAGCAAAGTTACGTCGATTTCGGTGTCGCCGGTCGCCAGGGGGGTGCACATCAGCAGGCTCGAGAGATACTGACTGGTCTTGGCCTCGATCGAGGTACGGCCGCCTTGGAGTTGGCCCGTGATGCGCACGGGGGCATTGCCATTACCCTTGAGGCTCTCGCACGCGGCGCCGAGGTCGGTCAGGGCGTTCAGGAGCGGCCCGACCGGCCGGCTCTGGATCTGCTCGTCGCCCGTAAAGGTCGTGCTCTGGCCCGCATCGGCCAGGGCCGCCGAGCCCATGGCGATCCGCAGGGTCGTGCCGGAATTGCCCACGTCAATCGTCTCGGCCGGGGGCTTGACGCGCCCACCGAGCCCGGAGACCTTCCAGGCGTCCGGGCTGGAGGTGTCGATCCGGGCCCCCAGGGCCGTGTAGCACCGCACCGAGGCCTCGGCGTCGCTGGAGGCCAGCGGATTGTGGATCAAACTCTCGCCGTCAGCCAGCGAGGCGATGGCGACGGCCCGGATGGTGTGCGATTTCGACGCCGGGATCAGCACCGACCCCTTAAGCCGGGATTTTCTCGATCGAAGCTGCATAAGTATCTCTCTCTAAAGAAGTTGCCAGACCAACACGTCCCGCCAGTATACCGCCCGGCCCCGCCTCGTCAAGCCACCGCTCGGGTCTCGTGGCTCAGGGTTCGTATTGTGTATCGCGTCGTGCGTATTGCGTCGTCTGTCCTCGGTTTTCTGTCTTCCGTCGTCCGCCCTCTGTCGTCTGTTCGCCGTCTTCTGTCCTCTGCCCTCCGTCGTCTGTCGTCGGCCCTCCGGCCTGACCCAATTGGCTTTGTTTGGCGTGTCGTGCGTATGGCGCGACGTTCGGCGGATTGGGTTCGATTGGGTTCGCTTCTGCCTCGGTTCGGCCGGCTTCATGGCTCTTAACGTTCTTTCAAATAAGGCGTTAGCGCAATTCAGCGGTGTGGGGAAATTGGGTTCGTTTTGCACAATTGATGACAGCGCCGAGCGACCGCCATCCCGAGAAGGACAGAATATGCGGACAGCGGACCGTCTCTTGCCGGATGGAAATGTCGAATGATCGGCTATCATCACCAGTCTCGATTCCAAGATTTGCATTGTTCTTCTGTGAGCATATTTCATCGCATGTTCGGCGTCAAGTGAAAATCCATACTTTGCAATGTGGTGTCTCTGAAGATCTTAGGGCAACAGACGTGCACCCTCGCGATCTGCCAGGAAGCCCGCTGCCTCTGTCTTTCTCGCGCAGGCGGGTATCCAGACTGCCTCGATACAGTCTGGGCCCCTGCCTCCGCAGGGGTGACAGAGTCGGTTCCCTAGGCGGCAATCCGAGGTCGCCACGATATTCTCAGAGACATCCGACGGAGCTTGCTGAGTCGTTCTTGGCAGGATAGAATGTACCCATGGCGATAGAGCGTGAAATGCGGGACGTCATGAAGTGCGTTCACTGCCAGGGAGCGATGAGACGAGGCGCCGATCCCTATCGACCGCAACCGGTGTCAGACTCGGAAAATGTACCGGACACCATTTCGTC
>Ga0272443_10002507_pt1 | contig 23341 bp, 23 predicted proteins | sample SSMAcet12_FD_193581 | JGI IMG/M metagenome (GOLD analysis project Ga0272443, IMG submission 193581) | Marine sediment archaeal communities from Little Sippewissett salt marsh, Falmouth, MA, United States - SSM-Acet-12 | ecosystem: Environmental > Aquatic > Marine > Wetlands > Sediment ...
TGATACTGAAGAGATAAGATCGCAGCTGGCTGACAAAAATTCAGAGATCGAGGCAGTTAAGGCTCAGCTCTCTGATAAAATTTCTGAGACCGAAGAGATAAGATCACAGCTGGCTGACAAAAATTCAGAGATCGAGGCAGTTAAGTCTCAGCTCTCTGATAAAATTTCTGAGACTGAAGAGATAAGGACCCTGATTGATGAGAATAATTCTGAAATTAGCGATAAAGACAGTCTGATTAATGAACAGGTTCTGAAAATAGATGAATTAAAAGCTGAACTGGAAGAAAATAATTCTGCATTTAAAGAGAAGGAATCTGAGTTAATAAAATGGGCATCCAGAATAGAAGAGAAAGAATCTGAACTTTCAGAACTAAGAAAAAAATATGATATACTCAGGCAGTCTGCATACGATGAAGGGTTTGGCAGAGGTGTAACCGAAGCTGAAAACAGGGCCGCTGATGAACTCAGAAAAATAAATATCGATAAAGAGAATATTGCCGCCCGGTTAACTGATCTGAAAGAAGAAATCAGGCTAAAAGAAGAATCATTCAGTTTAAAAACTGCTGAACTGGAAAAGAATATCGTGCTCTCAAACCAGTGGCTTGAGACAATAATCAGGGAAAACCCACTGCCGGCACTTATTCTTGATAAAAATTTAAGAATTACCCACAGCAGCAGAGAGTTTGAGAAACTGAGCAATCTTACGGAATACAAATTAAAAGGCATAAATATTGGTGAATTTAAAACCACGGTTTTAAATGGAGATAAATTATCATCAGTTTTAGAAAATAAATCAAAATCTTCATCAGAAGTAAAAATACAGTTCCCTTCCGGAGAGCGTATTCTGAATCAGCATGCAGTCCTGTTAAAAGAGGCAGACGGAACAGTATCCGGAATTATTGTAATCTTCATTGATTTGACTGCTGCTAAAGAGAAAGAAGAATCTCTGAACAAAAAAATAAGGCAGAACGAAGAACTGAAGAAACGTTCAGAAATAATTGTACAGGAAAATCCAATGCCGATTTTCCTTTTAGACAGAAAATTCAATATCATTGTAACAAACAGTGCCTATGAAAAGATGAGTGGAATATCCCAGCAAAAACTTCTGAAAATGAATGCCAGGGATTTCAGCATTGTTTCTCAGGAAGGAGAAGGGTTGAATGCAGCTCTTAAGATGAAAAAGAGAAGTTACGGAGAGGTGACAGTTGACCTGCCTTCAGGGCGTCACATTCTTGAACAGTATGGAATACCTGTTTTAGACAACAATAATAATATAAGTGCACTTCTGGTTGTGTATAATGAAATTACAGAGATAAGGGCAAAAGAAGCAGAAGTCCGGGAATTAATTAATATTTCCGGAAGAAAAGCAGAAAAACTCTCCGAAAGTGCAGAAATCCTGAAAAGCCAGATGAAATTAATTGCATCAGGCGATCTGAGAGTACATGCAGAAATGACTGAAGATGATCCCCTCTATGCTCTTAAAAGTGATTTCAACAGTTCAATGGATGAGATTAATAATCTTCTCTCAGGTATAAAGGGAAATATTGATTTAATAGATAAAACATCCGGAGAAATAAGCAGTAACAGCAGTGAAATATCGTCTGCAACCGGAAAACTTGCAGTTAATTCAGGGCAGTCAGCTGAATTCAACAGTAAAATGATAGACCTATTTGGTGAAATCAGTATGGGAATAACTGATCTCTCTGCCTCAATAGAAGAGATCTCAGGAACAAGCCAGGAAGTAATGGAGCAGGCAAAGAAAGTTACTGAGGAAGGAAGGTCGGCTGCTGAAATCGGGAAGAATGCATCCGGAAAAATTGAAAATGTGGGTGTAATATCAAAGAAAAGTGTGGATGAGATAAATGCCCTGAATGAAGAGATGTATAAAATAAATGATATCGTTAAATTAATTGCCGGAATTGCCGAGCAGACAAATCTGCTTGCCCTCAATGCCGCCATTGAAGCCGCAAGAGCGGGTGAGCATGGGCGTGGATTCTCAGTTGTAGCTGAGGAGATCAGAAATCTTGCCCGTGAGTCAAAGGGTGCAACAAAAAATATTGAGGATTTAATCAGTCAGATACAGACCAACAGTGAACATACAACTGAGTCAATGAAGAAAGTTGATGAAGAGATCAATGACAGTATTGGAAGTGTTAACCTGGCAATAGATGCTCTGAACAATATTGTAAAGGATATAGGCGGGGCAACGGACGGCATAATTGAAATTACCAGGGCTACTGTAAATCAGGCAGAAGAGACCAATAAATTCCTGAACAATATAGAAAAAGCAAACAGAATGGCAGATGAAAATCTCAGGTCTATAAACAACATTTCCGCATTTTCAGAAGAGATCAGTGCAAGTACAGAGGAAGTCGGCAGTGTTTCACATGAACTGCATAAAATGTCATCTGAACTTGAGAATATGATGAAAAAGTTCAGACTAAAATCATCTGATTAAAAAATAACTTCAGGCTCACTCCAAAAATTATTTTTATAGGCCTGTTTATGAAAGTTCATTAAAAATTAAATTATTCTTCATAAAATTTTTTTAAATTTCATTATAATTGTCAGCAGATAATTTGTGATGACAATACACGGATTAATAACTAAAAAAGAACAAAATATAATCCGGGTTTGAGTGATAACACAATGTCAGATGCAGAATTTCAGAACTTAAAAAGAACAATACAGAAACTGCTGAATATCCAGTGCGGAAGTTATAAAGAGGATTATATAAAAAGAAGGGTTCTCTCGAGAATGAGAATAACCGGAAAAACAGAATATAATGATTATAACAAAATACTGGTCGCAGACAAAAACGAACAGGAACTTCTCAGGAATGCCCTGACAATAAATGTCACCAAATTCTGGCGTGATCGTGAAGTTTTCGATCTCCTTAAAGGAGATATAATTCCCGGAATAATTAACAGAAAAGGCAGGATCAGAATCTGGAGCGCAGGGTGTGCAACCGGAGAGGAGCCCTATACTCTTGCAATAATTCTGTATGATCTGACAAGACTAAAAGCGGATACACAGATTACCATTTTTGCAACTGACCTCGACAGAGAGGCCCTTAAAAAAGCAAAAACAGGAATTTATGATAAAAGATCTCTTGAAAACCTTAGTGAAGGACAGGTAAGGAGGCATTTCTCAGAAATGCCTGATGGTAAATTCGAGATAAAAAAACATATTAAAGACATGATTCGGTTTTCACAGCATGATTTAATGAGCGGAAAACCTGTCAGCAACTACCTTGATATGATTCTCTGCCGGAATGTTACCATATATTTCACTGAAAAGCAGAAAAATGACCTTGCAAGAATGTTTCACCCGGCACTTGTCCAGAATGGGTTTTATGTAATGGGTAAAACAGAATTTCTCGGGCGTGAAGTTGAAGAATATTATGAAGCACATGACGCACTTCAGAAAGTGTTCATAAAAAAATAAATTACCTGCCTAAAAAAATAACTGACAGTTAATCTGTGCATAAAATATCAGAATATAATATCTTCTGTACTTCAGAAGAATAAATAATTTAAATTATTTTTTTTGGTTTATCTTCAGAAGAATCCTGTTTTGACAATTTTCTCATAAGATCTTTTTTAGAGTTTGCCTTATGGATCTCTTTTTTTATAAGTGCAAAATTAATACCCAATACCAGAATAATCAGTGTGAGACCAATACCCAGCAAGAAACCCTGTGTGGTAAAAAAGAGGGTAGTCAACAATACAACAAAGGATATCAGGTAAAAAATAATCCATGTGCGAACCTCCGCCGTATCCATATCTGTATTTCACTTTTAATACATATAAAGGTTTAAGAAGTGAACCACTACCCGGTTATTAAAAAAGTTCATACCTTAAAAATCAAAATTCCGGATTGAAATAACAGTAAATGATTGAAATATCCATCCGGTTCACCAGAATACTCTAAAAAAATCATAATTAAGAATAAATGAATAGAAAACTGCAAATGAAAAAATTATATTAGTTATTCGCAACAGATAATCCTTGTGGATAAAAGGGACATAATCACTTTTTTTGTTGCTATAGGGATTGTTGCCGGAATTGCAATGATAATTAACCCCCCTGACTTTGGCAATGGAGAAGTTAATACCTCAACATCGGGCGCTGCCGCAGGTGGCGACACATGCACCGATTCATCGTGCTGCATGGCCGGCCCGCACTATACATACAGCACAATCCCATTAGAAGCACCATTCAGAATATTTTACAATTATGATATGGATTCAATATATTCTCCGGGCCCTTCAGGATATCCAAGGCTTCATCTTCCAAAAAATCTGTACCTGCCTGAAAGTGAGATTTTCACTCCGGAAAATATAAAATATCATTATTTTTCAGATATGGACAAATATTTATCATCTGATCTCTTTTCATCATCAATCTGGGGCAGTAAAAGTGCGGATGTAAAAAGATTTGCTTACATGGATGGAAACTACAGTGGCTATTCTGAAATTTTTGGAGTACCTTACGATCTCTGGAGAATAAATTCTAAAATGAATCCTGACGAGGATAAAAATCCCCTATATTCTTCATTTCAGTGGATTTTGGTTGATGCATCAACAGGTGACATTGTAACCGGCGGTAATCTCTTCAGTAATGGAAGCATAATCCGGAAAATAGAATCGGGAGACAGAAAATATTATTTTATTATAGAAGCAGAGAATATCCTGAGTTTTGAATTAGATCTTGAAACACCTGAGATATCTTACCATCAGCAGCAGATCCAGCCGGAAATTTATAAAATTAAAGATATGCTCAGTACAATAGAATAAATAAAGACAAGATTTTCATCAAACATTTTTTTCCATCATCTGCAGAACACTCTTCATTAGTCACTTCAGTGAAACAATTATTTTATGAATTTACCTGATAGCTATAATGCCTGTGCCCATATTTTTTAGGGATAATATTTAGTTAAAACAGGGGATTTGATGACCATTTAAACTCTGTATAATGCTAAAACCTTATACACAGATACAACTGAATAACCATGAGGCACCAGACATCACTGACATATGGCAGACAGAATATTTGGCAAAGAGAAATGATTTTCCCCGTATTCAGATTGAGAATTCAGAATAGTTGAATTCTAAGTAAAGTCAGTATGAGCCGTGAAAGCGTGAAAAAAATTAATAAATCAATTAATTTAGTGCCTCAGAAAATTCTGCGGCAAGGTTTGCCATAAGTGTATTCAGACCGGAATACTGCACTTTCATACCTGTAATTTCGCCCTGAGTCTCAAAAGGTACCTCATTCATATTTATACCGTTTAATCTTGTAATTGCAGAATTCAGTTTATTCCTTGCAGAGGCAAGTGCTGAATCTGCGGTTTTAATCTCCATCTCCCAGTTATATTTCTCATAAGTTGATGCATAATAATCTGCATTGTTATAATGCTCTATCACATTTGAGAGATCCATCAGGGAAGAGATCAGTTCAAGATTTGCACATGAAATAGCTCTCATTGCATAAATCTGCTTTGTCTCTTCAAAATTTTCTGGATTAATAAGCGAGAGGGAATCAAATACAATCTTAAAATCTGTCTCCGCAGAAGCAAGTTTGGAACGGATGTTCACCGGATTTTCACTGTTCCAGTCTATAGAGAAGATCTTCTCAGAACCCTGATCAATTAAATCCTCTGCTTCTTCAAAAGTAATTGCTTCCACTGTATTCTGTGTTGTGCATCCCCCGGTAACCACAGAAAATACGAGAATTAAAGACAATATACCTATTGCTTTAATAGAGAGTTTCTTTCCATCCATTCTGATTAAATCTCCGGTTGAAATATAGAATTATTCTTGATAATGCTTATATGATCATGATTGTACATAACTTAATCCCCGGGATAATTATAATCTAATCTGAGTTTCTTCCTTAAAAATTATTTTTTTGTCATTTATCAACGGGAAAAATCACAGATATTTCTTTCAGATTAAAAATAATCAGACCTTTTCAATCGTAATCTTTATTCTGTCACCCTTCTTAAAGCAATGACCCTTAGGAACATCAATATTATACCAAAGACCATACGGATTGTCCTTATCAGTGGCAGCCTCGTCCTGATTTGTGCTCTGGTTCATAAGGCAGTCCTTCTTCTCGTTTATATTAGCAATAAACTCAACAGGAGAAATAAATTCAACAGTTTTCTCACTCATATAAATAACTGCATTAAACAGATTAATTAATTTAACGAAAAAAAACAGAGAAGAGCGATCTTAAGCTGCTCTTGCTTTAACACACCAGGTTGTACTGTTGGAATAACTCCAGCGTGAGATCTCAAGTTCATCACAAATATCTGCGAGAATTGCCATATTTGTTCCTACCTCTTTTGGGGAAAGACCAAGGTCCTTTGCAATGTATTTCGATTTGAAATACTGCTTCCCTTTGACAAGTCCGGATTTAAGATATAATACGATCTTGTCCTGAGTTAAAGTATATCTCTCCTTAATCTCTTCCTTTTTACTCATAAATCCCCCTCCTGATTAGTTAATAAACATTGTATATATTTAAACATTTCTGAATTATAGTTTTTTATCCGGATTCCGGCAAATAATAAACCCTGATTTTGAATAAAACAGATTTAAAATTAATATGCACAATCATCAATATGTGCAAAAATATCCTGAAAATTAAATTGCAGTATAAATGGATCAGATAAGGTCTTCAACCTCAAATTCTCCGATTTTCTCGATAAGTTTACCAATGACGGCTTCTTTCATGCCCTCGACAAACTTTATCGATCCTACTACAAGGTGTCCTCCTCCGTTGACACCTCCGCCAACGATCTCTTCACGAAGTTCACGGACCATCTGTGGAATATTCATCTTAACGCCACGTGACCTGATAACAACAAAGTCGGGCCCCACTCCAAGAGTTACAACCGGTTTGGTCATATTCTTCTTACAGAGAATATCGTGTATTTCGCCTGATGTTTTTCCGGGCGGTGGGAATGTAAACCTGTGCGCATAGATTTCAACATCAATCATAAAGAGATTTGCAGAGTTTACAAGGGTCCTTTCCTCGACATGAGGCATTGATGTCTCCAGTTGTTCATCAATTGCAAGATTTGCCTCCTGAACAAGAAGTGAAATCAGTCTTTTGTGCCTTTCGGAATTTCCATTGACATCCAGAATATCTTTTACAATCTCTCTTCCGTCATTAAACCTGAGCCAGAACTGTTCATAGTCAAGTGCAAGAGCAATATTCTTACATTCGTCCTCTGAGTAAGAGTCTGCAACCAAATCAAGATACTGCTGTCTTTCAGGTGCTTCACTTCTGTCACCAACTGCAGCAACAGCAGGGAAATGTCTTACATCTGATTCAACAGGCGGATAGATCATTCTTGCCAGTTCAGCACCAAGCATACCAGCGGTAACTCCGAAGTCTCCTCCGACAAGATATGGATTTACATGCGCTTCAAGGAATTTATCCGTTGACTCATCAGGATGATGGTGATCCACAACAACAATCGGGATGTCATAGACTTTGGCCATCCTGTATGAGGGTTCATCCTCTTCAGTTGAACCGTTATCCATCATAACGATAAGCGGGAACTTCTGACCATACTTCACATTATCCTTCAAAGCGTAATCGAGATCCCTTGTTACATCTTCAATCTCATAAAATGGTGCCTTGGAAGGTGCTCTCTTAAAGAGATGAGCTTCAGTATCAAGATCGCCGCCATTATCCTTTATGAGCATCGTCACTGCCCTCTCAACCGAAACTGCGGCTGCTATACCATCTGCATCAGCGTGATGTCTGAGAATTATCGGCTGATTGGTGAAGATTGCTTTTCTGATATAATATGCAACCTTCTGCATATCAGGTTTGAGCTTCTCAAGGATTTCACTCTCAATCATGAAAGGTATATCGTCCGGACGTGCCTTTTCATCAATGGCGTCCTGAATCCTCTTTTTCACACTCAGAATTTCATCATCTGTGAGGGCAGACATATCGCTGATCTCAAGCTGAATCTGTCCGTTTCTCATCATAATTTCTCCGCTTACGCGGACGAAATCACCGAGTTCTATCTCAGGGTATGCCCTTTTTCCGGCTTCAACGAAACCTGCTCCGCTCTCTGTACCGGAATCATCAACAAGAGTGAAAATTGTCGGTCCTGATGTCTGTTTAATCTGTGCGATCTCAACTTCAAGAGTCACATTTCTGCCGATTTTATTCTTTAAATCCTTCAGTTTTGTCTGGGAATGAGAACAGTTTACAGATTCAATTTCATATTCCTGAAGAACTACTTCCTCAAGGTCAATATTGCCATTATCCCTGATATTTTTTACTCTTACAAAGAGAAATTCGCCTTCGTTGTGCTCTGTTTTCACATTGCTTATGTGAACAAGCCCTTTGATGCTGTTATTTAAATAAACAAATGTTCCGAATTTTGCAAAACCCTGAACTCTCACCTCATAAATATTGCCAGGTTTAATATCTTCGAGTTCACAGCCTGAACCCAGTCTGTATACAGTTACTTTATCTTCCATATTTTACTCCCTCATTTAATTTTTTTGGCCAATAACAGGAAATTACAGTGACATCAAAATAATCACAGCAGATATACTCATGGAATTTTGTCTTTCTAACAAAAATAATCATCTATATATTCTGCAATTCTATAATCAACCTGTTTTTACTGACAAATAATGATATTCTTACTTGGATATCAGTTTCTGTCTCCGGCACAATTACACATTATTATTTTATAAATAATAAGCCGGAATCAGGGTATAAGTATAATAAATTACAGACAATAATTTTGTCTGAAAATCTATAATATTACCTATTCCGGTTAAAGCTCATTAACATTCTTATTCTTGGCCAGAGCCAGAAGACGGCACTCCCCATCCCTTCTGCCTTTTGCAATAATTATATCTCCTGCTCTGAGTATATCATTCTTTCCGGGCCTGTATTTCCAGTTGCCATTGCTGTTGATTGCAAGTACTACCATTCCGGTAACAGTACCTAAAGATGCTTTTTTTAGTGTTTTGCCAACAAGTGGAGACTTTTTATTCACATCTATTTTGGTGATGATCTCATCTGATTCCCGGACAATCTTTTTGAATACAGGCGGAATATCAATATCACGGATAATAACATCAACAATGGATTTTGCCGCGTTACTGATACTCTCCGCAAAAGCTGACATATACAAAAGGCCTCTTAGATATTCAACATTTGATATCCTTTTTGATGCTTCAAGTATCCACAAATCGAGTTTATAACTCATATCATCCATTCTTGAATCAAGTGAAACAACCTCATCCGCAACTTCACGGCTGTTAAACATCAGTGATGAATATGCAAGGCCTACAGCGAGTTCACTCAGATTCTTCATTTCGATAATAAGGGATACTGCACGGTCAAGATCGGAAACTACAGCATCCAAAGGTTCATCTTCGTTTGCTCTGACTTCATTCCCGGTCATATCACTTAACAAATTAATTACTGCTTCAAGGCCTTTTGCAATCAGAATATCGCCATCAAGAATCCGTGTCTTTCGATCAGGATCATAAATCCACGAAACGTCTCTTCTTATGGCAATGATTCGCATTCCCGTAGTGCTCTGAAGTTTCTGTTTACCAAGCGTTTTGCCATCAATACGGCTGTTCTCCTGCACCCTCATGTGAACAGTAACTTCTTCAGCTTCAGGAAGTGCCTGCTTTAATTTAGCCGGAAATTTGACATCTTTTAAGATCTTTGTTGCAATGTCAGAAGCAGAATTTGCAATTATCTCAGCAGACTCTGCAACCTGAAGCATTCCACTCATGGATTCAGCTTCCTCAATACGCCTCGCACCAAGAATACTCTGAATACGTGCCTGATAAACAAGCTGATTCATACTCTCTTCAAGATTTAAAACTTCCCTTGCGATCTCCTTGTTCTCAAAAAGAATTGCAGAATAAGCAAGATCAACCATCAGTTCTGCAATGTCCTTCATTTCAATAAGAACATCCTTAAAACTGACAGGCTGATATTCTAGTTCGGTCATCTGTTATAATCCTTTAAAATAATGAAGTTATTCGTTATTATATATTATCTGCCTTACAGAAGTAAATTAATAACGCATATAAGCATAGTTGCACCGGCGAGATCAATAAAACTGGTAATAACAGGAATCCCGAAATTATCAGGATCAAAACCCCTCTTAAATGAAAATACTGCTGTTGCATACCCTATTAAATTTACAAAAGTAACGACAATCAGACCTGCAATAAGACTGACTTCAATTATAACCGGAAGTCCGGGTGAATTCATTGAAAAGAAGATGGCTGAATAATGGGCAATTACAGCCATTAACGGCAGCAGTATTAACGCATACAGGTAAGTTACAAAGAAATAGCCGCTGATCTCTCTTCCGGGTCTTAAATTGTACGGGATTTCCCCCATATGCATTCCGGTTGCAAGTCTTGAGCATAATATTCCGCCGATTGAACCGCATCCGCCGGTAAAAGGAGGAATAAGCACAAGAAAAACTGAATAAGTTATCAGTTCCTCCATATCCACGGCATATGTAATGCCGGCAAAAGTCCCGACAACTGAAAGGACGGCAAGAAGCGGAAGAATCTCTTTTGTAATCTCGGCTATTTCTACACTGTTTTTAAGAGCCATATATAAACAGAATGCTGAAATTAAAAGAACTAAAATTCCGGCGGTATATTTTAACCCTGGCGGAAGTGAGATTACAAGCATTGCAGTTATCATAAGCGCCGGAAGAGTAATGATGTCCCCGGAGGTAGTTACTGCAGGAGATGCGATCATATCAAGGTCAATCTCTTTTTTATAACTAACAATTGTAATTAAAATTGAGATTGCCGTCACAAGAAGTCCGGAAAATATACCGGATATGACTGAAATTAAAACAAAATCCAGAAGAGTTATACCTTCCAGTCCAAAAAGGGATGTAATCGCATATGCTACAATTCCAAGCAGAAATGCAATTACAGTTGTTACATAAAGAGAGGCACGGACATTGTAACCAAGCACACTGGATTTTGAGAAATCGGTCTCAAACTCCCCAAGGTGCATTGAAGAGGCAAGCCTGGAGGTTAAAACTCCGGTAACACTGCCACGCATGTTAATAGAAGGGGGTACAAGGACAATAAGGCCCGGAATTAAGGCAAGTAGCTCCCTGACTGAGCCCAGATAAATGCCTGCGGCAGTAGCTGCAAATGCTGTAATGAGCAATGCAAGAAGACCTGTCAGAATCATCCTGCAATATCCGGGATCTACTGCCATACGGAGATTCATCGTCTTCACCTGCCATTTTTATTCACCTGAAAGGCAGTTCAATCATATCCAGATCTTCCGGAGAGATTATAGTGCCGCCATAGTATTTTTCTGCATCCTGTATATGGGTTGTTGTTTTGGTGTATCTTGAGCTGATATGAACAAGAGCAAGCATCTGGGCGGAGATTGCTTTGGCAACCTCTGCTGCCTCACCGGCTGTGGAATGAAATACTTCGGATGCTCTTTTTCTCTCAGAATCATCATATGTTGCATCATGGATGAGCAGATCAGCATCTCTGGCCCACTTTATCCATTCACCCTCTTTTTGAGGCCTTGTATCACCGGAGTATATGACCTTTCTTCCAGGACGCGCAGGCCCCATAACATCTTCAGGACATACAGTTCCGGTTCCGCCGTCAGAAAGTTCTGTCTCAACAGTCTCTCCTCTCTGGAGTCTCCCAAAGAGAGGACCAGGTTTTACACCAAGTTCAATGGCCTTCTCACGGTCAAATTTACCCGGGCGCAGATCCTCTTCAAGGATATATCCAAGGCCGGGCATTCCGTGATCCGAAGAATAGGCACGCACAGTATATCCGTCAAAGGGTACAACAGAGCCGTGCCTGAGTTCAGAGGGAATAATTCGGAAATTAAGCCTTGTTTTTGAGATCTTTTCTACATAATCAATAAACTCATATATCCACGAAGGGCCGTAAACTGTCAGGGGTTCTTCCCTTCCGTTAAAAGACATCGTCTGTACAAGCCCGCAGATGCCGAGATAATGGTCAGCATGCCAGTGTGATATAAAGATGGCATCGACAGTAAAACCTGTTCTTGCCCTCATCATCTGCTGCTGTGCACCTTCACCGCAGTCGAATAAGAGAGTATCTGAACCGCGCCTCACCATGAAACAGGCAGGGTTTTTATTAGTTGTCGGAAGTGCCCCCGCAGTTCCCAGAAAATATACCTGAAGTGTCTCACCCGCTATAATGCATTCCTCCTGATAAATTCAAGGCTCTCTTCTGCCTCATTGATATTTCTTCCCTCAACAACACATATTCCATTATAACCTGATTTTTTTATTGCAGAGAATACATTGTCCCATTTGACAGTTCCGTCGCCAACTGCCCTGTGCTCATCACTTTTACCATTATTGTCATGAATATGCATATGAGAGACTTCACTGAGTTTTTTCAGGAAATCATCAACTGTTCCGGTGGTATTCGCATGGCCGCAGTCAAAAGTTATACCAATGCCCTCAATACTTTCAGTCATACCAAAAATCTCATCCGGAAATCTGCATAAAAAGTCCGGAATGTCGGGCATATTCTCCAGACAGACAAGCACCCCACATTCGGATGCTGTTTTCCCAATCTCTGTAAGTGCATCCTTATGAAGATTCCACACCTTCCCGGGAAGAAGTTTTGCAGCCGGAGACATATATCCCGGATGAATAGTCACCCGGTCAGTAAAATCAGCGGCATTTGTAATACATGCCTGCAACTGACGGATTGACTCACGGTATATCGGATAATTAAGTGAGGCGAGGTTTAAGTCTGAAAAAGGTGCATGTACAGATACTGAAAGTTTTGTGGTGCTGAGTGTTTCAGCTATCTTCTTCTTTGATTCACTTACATCAAGCCTGTAGTTCCCTTCAGCGGAGATCTCCCAGCCGTCATAGCCCTTCTCCTCAATACCATATATCCACTCAATATCAGACCATATTTTGCCGGAAGATGCAAAATAGAGAGGATTTTTCATGCTTTGCTCCGTATTTCTTCTATTGTAAGCGCGACTTTCTCAGAGAAATCATTAAGTGAACCCTCGTTTTCAATCCGGAAGTCTGCCATCTTAAATGCTCTGCCAAGTCCCCATCCAATCTCCCTTTCATCACGCATTTTAAGGGATTTTTCATCGGTCGTATCGTCTGATCTGCCCCTTGTGCCCATTCTCTTAAGCCTTGACTCAAATGAACTTTCAATTGAAACAAGAAAGAAGTTATCGAAGTGATCCCTGTAAAGTTCTACCTCTGAGTCACCCCTGATCCCGTCAACAACAATCAGATCAGTATTTTTATCTTCAATCTCAGGAATCGTAAGTTTCGCCAGGGCATCCATTCCAAGACCGTTTCTAAGGTGCCGGGACATCTCCCCCATATTTTTATCTGTTCTTTTAAGCCCGGCATCATCAAGTGCCTTTCTTACAACATCCCCCATCACAATGACAGGAATATCAAGTTTTTTTGCAATATTTGAAAATTCCCCTTTACCGCTTCCGGGTAGACCAACAACTCCTATGACTATCATATCAAATTCCCTGTAATTTTAAAAACTCAATTTATTAAAAATCCAATATTATTATTCATTTAAGTACATATGATATTATTGGATATCAGACATAATGTGGTGATTGCTGAATCACCGGATATCCGGAAGATATAATATAGTTATGAATATCCTGATCACTCAGAATAAATATCCGGCAATTCCGGTTTTAACCGCTGTAATTTCCAGAATTAAATCTATAAATAACCCTGAAAACTTCAGTAATTTCTTCTTGCCTGAAGGATATCAGTCAGCGGGATTGAATCTGCAATTAAAATCCGCCCGTTTTCATAGGCAATCTCACCATCTTCCCTCGTCTGAATCCTGACTTTCCTTCTTACTTTATCTCCGATTTTCTTTAGATCTTCAAACTGCAGAGGTGGAATTCTGCCCTCAATTCCCTGCTGAAGCACGATATCTATGCTGTCATCAACTTCCCTTGCAATATATACTGCATCATCTTCACGCCCCGGAAAGAGTGTAATGGCAATCTCAAGTTCCGGGAGTTTTCCTGAATTGTAAGCCTCTTTGCAGAATTTAAAGGACTCTTTTATCTTTTCGACCACATCACAGTTTACCTTTAAAAGAAGCGGGTAATGCTCCCATCTTGTTTTAATATCCAGGTGAACAAGGTCAAGAAGGCCCAAATTAATCATCTCCTTTAAGGTTTCAGGATAACCGCCATTGGTCTGGACTCCAATCTTCAGGCCCATCTTCCGGCACCCTTTTGCCATCTCAATCAGTGCATCCTTCTGCATTGTTGGTTCCCCGCCGGAGAAGATGACACCAGATATAACCAGAGATGACTCTTTTATCATTTCAAGAACCTCTTTTGTATCCCTGAAATCCTGTCCTGACTGTATCTCCCTGTTATGGCAGTAGTGGCATCTGACCTGACACCCTCTTAGAAATACTACACATACTGACTTTCCACGCCAGTCAACTGTACTTAATGGAACAAATCCGCCAAAGTTTACCTTCAAAAAAAATCACCGGTCTGAATAATTTTTTATCTGATTAAGCATGAACGTTTCAGTATGATCCTGTATATAACTCAAAGGAATACAGGCGGCCAATATCCGTTCATATGAGAATGATACAGCCATTTCATATCTGAATATAATATACCACGGACCGGTTATCCGGAGAAAATTAAAGGAAATAATTATGACGCCCAAAACAGCGATATCACTAACCTCCTTTTCAGAAAATAATCTAAAAAGGGCAGAATCTGCAGATTATATTGAAATAAGACTGGACTTATGTGATGAAGAGGAAAGAAATAATTTCATTGCTTATTTTTCAGATGAAAATAACAGGAATAATATTTTGCTTATCGCAACCGTCAGAAGCGTAAATGAAGGCGGCAAATTCTCCGGGAATAAAGAAGAATGGCTGAAGCTTGTCAGCCCCTGGATAAATATTGCAGACTATATAGATGTTGAAAGAGATTATTCAGGTTATTCCGGTTTTATTGGGGGTAAGACAGAAATAATCTCCTCTGTACATCTCAGTTACATGCCGGATAATGATGAATTAAAAGCGACAGAAGAGGAACTAAGATGTTATGGCGGTCTGCCAAAAATTGTAGTAACACCGGAAAACAGAGAGGATATATTAAGGCTTGCGCAGTTTACACTAAGCTGCAATAATTCCGGCAGGAAAATTATTACCAGCATTATGGGCAGTGAATATTACTGGGCGAGGGTAATTATGCCGCTTTTTGGTTCAGAATTTGTCTACTGCCATTCGGGTGAGGCCGCGGCAGAAGGGCAGTATGAAATTGAGAGAATGAAACAGATATTCGCCCTTATCTGCGAGCAGTAAAAATCATATGAAACATTGCCGGTGTTTTGTTCATATCTGTGTTCCGGGCAGAAGTGCCGGTACATGAATGTTCCCTGTGAAACATCTGTTTTCGGGTAACTTTTTTTAACCGGATTTTGGCATAAGCCGGTATCCAACAATTTTTCCGGAGAATAATTATATATAATTATATTCCGATTAACAGATAATCCAAAAGGGATATTATGGGGAATTACAGTACAGGCATTACCGTCAATCACCTGTGTTCTGAAAAAATCCGGAAAATTCCAAAAAGCATGACGGATTTTTTTATAATTTACAAATATGACCGTTTCAGAAGATATTCTGACAAAATAACAAATTATTCTCCATCAATTATGTTTATGAACAGGCCGGGCGCCAGAGTAAAGTTTAAATAACATTGGCACTAACCAATGGTGAACACAAATTACAGAGGTAATTATTATGACAAATTCACATTCACCGGAACTCACAGTAAAAGAAGCGGCACATGAGGACGCCGGACGCGGAATTGCAAGAGTCAGTATTGATATAATGCAGGCACTTGATCTCAGAAGCGGCGATGTAATAGAAATCTCAGGAAAGCAAAAAGCAGCTGCAATGGTCTGGCCGGGATTCAGCCAGGACACAAGGCGAAATGTAATACGCATTGACGGAAATCTGAGAAGCAACATCCAGACAGGAATTGACGAAAAGGTAACCATAAAAAAGGTAGATGCAAAATACGCAGAGAAAATTGTAATTCAGCCGACTCAGCCGGTAGCGCTCAGGGGCGGCGAGCAGTATATGACAAGGCTGCTTGCAGGAAGGCCTGTTTACCAGGGTCAGGTATTTCGTGTAAATATCATGGGCAATGCCCTGACATTTGTTATATCAAAGATTAAACCCGGCGGAGTCGCAATTGTCGGGCCGGATACTGTTGTAGAGATTAAGGAAACCCCTTATGAACCAAAGGAGGGTGAGAGCAAGAAGGATGTGCCAAATGTCCATTATGAGGACATAGGCGGACTTGGCAGAGAACTTGATCAGGTTCGTGAGATGATTGAACTTCCGCTCAGACATCCTGAAATCTTTGAAAGACTGGGAATTGAACCGCCAAAGGGTGTTTTGCTGTATGGCCCCCCGGGCACAGGAAAGACCTTAATTGCAAAAGCGGTTGCAAATGAAGTTGATGCAAATTTCATAACTCTCTCAGGCCCGGAGATTATGAGCAAATACTACGGGGAAAGTGAAGGGAAATTAAGGGAAGTCTTTGAATCAGCACAGGAAAATGCCCCGACAATCATCTTTATTGATGAGATTGACTCTATTGCTCCAAAGAGGGAAGAGACAAAAGGTGAAGTTGAACAGAGAGTTGTAGCACAGCTCCTTGCCTTAATGGACGGCCTTAAGGGCAGAGGTGAGGTAATTGTCATCGCCGCAACAAATCTTCCCGACAGTATTGATCCGGCACTCAGACGCGGCGGCAGATTTGACCGTGAAATTGAGATCGGAATTCCGGACAGAAAAGGCAGGCTTGAGATCTTCCAGGTGCACACAAGAGGCGTACCGCTTGACCTGACTGACATTGAAATATCAAAGGAGGAGAGTCAGGAACTCTCAAAGACCTTCGCTGAATACGGAGAAGAGGAAGGGAAAAAGTTTGAAGATGAGATTAAGAGAAAGAAATTCCTTGAACCATTCTCAAGCGTAACACACGGGTTTGTGGGCGCAGACATCTCGCTTCTTGTAAAGGAAGCAGCGATGCACGCCTTAAGAGAGGAACTTAAATCTCTTAAAACCGGAGAAGACATACCAATCGAGATTGTTGAAAAACTAAAAGTCACAAGGGCAGATTTTGACGAGGCCTTAAAGCACGTTGAACCTTCGGCAATGCGTGAGGTTTTAGTTGAGATACCCAATGTGTCATGGGAGGATATCGGAGGACTTGAAGAAGTTAAGACAGAACTTACAGAGGCAGTGGAATGGCCACTGAAGTACCCTGAAATCTTTGAAAAGTTCACAACCAAACCGCCAAGCGGCATACTGCTCTTCGGCCCGCCGGGAACAGGTAAAACAATGCTCGCAAAGGCAATCGCAAACAAGAGTGAATCAAATTTCATATCTGTCAAAGGCCCTGAACTGCTCTCAAAATGGGTAGGAGAATCTGAAAAGGGTGTCAGGGACATATTCAGAAAAGCAAGACAGGCATCACCTTCCATCATATTCTTTGATGAAATTGATGCCCTGCTTCCAAAGAGAGGGTCATACCAGGGTTCGTCCCATGTCACAGAAAGTGTTGTCAGTCAGATACTGACCGAACTTGACGGCCTTGAGGAATTAAAGGATGTCACTATCCTTGGAGCAACAAACAGGCCGGATATGCTTGATGAAGCACTTATGAGGCCCGGAAGGCTTGACAGGGTCATATATGTTCCACCGCCCGATGATGAAGGGAGAAAGAAGATATTTGAGGTATATCTCAAAGATGCCGGTGAACTTTTGGCATCGGACATCAGCATAAATGATCTTGTTGAAAGAACAGACGGATTTGTTGGCGCAGATATTGAGATGGTTGTAAGAGAAGCAAAACTTGGTGCAATGCGTGAGTTTATCACCACAATGGCAGAAAGATCAGATGTGGAGAAGGATGACGCACTTGCAAATGTGAGACTTACAGAGAAACACTTTGAAGATGCGCTGAAGAGAGTAAAAGGAACACTTGACAAAGATTCAGTTGAGGAGTATGAAAGAAAGGCCTGGCCTGTAATATATGGCTATGATGAGAGAAAAGAACTGGAAAACGCAGCATCACTGCTGAAGAGATCAGAGTACGGGGATAAATCAGAAGAGATCACAAAAATTTCCGGAGAACTCTCAAAGATGGTGTATGCGCCAAAGAAAAATTTCAGTGAGATAAAGAAACTCGCAGAGAAACTTGAAGAACTACTTGAAAACCGGTAAATTGCCGGAATAAATAAGGGAGGTGTTTAACATGCCCGGAGATAATGACGACAAGAGAGAAGAATTATATGAATTCATCAGAAACACCATCGAATCAGCTATTGAAAACGGGAAATTTCCGTCACGGTTAGGTTTTTCCATAACAATTACTGACGGAAATCTGCCATTAAATACCGGAAATCCAAAAAGGGCAGGTTCAGGTGAAACGGGTAAAGGTATAAATCAGGATGAGAATACCAGCATTAATAACAACCCGTTGCCAGGTCCGGTTTCAGAACCGGTAAAAGGTTTTCATACAGAAATTCATAAAAACGGTGACGGAATTATTGTATATGCCGATATTCCGGGAGCCGATAATTCCAACACCGCAGTTTCAGTAGATGGTGAAAATATGATGATCACCTCCCTTCCGGAAAACATAAAATATCAGACAGTTATTAAAATTCCGCCCCTCAGGAAGGAAACACTGAAATTCCGTTCAAAAAACGGTGTTCTGGAATTGTCTGCCCTGACAGTCTGAACAAAATTTACTTTTTTTATAAATTTTTAAGACCCACGGTCTTTGGGGTAATAATCCGGAAGATAGAAAAAATATGAATAATTGTGCATAAATTTAATAGACTCCGGATCAATTTAAATCTGAATTTGTAATTGTCCGGAGAGAAAAATATGGTAACACTTGAAAATTATCTGGATTCTGCAGAAGTTGCAGAGGATCTGAAAGAATTAATCATTCTGATCTCAAAGCAGGCGCCTTTGATCAGAAATGCATTTATAGAAAACCAGTCATATGCAGGCACAGAAAATAAATCCGGAGAGGTTCAGGCAGAACTTGACGTCTGGTCTGATGAGCACCTGATTAATGTATTAAGAAAATCTTCTCTTGTAAAAGAACTTGCTTCAGAAGAACAGCCTGATGTACTTGTTTTTGATAATGCAAAAGCGGATTATGCAGTTGTTATGGATCCCCTTGACGGATCGTCACTTATACAGGTCAATTTATGTGTGGGAACAATTATTGGCATATATGACAATGGAAAAGCCTTAAACAGGGGTGAAGAGCTTACAGCCGCCATGTATATGCTTTACGGACCTATGACTGTACTTGTTCTTACTGTCGGAAAAGGCGTTTATATCTTTGCAATGGATAAAGAAAACAGATATAAAATGCTTGACGGCCCTGTAAAAATGCCGGAAGGGAACATTTACGGAAGCGGCGCACTCCGCAGGGAATGGACACTGAAACATAAGAGATTCATCGAAGAGATAGAAGAGAACGGCGGGAAGCTCAGGTACTCGGGTTCATTTGTTGCAGATTTCCACCAGATACTCAAATACGGAGGAGTTTACTGCTATCCGGGGACCGACAAAAAGCCCGAAGGGAAACTCAGGCTTGTATTTGAGGCAAACCCGATTGGATTTATTGCAAAACAGGCCGGTGGTGCAGTATCAGACGGAAGCAACAGTTTACTGACTCTGACTCCTGAAAAAGCAGACCATAAAACACCTATATATGTCGGCAGTGCAGGTTTAATCAATAAACTGGAATCAATGTAAATATAATTTCCGGAATTTAAGGTATTTTACAGGTGGAAATATTGTATTGTTTATACTGCCTTACTTTCCCGAAAATTTAAACCGGAATTTTTTTTAATACAACTCATTTTAAATTTATTTCTCCCTACATCCGGATAATATTTAATTATATGAAAAAAAGCATTAGTTCATGGAAATTATTAATTATTATACAGCCATATATAAAGGAAGATGGTAAACAGCATTGTATTGCCCATAAAAAAAGTATATGCCCTGACTGAATCCAGAATTACAGTTGAGATCAAAGATGACGGACGGAAATTAAAGGGAAAACTTGCCGCCGTAGATGAGCACCTCAACATCCAGATGGATCAGGCAACGGAATATGTCAATGATGAGAGGGGCAGAAATCTTGGTACAGTTGTAATCAGGGGCAGCAATATATTAACAATTGCACCTGAAATCTAAGTGACGGAAGGGTTGCCAATTGGAAATTGAAGATCAGGCTTTAAAGCTTATTGTAGATAGTCCTGAGGGCGTACTCCAGAGTGAGTTATGGAAACTGCTTAAGATAGACAGCAGAAAATGCTCAAGGATTGTTAAAAAACTATTGGACAGCGAGAAGATAGAAAGACTTGAACATAAATCAAACGGAATAAAAACATATCGCCTGAGGCAGAAGAAAAAGATTTTAGATCCTGATCTTTTGATGGCCGGTGGAGAACTTCTTCCATGTATTGGATGTGAAGAAGAATGCAGCTATGAGGAATGCCCTTATCTCATGGACTGGATGTACCAGCTTGCTATTGAAGATTATCAGGAACCTTCAGAATGATATAAATACCTTTTTTTAATAGAGTTCCCTAATAAATTTTTATTGAGGGAGATATTTAATCATGGGGACGCAAATTCTAATGTTACAGCAAATATTCTGCTTGTATTAATTACAATTGTTCTTGCAGCCCTTATACTTCTGATGATTCCTGAAATGGGTTTGTATCAGCCGGAAGATGAACCACCTGTAATATTTGAAATTATAGATATTAACTCCGAAGAACCTGATTATGACAGCAGGATTATTCTGAGAAATAACGGAATAAATATGTATGAAAACAGGTTTCTGTCTGCTGATATCTACTTCAGTCAGGGAGAGGAGAAATGTACAGTAGAAACTTTTAACGGGCATGATTTCATTTCTACACATCATTTCGGAATTCAGACAATGGAAGGTTCAGGATGCCGGGATGACTACTGGTGCACAAGGGAAAAAATCGCACTGGATCTCTCAGACAAAACCATCCATCCCGGAGACATGATTAAAATTGATTTTTATTCCGGCGAAAAAAACGAATTAATCTCAAGGGACACATATCTTCTGAAGTAAACCGGTGTGATATTCCTGCCATAGATGTAACATATGGATAATTATGCCCACTTCTTTGAATTTAAAAAATTAAAACAGCTTTTTGCACCAGTACCTGCAAGGCGAAGTGGTTCCGGAATTCTTCCCTGAAGTGTCATGGAATTGCAGATTAATGCAGCATCCTTTATATCCACACCGGATGTCCGGAGAAATATACTGTAACCTGTTTTAAGAGAGACAGGAGTTCTTTTGCCAAGCCTGTCATATTCGGCCATTCTTTTATGATCATCAGGGAAATGACGGAGAATGTCCCCCCTAAGACCCTCTGAATCCTCATAAGTAACTGCAATTACAGGAATTCCGGTTTTTTCTGCAAGGTCATCAGGATTTATGATATTAAACCATGACACAACTGTTCCGGACAGCATAATGCAGTTAATATCACCTCTGTTAAGGGAGAAAAACAGGTCTGATACAGATTCTGTACCATCATATCCTCCGACTGTTATGCTCCCGTAACATATTCCGTCAACAATCAGATCCCTTCTCATAACAACACCACAGATGACAGATCTGCCTGCGCCCCTTACGGTGCTTTCAGCAACACCCAGAATTCTTATGCCCGATTTTGCGGTATTCATGAAAGGTCTTATAAAATGAGATTATTAAATAATTATCCTAATGGAAATAAACAAGGATGAAGTCTGCATCTTCATCCCTACTCTTAATGAAGAGCCGACAATAGGGGGACTCATAGGCTCTTTCAAAGAAAACGGATTTAATCATATTCTTGTAATTGACGGCCGAAGCAGTGATAAGACGGCAAAAATAGCAGAGAATGCAGGAGCCAGGGTGATTATTCAGGATTCAAAGGGTAAGGGCAATGCAATAATTGAGGCAACGGAATATTTTGACCGCCCATATATACTAATGCTGGACGGAGACGGCACCTATCTTCCGGAAGAAGCGGAAAATATGTTAAAACCGTTATTTGACGGCTCTCAGCATGTCATCGGCAACAGGCTGAATAATTTTGAAAAGGGAGCACTAAGTAATTTAAACCTTTACGGAAATCAGGTCATAAATTATCTCTTCAAGGTGGCACACGGCACCTACCTCTTTGACATTCTCTCAGGATACAGGGCATTTGATATAGAATCAATAAAAAGGATGAAGCTGAAAGAGGCCGGTTTTGAGATTGAGACTGAGATGGCTGTTGAGGCTGTGAGAAATAACCAGAAGATATCAGTCGTTGAGATATCATATCTGAAACGTCCGGGAACCGAGACAAAACTCCATCCTTTCAAAGATGGTGCAAAGATAATTTCAACTATATTTAAGCTCGCAAGAGTAAGTAATCCAATCTTTTATTTTGGATTTATCGGATTTATCATTGCAGTATTTGGAGTATTAATAGGCATCTATGTAGTCATTGACTGGTTTGCCAGTATAACTCATACAGAACTTGCGATTCTGACCGTTCTGTTAATAGTTATGGGATTTCAGATCTTCATGTTCGGGGTTATAGCCGATATGCTTGTCTCATTTAACAGGGAGATGAGGGATGAAATTCAGAGACTTCGGCCGCCGAATCCACCCATGTAATATATGACCCTGCATGCATGTTCGGCAATTGATGTCAGGAGGTAGGCTTCCTTTAGATTGCCCGCACAGGCAAATGTCCCGTGTCCTCTGGCTATCGCCACCGGAGATATGCTGACTGCAGACGATATATTCTCTGCAAGTTCATCTGTGCCCGGTTCTCCGGTTCTCACCGGAATTTTTGGGCAGAGCATCTTTCCTTCGCTGTCATTCGGGATAATTTCATCATAATAAAAGGATGCAGCAACAGACATTGCCGGGTGGGCATGAACTATCGCAGATGTTTTGGGGGATTTGCTGTATATCTGATGATGAACACGCCATTCACTCGATGCTCCGGTTTCCGGGATACCTTTCAGGTCCACAAATTTCAGGTCATCCTCCTCATCGAGGTATGAACCGGACGATGTTATGAAAAAACCTTTCTGACCGTCTTTGGAAACACCGCGTATGCTCATATTCCCAAAATTACCACCCACGAGACCTTC
>Ga0272443_10002508_pt1 | contig 23335 bp, 10 predicted proteins | sample SSMAcet12_FD_193581 | JGI IMG/M metagenome (GOLD analysis project Ga0272443, IMG submission 193581) | Marine sediment archaeal communities from Little Sippewissett salt marsh, Falmouth, MA, United States - SSM-Acet-12 | ecosystem: Environmental > Aquatic > Marine > Wetlands > Sediment ...
AATAAAGTCTATTCACTTAAATTTGGCAGGATAGCATATTCCGGCAATCCTCAAACATTGATTGAAGATAATAATAGGTTAAAGAAATTATTTTTATAGTGATCATTGCTTAGATATAATCCGGCGAGCACTTGGCTCCCAGCGTAATTATTCTAATCCATTATTAGATAATATTTTAATGATACCACGATCTGTTTTTGTGCCATAATTAAGCCATCTGGGCAAAAAAACCGGCGGTGAGAGCACGACACCGCCGGCAATGTGCTCAATCATCATCGCGATGGGTTGATCGACCTGATCAAGGCATCGACCTGATCGATTGAGCTTCTTCCCCCCCGGGGAAGATTTATTTCAGCAATAGCATCTTCCGGGTCGCGTCGAATTCGCCGGCCTGGAGCCGATAGAAATAGACACCTGAGGCCTGATTTGAAGCGTCCCAGGTAATCGAATGATTTCCCGCATCGAAATGACCGGAGGCAATGACCGCCACCTTCTGCCCGGTAACATTGTAAACATCCAGCACCACCTGGCATGCTTGCGGAAGGCTGAAACTTATCTCGGTAACCGGGTTGAAGGGATTGGGGCGGTTTTGGGAAAGCTGAAATTTGTCAGGAATTTTGCTATCACTATTGTTAGATGCAGATTCCTCAAATGCTTTATACATTATGTTTGGCGTTGACAAAGGAATGATCCCAGGGGGTATTGCAATACCATATTGCAGCCACATAAGATATAAATTGGCTTTGTTAATACTCTGCTGTTCACCGGTTTGATATAAGGAGATCAGATAATATAAAGCCTGGCTGGCTGTTGCCCCGTCCGGAGAGACCTCTTTCAGCTGATTCATTTTTCCTGAAGCCAGATTGAGTAGTATTGTTCGTATAGACCGTTTAACCTGATGGTCACAATCGTTGGTTTCCGGAGCAAGAAACATCTCGGACATTTCCTCAAAGGTTATAGGCCTGACTGGATCGCCAATGTGAGTAACCGAATCCACTTGAATAGCATGATCATCCTGCCGATTGTAAAAATGATCGAATATCAGTTGAGTGTAATTAATTATATCTTCTTCGGTGAATTCCAAAATCTGCTCATAACAACCTCCTAGATCTTTATAGAAAAATTGTCTTTTCCACCACCAGAAATTGGAGCAATCCGAATTGACAAAGGATTCTTCAAACTCGAAGTTCACTTCATGCGATAATCCTCGAACATCAATTGAGACAATTGGTGATGAGGAAGGTGTAAAACTCAAGGGTGTCTTTGCCTCAACCACAAATTTACCATTATCCAATCCGGCAAATTGATAATATCCGGAATCATCCGTTATTGCTGAAGCTATAATAACTCCTAATGAATCGTACAGATCTACCGGAACGCTGAGGAGACCGGTTGTGTTTGACTCCACAGTTCCGGCGATTGAGCCGGTGTCGAGGGTGGAATAAGCATAGCCATCCGGAGGAATATTGGAGATGGTTTTATTGTCGACAATTACGACTGTTTCACCTCCGATAAAAGAGTACACGGTAAATGAATCTATAGGAGTCGCACTTATTTGAGGTATAACATCAATGTTATATAATCCTTCAATTGGCTCAGGAATTATAATGGTGGCTCCGGTATCACCAGGGTATAACTCATATCTATCATAGGTGGCATATTTGATCTGACTGGAGTCCTTGGTCAGCAGTCGACCATCTGGTGATGTAATTACAATATCAACCGGTGAGGCTACAAATAATATAATATTCTCTTTTGAGGGTTTACCATTAAGATAGAAATCAACATTATCAACCCAAACACCTGATTCGATACCATTATTATTATAATCTACTATTTCAAATCTGATAATTCCGCTTTCGTCATATATGTTCGCAAGTGAGAATTTCTGGTCATTCCAGTGCTTTCTCTTGTCTTTAGTACGTAAGGCAATTGAACCAATTTTTGAGTTGTTAATGAAAACGGATAGAGAGTCACAGGGAGTTTCATCAGGGAATATCCCATAATCAGCATTAGATATTCTATAATTGAAGTAGAGATGGGTGGCATTTGAAGGAATATTAAGCCAATTATGGATACGATCTTCATGATCTTCATATAATTCCAAATGCTTACCTTTAATTTTTCCTGTACCACCACCCCCATGGAAAGTCCAGCCTGGCTCATTTATTAAAGCATGATAATTGAAATCGCCATTAAATACCTTACCTATCCAGTATGTTTTATCTTCAGAAACCTGTTTTGTATTTTGTGATGCTATTGATTTTAAATCATCATCGCTTTTGAGATTGATATTTTGATTAAAACCAGAAGTATATCTTTCATTGTTAGCAGGATACCAGTGATCAACATAAATAGAATCTTTCCCATCATTGGAGGACGAATCATGTTTAGCCTTATGATTTATAGTTCCGTGATACCAAATATGTACCTCGCCATGACTGAAAGCTGCGCCACCCCCTCGCGTTGGAGCAAGTTGTGTTGTAAGGTCAAACATGGCACTTCTTTGGGCTCCCGGGAAGAATATAGAAATATCTTCCGCCTCATCTCTATATCCTAATCCCTCCAAAAAAGGGTCCTCGCCGGGGATCCAATCCCATTCGTCGTCATCACATAATCCCTGGTAATAATTGTCTACAAAAGCAGTATTTTCCCAAGTAACAACTGCGGAATTAAATGAATTAACACCATAATCATGTGCTTTAAATGGAAAGGGATCTGAAATACAATCACCCATGACATCGTCCCATGGATGTGGATCGAGTGTTGTCATTTGAATTTTGGGATCATTGGGTAAAATATCTTTCAATCGTTGAATAACTTCACTATTTACTACAGCTCCCCTACTATGACCTATAAAGTGAAGTTGATTAAGGTTCCACTTACCAAGCTCTTTACCTCTTAATAAAATTCCAGTTAAAGCATCCCCAGCAGCTTCGGAATAACCTTTTTTCCCTTTATCTGATTCACGAACCCAGTCCATTAATAATACAATTTCACCGGTTTTGGCTTCTTCATAGCTATCCACGGGCAATTTATATTCTTCTGTCCAATAACCATCTCTTAATGAATAGACTATCCCCTTTCTTAACCGGTTCACTATTGCTTTTCCCATAGGTATAACCCATTTGGCATTATCTTCTAAATCATCGGAATCAAAACCATCGGGCGCTAAAATAAACCCATGAGTTATCACTGTTGTTCCATGGCTGATAAATGGCTCTTCTTGATCGCCGTAATCAAGACACATATTCTCGTATACCGCTGTTCCATAGGTCCCTAAACCTAGTGATAATTCGTCATTAAAGAATTCATCTTGAAAAGTATAGAATTCATGATTATTCAGAAAAGCAGTGTAATTCTCACCTTGCTTTACAAGTTTGAGTGTGTTGATTGCACCGGGGGTATTATTCAGATAACCGGGATTTTCTACAGAAAAGAGTCCTTCTTTATAGTCTCCATCAAATAGCTGGACGCTAACAAGATATTGTTCACCTACAACCTGTATAAAAATATTCCGGCGGTATGAATTATGTAATACGATTCGCGGCCTGTAAATTTCACCCGCGAGACCAGCAACAAAGTCTACCTCAAATTCATAATCACCCGCAGGCTGATAAGAATCAGCCAAAAGAATAATACCATTGTTATTATTGGCATTCGAAACGGACCAGGAGCCAGTCAATTGTCCGTTGTTCTGCGACCAAGAGCCAGTTGATATCGTCCAAATGGAATTATCAATTGAGGGGCCATCAAATTCATCGCAGAAAACTTCTTCACCGCCGCCTTCCAGCAAACATACTCTCATATTATCATAAAATGTTTCACCTCTATCAGATGAACCCAATATTATGCATCCAAAGTCCCGCATTTTGAAATGTCCTGGTGCAACGGAGTGAACCAGGACATAATCTTGCCCCTCCAACGCTCTATAGAACTTCAAAGTGCCATTCTCAACAGCAGACTTCAAACGGTACGTTTGCTCATCCATGCCGTCATATGCGAAATAATAGGTCTGGCGAATGCCGTTTTCATCATCCCAGCCTACCCGCCATCCATTATTAACATTCTTATAGTTAAAGCCGCCAAAAGGTGATGAATATGCTATGGGATGGTCTTGCCAGTTGTGAAGGGACGTTGCCCGGACGTCGACTTCAAAAGATATATTATCCTGATAAGCAGAGAAGTCTTCCCTGGATATCAGACCTAATCCACCACAATTATTGTAGTCATCTGGCTGAGTGATAATTAGCTCTTCACTCTGTGAAACGAATCCGACTTTATTGCACGTGCGGCCATCCCAGATGTCCCACTTTGATAGATCAATTTCCGTACCGCTAAAATCATCTAAGAATATAACGGTAAAACTTTGGCCCTGAGCATTGATCGCTGTAATCACCAGTAGTGTTACAATCACAAATGTTAGCAGGTTCTTCATGACAGTTACCTCCAATGTTTATGTTAAAATTCTGGTTTTCGGAGGTCTAAATTGCAAAAGCCATGCCGGACACTAAACTATGCAAGGCAGGCCCAACCCATAGCTATTCATTGTGTTGACGTGGTGTATTATTAATGATATTTGATTGGAATGTAAAAGTGACTAAATCAAGCCATTAATGATTTGGTCATTTAGCCATTATTGATACCGAGGGTTTTAATCATACGGTGCAGATTGGCGGGATCAATCGATAATTCGCGGGCGGCAGCGCTGACATTGCCTTTATGGCGAGTTAGCGCCTGTATTATAGTAGTTTTCTTGAACTCGTTCACTTGATGATTAAGACTGCCCATATACCGGCTTTGATTCCCTGCATAATCGAGATAGCCAATCACCTCATCACGAGTAATATACGAAGACGGGGATAAATCAATCAATGATTGGACTGTATCCAGCAATTGTCTTACATTCCCGGGCCAATCATATTCAATCATAAGATCGATTGCTGAAGGATCAAAAATCTTGATACCATCACCACGTTCCATGCAATACCTGTCCGTAAAACTTTCAACCAGAGCTGGAATATCCTCTCTTCGATCCTTAAGGGCGGGTAAAGAAATAGTAATTCCTTTCAATCTATAATAGAGGTCTTCGCGAAAGCGATTTTCTTCAACCAATTGTTGGAGATTTCGATGAGTAGCACAAATAAGCCTAACATCAACCTTAGTTATTTCCGGCGACCCGATTTTCTGTATTTCACCGATTTCTATGGCCCTGAGCAGTTTGGCCTGGGTTGTTATATCCAAATCTCCAATTTCATCCAAAAACAGAGTGCCTTCATTCGCATATTCAAACAGTCCAATCCTGTCCTCAACGGCGCCGGTAAACGAGCCGCGCTTATGCCCGAACAACTCAGACTCCACCAGGTCGGGTTGTTTGTGATTGCAATTGAGAATTGCAAACCTTTTCCCGGCTCGTTTGCTGCGAAGGTGTATTGCACGAGCAACCAACTCCTTGCCAGTGCCAGTGGAACCAAGAATCATAACCTTGTTATTTGAAAGCGCTATCTGCTCAATAGTCCGGTATATATTCTGCATCGCTTTGGATTTACCAACCATGCCGTATTGGGTCTGGGCGAGACTATCAAGATCGATGCTTTTCGTTATAAGATGATATTGTCTGACGGCATGTTTTACGGCCCTGATAATTCGTATGGGTCTTTCCTGCTTGGTTACATAGTCAAATGCGTTGTAATCTTCTTCAATTTCAGACTCTATAAAATCTCCCGGGTAACCGGTATGAAATATAATTGGTATATCAGGGTTTATTTGTCTGATCCGCTTCGCGGTTTCGAGGCCATCCATTGGGACCATTTTTATATCGAGGATTACTGCCTTGATACAGGCATTAGACTTGAGAATATCCAGAGCTTCTTGACCTGATGAAGCAAGAGTCACTTTATACTCGTTCTGGAAAGCAATTTTTAACGCCCTGAGGACAAGCTTATCATCATCTACGATTAATATTTCCGGAATATCCGCCATCATTTATTTAACGTCCGATTCAGTTTGATTAGTCTGAGCAATCGGTTGTAATATAATGAATTTAGCTCCATTGTCCAGATTAGACTTTACTTCAATTTGACCATTATAAAGTTCTACGATTTTCTTAACCATTGCCAACCCAACACCCGTTCCGGTGTCCGGCTTTGTGCTAAAGAAAAGATCGAAAATTCGTGACATGGATTCCTGGGCTATACCACACCCCGTATCAGAGAATTCTATCCTTAAAATATTATCCTTGGCATTTGCCTCGACGCTTATAGCACGGGCACTCATATTCGAGAGAGCATCAATTGAGTTTAACAATAGATTATTGAACAGACAATAGGCATGGGCCTTATTGTATGACAGACACACGCCTTTCTCGATTTGAATCTTTAGGCTAATACCTTTTTCACGAATTGCAATCCTGTTATTATTCACGACTTCAGCTATTAGCCACTCCAAATTTACGCAATGGTCTGATTTCTCCGATTCAATTTGTGAATATGCTGTTACCAGTTCAGTCATATCCAGACTTCGAGTAACTGCCTCCTCTGTAATTTCCACCAATTCAGATCCCAGTTCAGGGTTGACTTCGGTTTTTGGCACAAACTGCTGCTTTAACATCTCAAGTGAATGTCTGGCCGGATTGAGGGCATTACGTATCTCATGGGCAACCCCCCCGGCGATATCCTTTGCTTGCTTGTACTTTTCCGCAGCAATGAGTAGTCTTTGAGCCCTTTTAAGCTCAGATAAAGCCTCATCCAGTCTGTCACGCTGTTGGCCTATAATTCTATTTTTTCGCCTGAATTTTGCAAGAATAAACCATATAACCGCTGCTATAAATCCTAAAGGAACGGCACCCGCGAGAAAGGCCAGGAGTGGTTGTCTTGAAAACACCGCATACCATGGATTCCTCTCCAATTTAAAATAACGACTATATCCAGCATGCTGAACAGCCACAGTTACATCATTTTCTTTTGAGTGAAAAATAACCGGTACGCCACCCTCAGGCAAACGTGCCAAAAGCTCAAAATTATTATTGAAAAGGCATAATGATCCATCACCGGTCGAAGCAAGAATCTTATTAGTACCCATCTTGAGGAAATCGCCACATTTGCGTGCTTTAATAGATTTATCGCATTGGTATTTTGCAATGAGTTGCATAGTCTGGGAATAAATCCGGACGGTGTTATCGGCAAGCGATACAACAACTTCGATATCACCATCGCCCTTTAGATCGTACGTGTCAAAATGTACTATTTTATGGGCAAAATAAACTGAATCAACACATTCTCCATTGGTGTCATATACAATAAGACCGCCGGACTGTTTTCCATTTTCCATAAGTGTTGAGAACTTTGCCAAAAACTCCGGGATTTCATTATTATTATAGTCGATATATCTGATTCTTGCACCGGACAACCCATGAGTCAATACCTTCCGCCACCTTAGTTCTCCCCGGGTATCTAGGCATACTAAATATGAGAATGAGTCACTCATATCGTTAATCTCATATCCATTGCAGGGGGCCGACACACCAAAAATTACCAAGTTTGAATCCAAATGGTCTTCGGAAACAATAAACACCCCATTTTTTTCAATATGGCCGGCAACATCATACGTCCACAACTTCTTATTATTGAACCAATCAAGGCAAACAATATTTCGCGGGGAAAAATCGAATCCGGTAATACTTACCAAAAAAATCTCAGCATATCCATCGCCGTTTATATCAAATACATTTGTAATGTGGCAATTGCCATCCCAACGACCGCTATTATCCTGATCAACTCCAACGAATAGGCATTTTTTATATAAATGATCATCATAAGCATCCAGAATTTCTAACCACAAGCTGTCATTCACACTATAAATTATTGCAACTTCATCAATATTATCATTATCAAAATCAAATGCGACGTGTGATTGGATCTTTGTGGTTTTTATTGTAACCTGCCTCTGAAAATCCCTGGAGGGACCGACTTTGTGGTCAAATATAACATACGACATTGAATCAAGAGCCCGCCAGAGGTTTCTGATACTATACTCACTATCCTCATTATCAGAATCGAGAGTAATAGGGTTTACTAATCCTGCATTTCTCCCATTCTGGACAAATCGGTAAGCCAAGATGGCCGGATCATCATCTGTGTTTATGAGTATTAGGCCGTTTTTGTCAGATGTTCGAGAACATGAATTTAAAAGTAGGGAAACTATTGCCACAAAAAATAACACTAATTGATTCATAACAAAAGAGACTATTTTCAAATCCTAATGGCCGGCCTTATGCTTTTCCCGGATTCCTCAAATAAGGATTTTAAATATAAGTCAAAACCGATGTTTATGCAAAGCTATACACTGAAAAATAATAATTGAAAAACCAAACAGCCAGTCAGCGATTCCCACCGGCGGTCATCCCGGAGCCTGCGAACGAGGGGTTCCCAGCCTAACAATCTTAATCATAAGAAAGACATTAAGTTAATTTATCGATCAGAAAATGGGTGCCATTTATAAGGCAAGTATTCTATTTTTCTGCAATCTGCTCCAAGGATTGGATATCCCGTCCAACTTTTATTCCAATAACGGAAACCTTCCCATTGTAGAATGATTTTATGCAGTCCAAAGATTCAGGTATATTGGTTCTTCCAAATATGACTATTGCATACCGGTCAAAACCAGAATATTCTATAATTGAATGGCCTTTTTTAATCTCATCTGCAATTATCTTTACGTTACTATTATAACCTTCTCTTAATAGCTTCACTTCAATGGCCACCCTGTAATTATCGAAACTCAATTCGATATCAGCTTTAAAATCGGAATCATATCTTAGTTGAGATTCTGTATGGATTTTCTGTTTAGAAAAGTACGATGATATTATGTTTTCAGCTTCTCCTTGGTCTAATATAACAGTATTTTTTGACTCTATATATTTCTTTAGCTTAATTAAAGCCAAATCGACTTCAGCTGTCATCCCTAAATGAGACAACCATTTTTTTACTGTATTTAAGACAAATTCAGCTTGCTTCTTATTTACTCTGGTGCCACGATGAGTTACCCTATTTCTTATTTCTTTTGAATCCTTATATTTTTTCCATAATTCCGTATTTTTGTCTACGGCCATATCCAATGCGATCGGAGCCAAAATCCCCAACCGCGAATCAAAGTCCATTTTTGTCTTTTTTTTCAATAACGCAACAAGTTTAGGCTCTATGTTCTTCTCCAGCAACTTAAATATCGTTTTTTCAACAAAAGCCTCTAAGGCAGTAATAGATTCCAGGACAACTGCGCGCATTACCTGAGGATCTGAAGATAAAAGCAAGCTTTCTGCTCCGGCCAGAAGTTCCTCAGGACTATGGAATTCCGGCTTTATATTTAGTTTCTTTTTTACCATACATTCTTCCAATTTTTGCTTTTTATTAATAGAGCCAAGTCATTTTATGCATGATAGTATTTGTGTTTTTCTGTATAGACTACAGTTCATTCATAATACTAAAATAAATATATTAACTTCCCAATAAACTGCAATATGCTAACAGATAATGTGTTATAGCGATACTGAGTAATGCAAATTATCTTACTATTCTAGAACAAGCGCAATTTTAATTACTTCCTCAATAGAATTAACTGGTGTCAACTTCAGTTCTTTTAAAATATAATCTGGCAATGTCTTAGCATCTTTTAAATTTTGCGACGGCAAAATGATTTCTGTAATTCCAGCGTCATATGCGGCCTGGAGCTTTTGTGGAATTCCACCGACGGGCAACACCTTACCCATAATAGTAATCTCTCCAGTCATTGCCACATCATTACGAACCGGAATTCTTTTTAGGGCAGAAATGATACCTGTGGCAATTGTTACTCCAGCTGATGGACCCTCCTTGGGAATACCCATGAAGGTAGCAAGAATGGCTATATCGAAGGATTTTCGCCATTCCGCAGAGATACTCAGTCCTTCGTGCTTCGCACGAATATACTGTGCGGCGGCCTCGATACTCTCTCTCATAACTCTCTGAATTGATCCTAGTGGAACAATTCTTCCGCTTCCTTTTGTCGCTTGCATCTCAAAATGCAATATGCAACCGTGATCACCGGCTACCGCAAGGCCTGTAACCTCACCAACCTTAGGACTATCAGGGATTGCCACGCGTTGTATTCGATCAGCATCCGGTAATACTGGAGTCACGATCTTCCTGTTGGGCAATAGTTCAACACCCAAAGAAATACGATCGTATTCACCTGGAGCGATCAAGTGTAGCTGTTCGCGCACACGTTGGCGCATCTCACATGCTAGACTTAGTACTTCTTCAAGACCTTGATCAGTAATATTTCCATCCGGATACAGCATCTTGAGCAAACCAGAAGTTGTTTTCATTACAGCTCTTTGATCCCTACCTGACACGCCTTTCCCATGCTTTCCTGTGTCAAGTAATTGGAATCGACTGCGAACACTTCCTAGTAAGTCAATCCGCCGTAGTTCATGCATTATCTCACAAAAATAGTCTGTTACAAATCCATAGTCCTTCGAGTAACTGGTGGGCGTTAGTTTGGGAATTTCCCAACCAGGGAGATAGGCGTGGATACGGTCCAGGAAAGCAGTCACCTGCAGAAAATGGGGCAAAGGTTCAAATAGATGATAGTATTTCTCATGAGGTTCTTGTCCTTGGACATCCAAGTTACCAAGAAACACCAAGCTCGCGAATGCAAGTATTTCCTTTTTCCCTCGGCTGAACTTTGCATCTTGCATATAGCCTTGCATAATGCTTACAAATGCCCGGGGATCTGTGAAATCTGTATTCGCTATTTCGTCGAAAACCACAGCATCCCGAGTGCCCACTTCGCCTATGCGACCAGTATTTAGATTGATGAATAATTGGGCGGGTGTGGCTTTTCCTCCAGATAACACATGTGCATAATATGAAATATTCCGATACAAATACGTCTTACCAGTTTCTCGTGGAGCGAGCTCCACCATATTAACATTTGTTTCGACCAGAGGAATACATCGTGACAAGTATAGAAGCTTCTGACGACGCGTGAGAATCTGTGGATCAAGACCACATGAGTTTACGAGAACATCAATCCACTCATCGTCACTGAATTCGGCTCGCTTTTGAATGAACTCGTCCAAGTTTATCACACTTACCTGAAATGGCGTAAATCCTGTGATTTTGAATGGTCTGATTTTCTTGTTGTGAACCTCTGTCTCATCATAGGTTAAATCAATAGTGCCCCACATGCCACCCGATAGTAGCATAGGATACTGCTTAACTATGCTCTCCGGTACGTTAACGAAATTTTCATTTAAGGCACCAATAGCACCCCAATACCTATCTTCCGTTTCGACCAAACGCACTTCTAGATTGGCAATGACTGAATGGCGTCGGTTTTCACGAATATAGTGCCTTATCTTTTCTGCCTCAGCTCCATGTACGAAGGTTTCCTTGAGCCGTCTGACGACCTTCTCCATATCTTCATGAAAAGTCTCTTCTCGGCAGTAATTATCGATCAGATATTCTAGCACATATCTTGGAAACTCATCCACACCAGTATTCAATGTGTGTTGTTTGTTTACTACCTTTCCTGAAAACGTCGATTTCAATTGTTTATTCATATACACCCTATTTCTTCGGGTTTAGACCCAGAATCTTACCCAAATGAGCAGGTACACGTCTTGTTATTCGTTCTGGGTTTAGTCTCACAACAATGGTGACCTGTCGACTTCTGCGTATGGGACGATCACCTGAGTGATAGAGAACAGAGATCTGTAACGCGCGTTGCATGCTACCAGCCGCTCGTTCCTCGTCAGTAGCATCACTAACATCAGGCTCGAACGAGAATGCCATATCTAGACCATCGCGAGTAACAAAATGTACTTGAGGCGGGATTCTTTGCTCTGATTCTCCAGATGCAAGGCTGGCGGTACCTTCAACACGAAGCTCATCCAAATCAGCACCTGGTGCAAGTTCAACCTGTAGGCTGTATCGGACAACTTCATTCTCTACAACCTTGAGAGGTCCCTGAATCTGTCCTAACCTGACAAGAGATCTCTTCTCTGATCGGACCTTCATGGCGACCATTGGTATCAGCATTTCATCCAACGATATACCGCCATGGGAGAATGCATCCGGGTTGAAATGAGCATCCGGTCGGGATAGAGCAAATCCTGACTTAGGGAAAATGATACTCTTATAGGTCTTCTTCCATTCGCGCCTTGATTTTCTATCCTTCGCAATTTCCTCGCTAGGTAAGCGGAGCTCTGACGGTTCAAATTCGATTACGTTATCGAGGATCTTTTTCGACGGTCTAATATCAGCCAACGACTTACGTAGTGTTGCGTGTTGGTAACTGCAATCACTGGACTCGTTGAGCCAATTAGCATCAATGTGAATTCTGTCTCTTCCTACCCGTCCGAATCCGTGATCTGCTACCACGAAGACCTTTGCTCCCGAGGGGATTTGCCTGATTATCGAGGATACTTCGTTATCGATAATACTTTTGATATGCTCATCATAAATGAATGATATAGGTCGTCCCGGAACCTGGCGTCCATCAGGAAGATTTTTCATACCAATCTTGTGTAGTTCCTTATCGCATAATTCGAATATATAGCATTGCAGTCTCTCCGAACTATATTGAACAGTCTGTCCAATTCCGGTACCGTCCGGTACAACTGCTTGAACCTCGACCTTAAGCCCTATAGCTGCATCAATCCCTGTTTTCAGCAGTTTGTCTTCAGCAGCGTCCATCTTAAAGCTGTTTGGAAAGGCACCGGCGCTAATTGCCTTACGACTAATGTGAGTTTCTGAAGGAAGTAGAGAGGATGCATAAAACACGCTTTCAATGTCCATACGATCCTCAAAAACTGGGCGTACAATCTCTTCCCAGATATCAAGTCTCATTCCATCAAAAACGAAGATGACGGCCTGCTCCTTGTGCGGATCCCATAGCGGCTTCACACACTCACTCAGAAATCGACTCGTGACCTTAATTTCGCTGTCGGGTTCTATCCAGTTCTTGTAATCGCATGCAACCAGCTTTTGAAACTCTGCATTGAGCTCTTGTAGTCCGACAGACACTGATTCACTGAGGTTTTGTGCCTCAATGATAATATTGTCACGTGCTGCTGAAAATCTTGCTGGTAATTCTTTTGAATCTCTTGGTAAGAAATCAGCATTATTCACAAGACGTTCGAGTTTGGATGCGTAATAATCCAAGCGACTTATTCTCGCATCGCTCCATCTAGACCAGAACCAGTTAAAGGAGAGGTTATCGCCACCTCTAGCTACCGACTCTTTAACTGCACTCTGAAGTGCATCGTAGATCGTGTTTATTCGATAAACCAACTCATATGCTATTGTCAATTGAGACCAAGTATTGGATGGTCGTTTATCAGCAAAGCACTCGTCTAAGGACTGTCTATTAAGGCCAATGTAGTCTCTGATGGCATCTGACTCTTCAGCTACAGCTTTTCGCCTTATCAGATCATTGAGCGCTAAAATGAGAGTCAGGCACCTAATAAGGACCGAGTATTTCTCGGATTTCAGTATCCGATAGTAACCCTGTGGCTCTAGTATACTCAAGTGCTTGTTAAAGAGATCATCTATTGCTTCAATTGACAAGCTTGATTCGGCATCTGATAGGTCAGCGTGTACTCGGGCTGGCGCCATAACGGTGAGCTTTTTAGCAGCCGAACTCATATCCTCAGGATCCATTCCCGAAAATGGTTTCAGGGCAGGATCCATACTCACTGATACTAACTCCCAGTGGTCTGTGTGTTGCGACAGAATCAAAGAGTAGTAGAAGGCTTTTAGCACGAGATCGGCGGGATGATCGGCAAACCAGGCAAATGGCTTTGGGGCTTCACGCAGTCTCTTTTTGATTGATACTGCTACACTGGGTGCGATGGAGTCCAAATTTCTGAGCACATCATGTTTCAGCAAGCCAATTTGCCAGCACGAGCCTGAGTCAAGGTGTTTGAAGGCGGCTTCTGGTATACCAAGAGCGGCAAACGCCACTATTACTCGCAGGTCACCATCTGTAAAACGATCCTTGTGTGCAGTGCGAAGATTGCCATGAGCTTTTAGAATATCGTTCAAGCAGCCGGCAACGATTCGAGCAATTTGAGGTTCGTTAGTTTCATGAGGCCAAAATGGGTCTCCGCTCGACTCTATTAGGAATTGTCGCAGATCGATTTCAATAATGGCTTCTTCAGGCAAACGCGAAAGTAAATCTGGATAAAACGGCGGTGGTGCCTTAATATTTCCTTCAGCCTTACGTCTTCCCATCGGAGCCCGATCGATTATTAGAAGGCGATCAACGTCTCTAGCACTCATCGCGTTTTCTATTAGCTCACGGTAAACGAGATTTGTTGCGGCAATAACTACAGTGAATCCGTTTTCTTCCGCATAACGATGGATTTCACCTGCACTGGCAGAGATTAGATGTAGCGGATCGCGCACTAGTACGATCGCCTGCGAGGTCGCGTTTTGAAGTCTATCTAATACCCAATCAGTTAACACATCAAATAACCTCACTCGAATTTCACGATTAGCAGTGAATCCTCATCCAAATCCTTGAAGTGAGATTCAATAAACTGCTCAAATTCGCGTGTCAAATCGCCTACTTGTTCTCTTTCAATACTAGTTTTAGAGGGTCGAAAATCCTCCAACGCGATGGTTCTAACAATTATCTTCTTCAAATATCGATTCGCGAGTTTACAGAGCGTTCCTTTATCCCCTAACGACCTCCGAAGATAATCTAATACAGCGTCTGTATCATGGCATTCCAACAAGCCCTCAATTAGGGGTTCAGACTTACCTTGCTCAAGCCTTTGACGAATTCCCGAATTCAAAAGTATCGATGCCTTCTTCTTTAGGATTTCCGAAATGTGCTGCTTCATATCATCAACTGCAGTTGTCGAAGATTCAATCATTTGTTCAACTGAACTAATATCAAGTTCACACTCATGCAGCGGACTGGCAGCAAGTTGATCTGTCACAGAGCTACGTGATGGATTCTCACAAACGAACAACGCATCAGCCGTTTTTTGAATGCTGGCAACAACATCTGAATAATCGGAGGGTTTAAGTGCGTTAATCTCTTCCATCTGCTTTAAAAGAAGTAGTTCTCCTCCATCGAGGACTGCCCTAAGTTCCTTTCGCAATTCATCCATGGCCGAAATGACTGAGTCATGAATACTGGCATAGGCTTCCGAATACTCTTTAATCATGGCCGATATAGTAGCAGTTTCTCCCGGTGCGGGAGGTTGGCTCCCAATCACATCGTTCTTTAGCTTCACCTCAGAGTCGATGTACTTATCGATTCTTTTCAGCTTGCGCTTAACAGCGGCAATTGAGTCACGGGCTGCTTTCAACTCCGGGGTTTCAGGAAGCTCAATATTGCAGTACTGTTGTGCCGTTTTGAGTTCTTGTTCATATTGAAGGAGTTTCCCTAGCGCGTGATAGTTCTTCAATCTATTTGACAGATCATCAATCTCTGCTTGCGATGCTGCGTTCTTATCAAAAGCCTGATAACCGTAGGCTTCACGGAGCGCAAACAGAACCATGTTGATATCATCACCGGACTCGATATCATGAGAGTAAAGAGCTACCGCCTGACTAACCTCCGTTTCATATGGATTCTGAAGCTTCAAGATCTCAAATAGCGCACGGGTCCTGGAAGCAGTTCTAACGACTTCTTCCTTTTGTTTGGCAAAAAGCTGTCTCAATTCCGCTCGATATCCAGATATAGCCGTGTCATCATGTGTAGATGGGATGTCTTTCGACAGCAATTTCTCAGCATAAGGCCGTAAGATCTCCCAGTTTTCTGGCTTCGCTACCTTTTGAACTTCAACAATGGAATCGAGTACCTTCGCCGAAAAGTCGATTTCTGCTAAGTTTGAGTAGTCTATTAAGGAGGACGACAAGCCGGATTTGGGACCGACGACGACTCTAACCTTACCACCCTGGACATGGCACAATAGATATAGCTGTACAAGACGTTTCGTGAGACCGAAGTCCTTAGGACCACCAATCCCCATGAAATTCTTGTAAAGCGTCTCAATCTTCATGGACTGATTATCATCAACAAGTTTTTCATCGATGAAATCCCACAGCGCACTTGTAAGGGAATTATCACTAATGTCCAGTGTTCTTTCGTCACCCTTGCGAAGGATTCTCAAACCATATCCGAAATTCTGGGCAGCGCTTGTATTCTGGTTTGGTTTGATCCCCTTCGGTATGTGGCCAGTCTTTACCAAGCCATTTATAACCTTAACTACTTCTTCTTTGCGAAGTACGAAGGGAGGTTCAAACGTGATATCCCTTGATTCATAGGTCGCTGTAAGAATTCTATCTACAATTGGACCAACAATTGATGTGATCTCACCAGCAACCTTGAAATCCATCTGGCGGCTGTGAAGAGAATCCATACTACCACGTGCATAGCTTGTATCAACGATCTTGACGATTTTGGCCAAATCAGTCTGCAGACTATTCGCAACCCAATTGATAACGGCAACTGCGTCTTCAGAGTCCTTCCCTTGCCACTCGGTAACAAGTTTTCGATATGCAGCGAAGTCGACAAGTCTGTCTCTCTCTTCGGGGGTTAATTCATCAGGACACCAGAGAGTGATCCTTGGATCCTTCTGATACTCAAGCAAGTCAGCGATCACGGCATTCTTAACGGGTTTGAGACCAATATACACGGCGAAGTCCAGGTCGCTTTGATCGCTATCAATTGGTGCTAGAGCTTGTTTCTCGGCGGCAATCCTGGATAAATCACGCATACCTATGCGTCCGAATACCTGCCGGCCTTGCCAAGTAATCTCAAGGGTAGTATCCCCCGAGCGTGATGTGTGGCTGTTCTCCCATGGTGCTATAAACGGAGACACATCCCGAAAAATCGATTTAACTCCATTTGACAGGTCTATTGTCATTTGTCTTGTTCTTACCGGCCACTCATCTAAGGCCAACAAGTGATTCCAGGCTTCTTTGAGAATGGCTGCATTCCCTTCAGCCGCATCCCGGGCTTTCTGGAATTCCTCCCGTGGATCAACACCTGTGAAAACCGGATCGAACCTATATCGCGGCCGCTTGCCCTCATCGAAATTCTGGGCTATTTGTCTTAGCTCTTTTCGCAGATTATCCGCCAGAGTCTCATAGTGCTGGATGTTTTCCTCTGGGTTAGCATCACCATCGCGTTCAATAAGAACGGAATTGGCGACATCTTCTGGTGTGATGCCCTGCTGCCTTGTCTTAGCTATATGATATAGAAATAGAGTCTGAACTACTTTGAGGGCTTTATCACGATGGACCTTCAGGTAGCCCTTGGTCAAACCATCGATCTGACGCTTGCAGGCTTCGTATGCGCGGTAGTCTGTTTCCTTCTTCGTCTTGATGTTGACAAGCCCGGAATGGACACCACTCGGGTCCTCCTCGTACTCCATTGTCTCATCAAATAGCTCCCACAAGCGTATTAGTTCGCGCCCTTCTTGCTTGATCTGATGTTTCAGGGTCTGATGCATGAAGTGAATTGCCGAACGCGCCGTTGTGAGTTCGTAGGTTATGGCGCGCAAAACCTCAATTGCTGGTTTGTGAAATGGGAAGAAGTGGCGGAAGTCAGCTTCGCCTATGCTGTTTGGCCAGGTAAAACCACGCTTATAGTGAAGATAATAACTGCCAATCCCTTTATCGTCCTTGATTGTTCTTACGCGGGATAGAACTATGTCATAGTAGTCCTTATCCTCTTCAAGCAATTTCACGAGCTTAAGACGGTCATCAGCGATAATGTTTTTGACTCCCATCTTGCTTTCAATTGCCTGCTGCGCGGCGCATACCGTCCACACTGGTAGATTATGCACTTTCGCCAGCCGATTTGCTAGCACTACAAGGGTCTTTTCGTCCTCGGTTCGTTGATCCTCATCGCGGTTTTTCATGAAGAGAGATAGCTCATCCAGGACGAGTAACACACCGCTGTAGCCTTCTGCCAAAATAGTCTCAACCATGTTCTTGAGAATATCTTCTGACTCGGCAGCAATTTGCGGTTGTACCTTCAAGTACTCCGTATAGAATCTCCACAGCTTATTTCCGCAGCTACGCTTGTACTCAGGTGTCTGATCCTGTTGAATGGTTGCGATAAAATCGTTAACATCTTCGAACTCGTCCTCTTCGAAGAATGCCGGATCATTCAAGAATTTCGACAGATCCTTACGATACCGCTCCAGGTCTTCCGAGATGAATCGATCGGCCAGAAGTTCCACAGGATAAAGGGAGAGGTTCTTACCAAGCTCATGCTGGAGTTGGTCCTTTGCAGCATCGATTATATATTCTGAAAGTCGTCGTCCCTTGCTCTGCATGCCAACAGTGCCACTGCCGGCACCAACGAGGGTGCGAACAAGCACAAAAATCCCTTTACTTCCTTTTCCGCTCTTGCTCTCCAAGCCTTCTTCCCAGAATCGATACAGAGACTCGCGCTTTCCCCTGCCCGCTTCATCTTCTTTCTGCCGGATAATGTCCCAAACCTCATTGCGACCCAAAGCAGCCGCTGCGAGAAAACAAAGCAGGTGGGATTTACCCGAGCCAAATTCGGCCTGGATCCAATAACCCTGCCCGATTGGGTTGTCCCTACGTTCAGGCTTGTAGGGAGCTGCCATATTGCGAAATACATCAGTGAGAAAGGGCCTGACCGGGTCCAACTGGAACTCTTCAATTGTTTTCAATTCGGGCTTGCGCTTCTGCCGAGCTTCAACAGAATTGGACTCCGCCCAAACGTGCTTTTCTAATGAGTACACGGAGATGAACTTATCCGGTACTTCACATATCTCAGAGAGGCTTCTTCTTGCCGTAAACAAATTATCACTTCTGGGCATACTTTATCCCCATAATTGCTCTCATCCTAGGATGAGTTTATCTTTGTCAATAGCCTTGTATATTGTCAACTCGCGACAACAAGTGGCGTAGTGCTCATCAAGTAGTGCGCGATCCATTTCGTTCATAGCATCCCTACCAAAAGGCGCTTTCTCATATAGAATTTTACCTTCAAAATACCAGCCGATCTTGCTACACATTTTGATCCATCGAATGATGTCATCAGCGGCATAGTGATGAATCTTGGCTGTACCTTCTAGTAGCTCGTTAATGTATTCTCGAATAAGAACCGTTGGCCGCTCGTCCTTACGGCGAAAAACGGCTATACTCGATCCCAGAAACACACTATGTAGGTACCACCCTACACTAACCCACGCCCTTCCCTGAGGACTCGCGGATGTGTTGGCCCACCAGGTGCGATCTTTGGTGGCGGTAATTGGAAGATTCTGCCGAATAATGCCTGCCACTTCGGCGAAGGATAAGGCAATCTGGACTTGTCTCTTTGGTACCCGTTTGAGGAAATCTCCCAGCCGGACGTAGACCTTCTGCATGCGCCTCTGTGGCAGTTCATCTTCACTTGTCCGACGAAATGTAACTTGACCTTCTTGCAACTTGACATCACTTACTATCCAACCAGCCTTTATCCATTCGGCGGCATTCGGTGAAGTTGGGGCATTACCCCACCAAGGGCGGTGTCTACGCGCACTTTGCGGCAGGGTTGAACCGAGAATCTCCTCGATATCATCAAAGGAGAGAGTTACTTCGTTTCTGCCCTCATCAACCTTTATTAGGTACTTTCTGAATGCCTCGTACTTGCCCATTGCAGCTGCGATAGCTCCTCTTTCACTGTTTTACTGATTCGATCGACCAAGCATGCGAACACACACCTGGTAATCCTCCTCAACATCCGCCCTGACATCTTCCGGCAATGCATCAGTGTTTAATCCGCCGCGCTCGTATAAGAATTTCCCTTGGTCGTACAGACCGGCTCGTTTGCAGTGTCTAATCCACTCAGCCAGGGTGGCGTCACTTGGGAGTTCCTGTGAAGAGACCTTTACTCCCTGTCCAATCCAAGCGATGAACCTTTTGATACGTCTGCCCAAGCCCTTCTCGCGGACAATCCTCTTTGCTTCTTCCTCTGAGGATGACGCCGGTAAACGCCATGTACCTGTTTCCGTTTTGTAAAAATAATCCGGAAGAAATTCCGTGAGTTGACGCCGAGGTTTATCCTTTACTGCAAACACGTAATGTTCAAATATATCGCTATAGTGTGCGCCTTCCTCATGCCTGTGATCTTTCAAGTATTCAATGATGAAACCAGTCAAACTCTCTATGGCCTTGTCCTCCAGAATTGACTCTGTCTCATCTGTGACTGCCAATCCAACGTCCTTCAAATACCATCTGCTGACTTCGTGCTTACCGAAAATATCTGGATCCTCTTGTCGGAACAAATCACGTTTGACTGCAACGCGTGTTTCTTCAGCAACTGACTTCAGAACGTCGTCGAAGTTGAGAAACTCCAATTCCCCCTTCTGTACCAGTTTATTGACTACTTCATCATAGATGCGGTCACGAGGTGCTCCTGGATTGTCTCCAAGAAAGGTGCACATTATCGCACGGACCTTGTCAATGAATGTGCGATCATCGGGAATAGATTCCGGAGCAACAATTGCGGATACTTCGCCTTGGTGCGGTTTCCGGAAGTTCATTACGAGATCACGCTTTGTTATGTTGTCTGCGACTGTTTGCTTGTGAGTCTTCTGGCCTGTTTCTATATATACCGCCGCGTGTGTCTGCTCTGTTATGAATCCAATCTCCGCCATGAGATCTTGGAACAGCACCCATGTTTCAGTATCTGAGTCATGGTAGCAAACGCTAATCGCCCTTCCCGGCTTCAAGACCCTAAAACACTCACCGAAGGCTGCTCTCATTCCTGCTTGCCACTGCGTTGCATCAATGCCCCGGTGTTCATTGATTATTATCTCTTGTTCTATCCAGCTCGTGTCTAGTCCAAGCCATGCCTCCCAAAGAAAGTTTAACTCACCATACTGTACTCGAGACCCATATGCAGGATCAGTGAAGACGTAATCTATAACCCCAGTCGGTATCGCGCTTAGGTCATGTGCTGACTGTGTGCTAATCACCATCTCGGGTTTTGAATTGATATTTAGTTGAAGCAAACCGGTTCGTGCTGTTCGGAATTTCGCCTTGAATGAGGACAATACAGCAACTTCTTTGCCCACGGGAGGCACGTAGTAAGTATTTGGCGATCGCCTTGTCCTCTCGACTTGAATCAGTTTACTAACGTTTAGAAGAGTACCAGTAAAGACAAACAGGAGAAAGTCCAGAAGGTCTTCAGGGGATCCCTGCCTGATGGCATTGAGAATTGCTGATAGAGCATACAGATTCCGCTTAGTGAAGAAGTCACAAGCGCGCTCTATGCCTCTTAGATATGGTCTCCATAACAAGCCCCACCGTTCGTTATCACTATCCGCATTCATCATTCTAACTGTGGGGTACCAATATGGAATGCGTTTCTGCTCTATTTCGTGGATCTTATTTAGATCATATTTTGTAAAGTACTCGCGCTTTTGCTGGTTCTGATCATTATGATGTCGCTGACCTCTTTTTGGTTTGCAGCGACCACCACAAATATAGCTAGTCAAAACAGGAATTGAGCCATGTTTATCACTGCGAACGTTAATTTCCTCAGTTAATCCTCGCTTAAAGCAATGGGGGCAAAGAGAAATATCCTTTGACTTACCTTTTGCAGTCTTAGCTTGGACACTTATACAGTCATACAAAGGGACTTTCTTTAAGCACCGCGGACACTCGAACACCTGCGAATATACGGTATAGGATGTCGTCGCTGGTCCCCCACAGCGATCGCACTTAGTGGCGTATAGCCATCCAATTTCTTGCTCGACACTCGTAATGATATTCTCAAATGTCGCTTCCAACCGGTCAACATCTAAGGGAGTACAGTAGTTTTTCGTTATGAATGTTGCAGCGGGGCTGAGATCTATAGCTATTGCCTTTCGGCCCTCCATGATCGCCGATAAGACCGTCCCGCCTGACCCGCAAAAAGGATCAAGCACTAGGTCGCCAGATGCAGTGTAGTGACGGATATACTTCCGAATGGCATCGTGCGGCTTCTTTGACCAGTAAGTATGCATGTTGTACAGAGCTGTAGCTTTAGTTGTCTCTATAGGCTCATCAAATGCGGGTATATCGTAGTTCTCGCTCTCTGGATTGTAGGGATTTTCTTTGGCATGTCGCTCTGCAAACTCAGAAAGATTGCGATTTGGTTTGTCGCCACTATAGAATCCGCTTAGGTGCTGAGGAACTGACTTTGGGAATAGCTCTTTTGTCTGTCTATCTTTTCTGTCTCTAGCCATACTTAGCCCCGCAACTCCCAAAGATGATTTTCTGCAATCAAGTTTGTGGGCAGCATATATGTCCCCTCTGTAAGACCTGGAAACATCACAATCCGCCCTCCAGACCGCTTCCCCGGCAGTAAAAGAAGAACGCGATCATCATCGGCTGCCATCGTTCTTAGTAGATTAAGCTCAATGTGATACGCGAAGAGCATCTCAAGATTCGCAAGAACCAGAAGTCGTTTACCGTTAAGTTTACCGCGCAGGAACTGCTCAAACGCCTTTGCCACATGAGCAGCTGTAGGTTCCGGGCGCTTTGCTTCATTCTCTACTAGATGTCTGAATTCATCATCAGGAATAGCCTTTAGAATGCTCTTGTTGACATTGAGCGGACTTGGAAACGACTTCCCATCGATGGTCCTGGCATGCTGCAAATCTCCGGCGAATTTGTCCAACTGCTGATATGTCCCCAGAACCCCATACAAGTGGCGTCCTCCAGGTACTACCAACTTCTGCCGAAGAGCTTCAATAATCTGCGTTGCTTTCATACTGCGACCTTTTGCCCTGCCAACTTATTGACCACTGCTTCCAGAGTGTATTTGGTCGAGAATTGTCTAATTGAATCAATCTCGGATACCTTGCTGAGGAGACCTTCATTTCGCATATCATATAGTGCCGGCACAAGACCATCGGGTTTCCATAGCATTGCCTTAATGAATCTATTGTTTTCCATAGAAGAGAAATCGTACATGCCTGGGTCGGAGAATTCACTATGTAGAATGAAGGCGAATGAGGGTAATTTGACTTCGCGATACTGGAAACGGATCTTCTTGCTATCCGCTGTAGCCATACCGGTATCGGTTAGAGCAGAGATAGTTGCAGGGGCACACTTCTTGACGTTCTTGTTGTCCTGTCCGAATCTACTCACTAAGTAGTCAGCTACATCTGAACGCGGTACCATCCCCCGAGATATACTTGGTAACAAAACGTCAAGGATAGTATCTATCATCAACGGATAAAACAGAGAAAATCGGTAGAGACATACATCCCTCAACTCTTGATCCCCTGCGAAGTGCTTTGCGAATTGGCGAAGCGCTTTGTCCG
>Ga0272443_10002509_pt1 | contig 23328 bp, 23 predicted proteins | sample SSMAcet12_FD_193581 | JGI IMG/M metagenome (GOLD analysis project Ga0272443, IMG submission 193581) | Marine sediment archaeal communities from Little Sippewissett salt marsh, Falmouth, MA, United States - SSM-Acet-12 | ecosystem: Environmental > Aquatic > Marine > Wetlands > Sediment ...
TAACCCAAATTAAATTAATGGGTTTGACAACCCCAAAATTGTGTGGTAGAATTAAAGCGATGTCCAACTGTCTAAAGCCTACCTATGAGGAATGGAAACTAATAGTTATATAGTAGTTAATACTTATAAATGCTGTGTCTAAAGCCTACCTATGAGGAATGGAAACTCTGTTATCACATTTTGTGATATTCTTTACTTTTATAGTCTAAAGCCTACCTATGAGGAATGGAAACATCAGAACACCGTATAAATTTCGTATTAATTCATCGGGTCTAAAGCCTACCTATGAGGAATGGAAACCATATACAGTACATTACAAATGAATTCATATTTAATACGTCTAAAGCCTACCTATGAGGAATGGAAACAATTTACAGAGTAAATTGAATATAACTTTAAAAAAAGTCTAAAGCCTACCTATGAGGAATGGAAACTAACATTATGAGTTGAATAAAATGATACTTTCTATCGTCTAAAGCCTACCTATGAGGAATGGAAACCGCTTGATTTTTTTACTATCCAGTTTACCGCTATACTTAGTCTAAAGCCTACCTATGAGGAATGGAAACTTGATCAACACTATTTTTATCGCGCAGGCGGTTGTAGTCTAAAGCCTACCTATGAGGAATGGAAACCATATTAACATTAGTGTAACATATGATTCAAATTGTGTCTAAAGCCTACCTATGAGGAATGGAAACCAGGCAGTGGCCTTATTTATTTTTTTTATGGAGGAAGTCTAAAGCCTACCTATGAGGAATGGAAACTTAATAACATTTGCACCACTCCTTAAATTTTTATTTTGTCTAAAGCCTACCTATGAGGAATGGAAACCCGTCTGGATACTGTGATTGTACAGAATATGTTATTAGTCTAAAGCCTACCTATGAGGAATGGAAACTTGATATAGTGGTATTTAAAGAATAAATGTTTAAAGTGTCTAAAGCCTACCTATGAGGAATGGAAACTAATTTTCGATCCATTCATAGGATTTTTTGTTAATGTCTAAAGCCTACCTATGAGGAATGGAAACCTATGTCGATAACTTGTCTTCTCTGATATGTCCCCTTGGTCTAAAGCCTACCTATGAGGAATGGAAACATATTTAACAAAACAAAATGTTTAAGAAAAATGCAATAGTCTAAAGCCTACCTATGAGGAATGGAAACAGAAAAATGCAATATTTATTCGCATTTTACGGCTTTAGTCTAAAGCCTACCTATGAGGAATGGAAACAAGGTTTTTTCTGGGATGATAGTAGTAATCGTCCCGTCTAAAGCCTACCTATGAGGAATGGAAACAATTTGCCAAATAGTCATAGTAATCACTTTACCATGGTCTAAAGCCTACCTATGAGGAATGGAAAAGAAGTACCATAGAATGTGTTAGAAAGGAAACGATACGTCTAAAGCCTACCTATGAGGAATGGAAACTTTCCATCCGTCTTCTACTCCGCTCAATACTGAAAGTCTAAAGCCTACCTATGAGGAATGGAAACAAGATATGGGACTTTTAAAAGAGGAAGAACTGACTTGTCTAAAGCCTACCTATGAGGAATGGAAACTGGAGAGTTTCCTCTCCTTGTTTTTTTGCAGGGCCTGTCTAAAGCCTACCTATGAGGAATGGAAACATGCCAAAGATGCCGTTATGGAACAAAAAACTTTCCGGTCTAAAGCCTACCTATGAGGAATGGAAACAGTCTATATGCTGATTATAACAGATTTAGTCTTTGTCTAAAGCCTACCTATGAGGAATGGAAACAAAAAGAGGAGTGATCTGAAATGAGTACAAGGGCAAGTCTAAAGCCTACCTATGAGGAATGGAAACCATGTGTCGGATTTTTGGCGGTCGCTGTCTATGCGTCTAAAGCCTACCTATGAGGAATGGAAACTAGTATACATTTCACGAGATTCTTTTAACTTACTATTGTCTAAAGCCTACCTATGAGGAATGGAAACTTGCTAACTGCATGGTTTCTAAAATGAAAATGTCGGTCTAAAGCCTACCTATGAGGAATGGAAACAGATTCTCGTCAATCGTGTTGTATATGAAATTATAGTCTAAAGCCTACCTATGAGGAATGGAAACCGCCTCCTTTTTAAGCGCTGCAATAGCATCACTTATGGTCTAAAGCCTACCTATGAGGAATGGAAACATACTGTACGGATGGGTGTTTTCGTTGTCAACTTTTGTCTAAAGCCTACCTATGAGGAATGGAAACTTGAACTCCAATATGCGGTTTACAGCTTCCAATTGGGTGTCTAAAGCCTACCTATGAGGAATGGAAACTTCAAAAGCGTAATCCACAAAATCCGGAAAGCGGGTTTTCGTCTAAAGCCTACCTATGAGGAATGGAAACTTAATATCCTGCTTCCATTTCTTATAATATCTATAACGTCTAAAGCCTACCTATGAGGAATGGAAACATGCTTTTTATTTCTCTGCAATTATCATATATATTTGTCTAAAGCCTACCTATGAGGAATGGAAACCCGATTTTTATAAGTGGCGTATTCGTTAACGAGTTCGGTCTAAAGCCTACCTATGAGGAATGGAAACAGAATATCTGACAATTTCCATGTATCTGATTTTTGGTCTAAAGCCTACCTATGAGGAATGGAAACTATTGACCGCTCTCTTCATAAGAGAGACAGTCTTCGAGTCTAAAGCCTACCTATGAGGAATGGAAACTCCTTAAGGGTTAAATGGTCATTAATTGGTTGACCTGTCTAAAGCCTACCTATGAGGAATGGAAACTAGTCAACCGCTTGGAAATGATGTTCGCCGTCTACGTCTAAAGCCTACCTATGAGGAATGGAAACCTGTAATAGTGGCCGTTTTGTTTCCTTTGGATACCATAGTCTAAAGCCTACCTATGAGGAATGGAAACTTGAAAACTTCTTCGATTTCTTGTTCCTCAACGAAGAGTCTAAAGCCTACCTATGAGGAATGGAAACACCAAATAACCTGCCCCATCTGAATTGCTGAACCACGTCTAAAGCCTACCTATGAGGAATGGAAACCAAGTCGCAACAGTTTTTAACATTCCTTTAATCTGGTCTAAAGCCTACCTATGAGGAATGGAAACCCTGAAATCATACGGTAATCGAACTATAAGGCCTAGTCTAAAGCCTACCTATGAGGAATGGAAACATAAGTAAATCTATTCTTCCTTTAATTCTTTTTTCAGTCTAAAGCCTACCTATGAGGAATGGAAACAATTCCATTACAACTTGATTAACAACTGGTTTGTGTCTAAAGCCTACCTATGAGGAATGGAAACAGTCTTTTTAATAATTCTTTTTTATCCATTCTTTATCGTCTAAAGCCTACCTATGAGGAATGGAAACAGTATGGCGCGCTTTTTAGGCGCGCCTTGTATATGGCGTCTAAAGCCTACCTATGAGGAATGGAAACTTCTTTAAAAGACTTCGGGTTTTTATTGGTGTTTTTGGTCTAAAGCCTACCTATGAGGAATGGAAACCCTTGCTCACTTGAAAAAATAAGGAATTTGAGTGCCTTAGTCTAAAGCCTACCTATGAGGAATGGAAACTATTAAAATTGCCGGTTTATCAAAAGCGTGTCTTCAGTCTAAAGCCTACCTATGAGGAATGGAAACTTGGTATTTCTAAATACTTCGGTATCGCCAAACTTGTCTAAAGCCTACCTATGAGGAATGGAAACGAGCCACGAAAGCCTAAAAAAGATGGAAGTCAGCTAGTCTAAAGCCTACCTATGAGGAATGGAAACACTCGACGTGTTTTAGAAACATACGCAACGAGTGGTAGTCTAAAGCCTACCTATGAGGAATGGAAACCAATATTGCGACTCAATTGTACCATTGTATGATAACGTCTAAAGCCTACCTATGAGGAATGGAAACTAAATAATATGAGATATAATCATACGTGATAAAATTATGTCTAAAGCCTACCTATGAGGAATGGAAACTCCACATCCTAAGAACTACACTCTTGTTCATATCGAGTCTAAAGCCTACCTATGAGGAATGGAAACCTCCACTTTGTTGAATATCTCGGCTGCATCTTCTATGTCTAAAGCCTACCTATGAGGAATGGAAACCCTGAGTATCGACTTTACAGGGTAGGCTTCTGTCTCCGTCTAAAGCCTACCTATGAGGAATGGAAACTAATGAGCCATACCAGTACGTTAGCATGATATTGAGTCTAAAGCCTACCTATGAGGAATGGAAACAGGTCTCCGCCCGTGTTGCCTATTATCGTTCCAGGCGTCTAAAGCCTACCTATGAGGAATGGAAATGCCCCATGCTGAGAAATACCTCCCCATACACACCTGTCTAAAGCCTACCTATGAGGTATATAACGGGAGCACACACTGGTGCTCACATACAGAATTTTGGGTCATTGTTTTCTTCTTGGTGGCTCACTTTTCGAGTGATTTCGTGGTTCACTTTTAGGGTAACATAAACAGTCGGCCCATTTAAACTATTTTTTATTTCTAAGTATTTTAAATTTAATTTTGTGAGGTGATGCTGATGCTTGTAGAGTTGAAGGAAAGTGATCATTATATCAATTTGTTTCAAGTGGATATTTTAAAAGTGGTTGAGGCAATGAAGGAAGATGATTTAGAGCATGATAATTATGCTGTTGTGGCTGTTATAGGTGAGAAAACTTTTGTGATCTCTACATATGGAAATAAAGCTGCTGCTCAAAAAGAACTAAGGAAAATGTTTCATAGAGTGAAAAACCTCTGGTTTTAATCTTAAGTGTGATTATAAATTTTGAACCGTAAACCCTTCTCTGAAGTTTATCCCAAATGTTAACAAATACTTGAAGAAAAACGCTATCCGTGATAAAATAATTACATATATTTGAACATATTTTGATGAATCAATCGAAATGGAGGAGATACCATTCGAATATCAATAGAGGCAATACCGCAAAATTATCCTGCCTGTATTCCCATTCATTACAATTATCAGCTGCAAGGTTATATTTATAAGATGTTTTCTACAGCCTTTCCCCAACTCCACGATCAAGGCTATCAGCAGGGTAATCGGAAATTTCGTCATTTTACTTTTTCACGTTTGTACTCCAGCGGCATGAAAAGACATTCGGATAAACTCAATCTTTACAACCCCTTAAAATTTAGTATGTCGTTTCTGCTTGATCCCATGCCGAACATTGTGATCAAACATCTGATTCGTAATCGAACCATGCGCATCGCCAATGAGGAATTCACCATTAAAGATGCCAGTGCTTTTTCTGAACCGTTCACCGGTAATGAAGAGGAGGTGGAATTTGATTTCCAAACCCTTTCACCCATAGTCGCACACCGGGACATCGAAAAAAACGGTAAACCTTTCAGACACTATTTTACGCCATTTGATCCTGAATTCTTTGAACTGATTCGAGATAATTTAAAAAGAAAGTATGCATCCATTTATAAGAAAGAGGTTCCTTCGGAAATGGATTGCTTTATCGTTCCTATCAATGTGGATCCTAAAAAAAGCCTGGCCATTGTCAAATATCGTAATTTCATTATCAAAGGCCATTCAGGTCGATTTCATTACAAAGGCAGCGGAAAGCTTGCCCAAATTGCCTATCATACAGGTTTTGGCTCAAATAATCCTCAAGGATTCGGCATGGTGGACTTTTACAATTGTAAGGTTAATTAGGCGAAGGAGGCAACAACTTGAGAATAAAAATCACTGCTACGCCAAAGACAAAGGATACATGTTTACCCCTTGCCTATAATCATTATTTACAGGCCTTTATCTATTCTCTTTTCAGAGAGGATATGCCTGATTTTCACCGCTCGGGATACCGATATAAGAAGCGTCTTTTTAAGAATTTCACTTTTTCCAGAATCACTTCCGACAAGATGATTTTAGCAAACAAACGTTGGCATATCGGTGATGAAATATGTTTTTTCATTTCATTTTATGATCAAAAGGCTTCTGAAACTGGCATTTTGAATCTGATGAGTGTTAAAGGATTTCGATTGGGATCAGCTGAGTTTAAAATAAAGACTATTAAAACAATTTTCCCGGATGAACAACAATTGGGGCGTTATGAAAAAAGCCATTTTAATTTCATAACCCTTTCTCCGATTGTGGTGTATCGAACACAAGAAAATGCAACGGGTAAAAAAACCATCTTTTATACTCCGGATAAGCAGGAGTTTTACGATTTAATCACTTCAAACTTAAAACGAAAGGCGAAAAGTGTAGGGATCGAAGCAGAAGATGATGTGGTTATTACCCCTGTCAATGTGGATCCGGAAAAATCTCTGGCCATCGTGAAATATAAAGATTATTATGTTAAAGGCCATACGGGAATTTTCAGTTTCACCGGAAGAAGAGATTATGCCAAATTGGCCCTGGAAGCCGGAATAGGTTCGAAAAATGCACAGGGATTCGGAATGATCAGAATGATCGGAAACTAAGGAGGTGTTTTGTTGAACCATACCCTAAAACTCACTTATGCTACGTTGTTACACGATATAGGAAAATTGATCCAACGGTATGATAGTGAAATCAATCATCGTTCAAGGAATCACAAGATCAGTGGTAAGTCTTTTTTAGAGGAAACGGGATTGTCCGAATTTTCAAAATATGCTCAATATCATCATCTGTATGATTTTAAAACAGATGGTATCAGGGATCCGTTAATACCGTTTGTGATTTTGGGTGACCGTTTGTCGGCAGCAGAAAGAACGGGTGAACAAAAAGCTGTAAAAACTTTCAATTCAATGGCCGCTTTACTCAATCCATTCTACAATATCCAATACGAGGCGAGAAGGGGATTTAAAAATGTCCGGAAAAGCTATTTTAATGCTGATGAACTGCAGCGTGAAATGCCCGTTCCGACTACAGAAGTGCAATCGACAAAACAGGTTGAAGGTTATGAAAAAAACATCACTGGGCTCATAAAAAAGCTCAATGAATTTTCAAACCTGGTGAATAACGGGGAAAATTTACCGTATCTTTTGTCTATACTGGAAAAACATACCACTTTTATCCCTTCGGAAACCAATCAGCAGGATCAAATCGCCGGGAAAGAAATCAAACGAGATCCGGATATCACGTTGTATGACCATCTGCGAACTTCAGCTATGATAGCTGCCAGTGCGTATGAATACATTAGTCATGAAGATGAATCGTTTGCCAATGCTGATAAAGACGCATCAGATTTCACCCGTCTTTTGGAAAGATGTGAAAAGGAACAACCTTTCTTGTTTGTTTCAGGAGACATATCCGGTGTACAGGACTACATTTACACTATCACGTCCAAGGGTGCGCTTCGTTCTTTGAAAGCACGTTCTTTCCAATTGGAACTGATGCAAGAAGTATTCATTAAGCAATACTTGGATGATTGTGGTTTATGTGCCATTCATGTCTTATACATCGGCGGGGGTCATTTCCATCTGTTTCTTCCCAACACGCCAGAAGTCAGGGAAAAACTTGAACTTCATAAAAACAAGGCAAATGATTATTTCAGGTTGAATGACATGAGCCTGAGATTACTGATTACATATGCACCATTTTCAGCTGAAGAACTTGAAGAAAAAGATGGAAAAAGTTTTACCGATGTTCACAGAATTGTTGCTGCCAAAAACAGAGAGGAAAAGGCTCACCCCATGCTGGAAGAGTTGTTCAAAGAATTTGACATGTCACAAAAAAAGGGGAGTGAACGCTGTAAAGTCTGTGGTAAACAGACTGATCACCTGCTAAAGCTGGACCAGGAAAGAGAACCGGAGGCCTGTCATCAGTGTAAACAATTATCAGATGCGGGAAGGTTTCTTAACACTTATGATTTCCTCAGTCAAGTCTCTCAAGAAAAAGAAGACCTGAATATTCTTGGGTATTCTTTCAAATTTGTTGAAACGCCTTTAAGTGAAAAGGGAATCAACTTTTGTTTTAACCCGGATAAAATGACAAAAAACTGTATCTTTGTTCCCATTTCCAGATTCAAAAATGATGACAACAAGGGTTTTGAAGGATTGGCTGAAAAGGCCAAAGGAAAGAAATATCTGGGAACTCTCCGAATGGATGTTGATTATCTTGGAACGATCTTTTCCGGGGGCATTCAAAACCCCTCCATTTCAAGAGTGGCGACAATCTCACGATTTTTGACTAATTTTTTCCGTTACCATCTGGATCACATACTCGAAGGATTAGTCATTACCGTTGTTTATTCCGGTGGAGATGACTTGTATCTGGTGGGGGCTTGGGATCATACCATTGAAGCTGCTAAACGCATTAGAACTAAATTTACAGAATACTGTGGTGATTCTCCCTATCTGACTATCAGTGGGGGAATTGTGGTGACCAAGCCAAAAGAACCGGTTTATCGTGTTTCACGCATCGCTGAAGAAGCTGAAGCTATGGCGAAGCAACACGACCAAACAAATGGTTCATTTAGAGTGGAAAAAGATGCCATCTGTCTCTTTTATCACTCGGGTGATAAGCAAACGGTTAAATCTAGAACAACTGCTAATTGGGTTACATTTGTGGAAAAAACAGTCACATTAAAAAATCTGTTGGAAAGAAGTTCAGGCAATTCTTTTTTGAGAAAGCTTTATAGCATCGAAGAAATGTATCGTGATCAGGAAAAGATGCCCCTGTATAAACCTATGCTGGCATACATAAAAGCCAGAGAGAAAGAAAACGATAACCAATCTATTGCCGGAGAACTCCTTCAAAAGGACTGGCTACCTGTCCTTTGGTGTGCGCTGCAGTGGACTCTCATGGAAAAATCAATCAATACGGAGGTCAATCATGGATGAAATCGTCAACAGGATAAATGACTTAAAAAGTTTTAAGGATTACGATTATAAGCAAATGGTGGATGATGCTTATAAAATAGGCAAGACGGTTGCGAGGGGCAATAAAGAAGTATCACACACCTCTTTACGTAATGTCCATTCTGAGATCGTGAGGATCAAAAGTCTGATTCAAGACGAAGATAATGAGCAAAACGCCAAATCGCGTATCAATTTATTGAAACCAAAAGTTTCCTATTTAAGGGCTAAAGCTAGGAGGAACAACACTGAAGGTTTAATAATCATGGAAAAAACCATCGACGCATGCGTGAACAAAATAACAGACAAAGAAGATATTCTTAAATTCAAAGACTTTTACGATGCCATACTCATGTATCACAAAGCTGAAGGGGGGAATTAATGTGAATACGGGAAAAATCAACGGGAAAGTCCTGATAGAAGCAACACTTAAGCTGGAAAGCGGATTACATATCGGAGCAACAGAAAGCGGTTTGGAAGTAGGTGGTATTGATTCACCGGTCATTAGAGATCCGATCACCATGGAACCCTATATCCCCGGAAGCTCATTAAAAGGAAAGGTTCGTTCTTTACTGGAAAAACTGACAGATAAAGAATTCAACAAAAACTCCGGAAAAGGTGTTTACAGACATGAATGTTCTGACCCTGATTGTGAAGTATGCAGACTGTTTGGCTCAGCAGGCGGCAAGAACGACGATAACATGCCTTCAAGAATAGCCATCCGTGATGCCCGACTCACACCTGAATCACTGGAAGAATTAAAACACATTGAAACAGGTTTATTGTATACCGAATGGAAAACTGAAAATAGTTTGGACCGTGTGACATCAGCTGCCAGCCCTCGTCAACTGGAACGGGTTCCGGCCGGGAGTCAATTTATATTAACCATGGTTTACACGATTGAGGATGAAGAACAGGCAGAAGAGGATCTGAAAAATATCATGGCAGCCTTGAAATTACTTGAAGATGATGCCCTGGGCGGTGGCGGTTCCAGAGGAAACGGTAACATCAGTTTTTCTATGAAAAGTATTAAAAGATATCCAAAAGAATTTTATATCCACTCAGATGAATCGACTGTAAAAATTGCCGATATGAAGGGTAAAAAGGCAAAGGAAATCAACTCGGGAAAACACATTTCAGCAATACTCAACTAACGGGAAGTGATTGAATGATCAATCTCTATCACGTTAATTTTCTGTCCCCTTTTCGGGTTGGAAACCAAATCGGCTCGGTAGATTATACTGACCATTTCATTCATTCGGATACTTTAGCCTCAGCCATTATAGACACAGCCTGCACACTTTACAACGATACAACGTCACTGATTGAGGAGCTTAAAGTCTCATCTATTTTCTACTGTTTGAAAAGAGGAAGAGAAACCATTTATACCGTTCCGACGCCATTCAAGCTTCCAGAGATGGAACAGGAGGGGGATGTTTCAGCTTTGAAAAAATTCAAAAAGCGTCAGCTGATCACGTTAGACGAATTAGATCAGTGGCTAAAAGGAACGCTTACTCCTGAGGCTATGCGTGATGAACTCAACTTATTCACAACGGATGCCAGAATCTCAGCTGTTATAGATCGGCAAACAGGTGCTGCTACCCCTTATACAAGGGCGGCTGTTTATGTAAATCCTGATGTAAAAGGCTATTTCTTGGCTGATATCCCTGAAAAAACTGTTCCAATGCTGGATGCCTCTTTAAATTTGTTGGCACACAGGGGAATCGGAGGAGATCGAAGCGCTGGCTTTGGGCAAATTGAATTAGTAAAACAACAAACGATACCCGAAGTATTCCGCAATAAGTCCGGTAAACAATATTTTATCCTTTCTCTATACAACCCCTTAGAAAACGAAGTGGCAATGGTAAATCCCGAATGCTCTTATAAATTGGAAAAGCGTTCTTATTGGTTCAAAGAAGGGGTGCTAACGGATCGATATAGCTTCTTTCGTGAAGGCAGTCTTTTTGATTTTGAACCGGAAGGCCGTGATATTACCCTGGAGAAACCCTCAAAAAAGATGATCAAAGGCAAACCCTTTTATGTGGGGGTGTCATTATGACCGTTAAAACCCTGCATTTAAAAACATTGTCACCGGTATTTGTCGGAAGCTCGGAAGATTCGGTTATGGCAGGAGAATATGTAAGCAAGGGGAATGAATATTTCAGACTCCATGAGGATTTTTTCTACAGCATCACCGGTACAATGGATATTAAGAACCTTAGAAGACCTAAACACATCAATGACCTGGGTCAATTTAAAGGCTATTACAAAGAAAAATCACGTTACAGACTTCACAATTGTCCAAAGATTCATGGGGAGGTCAAGACATTCATTCGAACGGGTTTGGACCTGCCCTATTTACCGGGATCTTCGTTGAAAGGAGCCTTGAGGTCTGCTTATATGATCAACGGGATTACAAATCCGAGACAGCTTGAAAGTCAACTTCAGGGTGTTATCAACTCAACACATCGATTAAAAAGAAATTCATTTAGCAGGTTATCAGACAAATTGGACAGCCAAACTTATAAAGGACATTTGAAAGACCGGAAATATCATCCTAATCCTCCACAGGCAGATTTGTTCAGGTTAATAAAAGTATCCGATTCCAAGCCGTTGGGAAAAGATGACCTTCAAATGACACCTGTTATTGTTTATACCATTCATGGTAATTCATTGGACCCAAAAATCGCATTCAGAAATTTCCCGATGCAAATCAACGTGGAGGCTATTCCCGCAAATACTAAACTAACCGTTAGAATCACCTGGGATGATTTTCTTGAAAATCAGTTTGAATCGAGTATCAATTTCGAAGAAATTCTGGAGGGGAGTGTTGCCTTCTACAAAAAGATCGCAGCAGAAGAAAAAACATTTTTCAACCATTACCATAAAAACCAAGTTAGAGATTTCTACCACAGGATAAAAGACAAACCCATTCTTCAAGTAGGTTTCGGCTCGGGTTTACTGGGAAACACCATTACATCAATTGTCAGTGATGAGATGAAATGCAAGATCAGAAATGCCATTATAAGACATCAAGCAAACATTGCCCCAAAATCAAGACGTTTGGTCTGTTCCAATGACGGAACCCCCATAACTCCTTTGGGATGGATGGAAGTGGAGTCTGTCACATGATAGGCAGTATCTTCATCGTTCTTGAATCAAGTGAAATCCCCGATATAGCAACCGTTCACACTTGGGGCAGAGCCTTTGTTAAAAACAACCTTCCGGGAATCCTCGAATACTCCGATCACTTCCCGGGAGGCCTCATTCGTTTCACAGGTCCTTTGAAAGTCAAAAACGAACACCATGCAGGCCTTAAAATAAGTTGTGTTGAACCCAGGGTATACAAAATGCTCATTCTGTCATTGAATCTTAAAAAAGAAACTCTAAAAATTCAGCACCTGCGGATTCTGGAAAAAAAGGACTACACCCTGAAAATCCATATGACATTTAAAAAAGGGATACTCACTCAACTCCCCTTTAAAGAAACTCTTTTGAAAAAAACAACTGAAGCATACAATCTGCTCTATGCTGAAAAACTGAATGCCAATGATGTTAGAGAAGCCTTTCATATCATCAACACGCATACCACCCTTGAAAACATGGCTAATAAAACACTCATCAAAGGCAGCATGGACATACAACTCAGTCCGGACTTAATCCCGGAACAAACCCTTCAAGAATTCCTCTATTTCATAGAAACCCACGGCATCGGTCTTTCAAAAGACAAAGGATATGGTAATATAAGACTGTACTCATCTTAAACTTTAACCATAAAAAAGAGACTGCTGAAAAAACCTTTTTACGATTAATAACCCAGCTGTTGGGCACTGTTTTGTCCTGTTGGAGGGCACTTGTAGCGGAGGGTTCCCTTTTTTAATTTCTACAGCGGAAACATAACAACGAAAGGTGGTTAAAATTTGATCAAAAGAAAAACAAACAAAGTCAGCTTTTTCAAGAAAATCAAGTTGAACCGTCTAATCAAGAAAATTGACACTAGTTTTTCCTGGCTCCAGACTTTTCAAAGTCGATGCCGGGAACCCTTGATCCAGAAGAAGGGGCAGAAAAAAATGAGAGAGATCAAGCGATGGCTAATCAAGGCCTGGGATATGGACAAGGATTATGTTTTTCAAAAAAGAGAGAATTACGCAACGTTTTACTATGTCAACATCGAACATTACGAAGCCATTATGGTAAACGGTTTTAACGAAAAGATGCGAGAACATTGCCTCTTACGAAAGAGTTTGACAGAAAAGGGCATTGATACTGACAAACTCTTAGAACTCTTTCCTTCAGAAACCTTAAACATCAAAAACCCTTTTATGATGATCGTCCCCGGTGTCCCCACTGTTTTTGCGCCAAACGAACTTAAAAAATTTGGTCATTATATCTTACAACAATCCAAAGACCTTTCAATTTTAAAAGAAATGACAACTTTTGTCGGGCTTACAACGGAATAACAAAAAACAAACATTTTCTCTATAAGTTGAATCAACCAAATAATGATGAACTTTCAATTGATCAGTGGGGACAGGAGCGGCGATTTCCGTATCGACGGGCCTGTCCCTCGGTAATGAGACAGACATTTTAATCTATACCACAACTTATTTAAATACTAAGTGTGATTATTCTCTTAACAACATCGTTCCTTTGAAAGGGGGAGATACTTTCAGATTGTCAGAGTATGTACAAACCGAATGTGACAGGTTGGGTATCACGGACGAGGTGATTCACGAGCTCATTTTAAAAGGGACACAAACAAGTATTTGTGGCGGGTTGGCAACTTCCTATTGTTTTTGTCTTGGAGATCATGACTTTGAACCAAGATGGGCGGGGCTTACCATTGTAATTACCAAACAAACCGATACGATTGTATCGGTCTTTTTTTTGCGTTATTAATAACAAAGAGGTGATGATATGGGCTTTATCCATGCAGTACATGACTTGTCGAAGGGGGAGGAGTTTCAGAAAAAATCTCACCCGTATATTCAAAAGATATGGGATGACAACACGCGGATGCTGCAAATTTTTATCGAAGTAAAGACCTTACAGCTCCCCATGGATCCCATTGGAATTTCTGCTATTCGCTTGACAAATGGGGATATTCAATTGGATGTTGAAAAAAGCAAAGAACGGTATCAATTTAAAAGAAAGCCTGGAAGCGGACAATGGCAGTATGGGCCGCTTGTTCAAACGGGTATGGTGACAGCCGGTCAGTTGAATCAAACGTTAACAAACATCATTTTTCCCAAATTAAAAAAAAGAATATTTGGCCATATGGAAAAGAAAGGGCTTTTCGTTGCCGGCGGTGCATCAAAGATTGAAAAGCTGGTTTTTTCAAAACTTTCCACCATTGAAAGCAACATCGATGTCAAGTATAAAACAACGCTGGTTTTTGGCATCAGTTGCAACGGGAAAGAATACCTGCCCGGTGATCTCGCTTGTTTTGATGATTACTTTTATGGACTTATCAGCGATGATTTTTCAACATTAAAAACACCGATTTCTTGCTCTTTATGCGGTCAGAAAACAACAACCATCGTCAACCTCAACAAGGTCTTCAACTTTTCCACTTTTGACAAGCCGGGCTTTATCCCAGGTGTTGACGACAAACAACTTTCAAAGGTCTTTCCCGTTTGTGAAACCTGTTACAGTGAACTCTCACATGGGCGAACACAAGTGGAAGAGAAGTTTAACAACACATATACCCTTCCCAACACGCAAATCTGGATCATTCCGGAAGTGATTTCTTCTGATATAGCATCTTCCGGAGTATTAAAAAAACAAAGTGTGATTAAGAATTTTGAGAATTATCTCCAAAACGATTCATCCTTGAGAGAAAAAAGAGTCTTAAGCGCTTTGGCCCGTCAGGGTAGTGCCCTTAACTTTCATTTCCTGTTTGTTGAAAAGGATAAATCAAAAGAAGCACTGTTGGGAATGATCGAAGATGTCTCACCTTCTCATCTAAAGAAACTGGAACAAATCTGGGGAGAAAATGTCAAACGGTTTACGATGCAGGGAAATCCAAAGTTAGATATGTGTTTTTCATTTATCACTTATACCCTCATGAAAGATGGAAAAAGCAAAACCAACAAAATGGAAGCGGCTTATCGAAAACAGATGGCCATTGTTATTCTTTCCAAACTACTGAGAAAACAACCGATTAATATCTGGTCCATTAAACGAGAATTTGTCTCCAGATATCCTCAAATCTTGCATTTGGACGAGTACGCTCAGATTATCAGGAATCAATTCAGGGTTGTGGAATTCATCCAACACTATAACGAGGAGGCTGCAAAATGAATTTAGATTTTATGACTGAAATGAAAGACAACTATCTGCAAACCGACGAAGGGAAAGGTGTTTTATTGGCCGGGATTACCCTTGGCATGCTGGCTTATCAGCAGAAAAATGGAAACGAAGGACAAAAGATATCTGATACCCCACTTTTCAAGCAAATTCATTGGGGAAAGATGACCTACAGAGATTTGAAGCGTTTATTGTCAAGGGTTCCGGAATTACTTAAGGCTTATAAAGTCAATTATGCCTCATATCTCAGCAGCTTAAACGGAAAAAGTGGCGAACTGCTTCTGAAAGAAGATACAAAAGATCTTGGAGTCAACGGTAATTTTGCTTTCACTATTGGATTTGTGAACAGTTATGACTACTTTTGGAAAGTCTTTAGCAAGGAAACAACAAACGAGGAGGGAACACATGTTTAAAAAAAGACGCCAGTACATTTTTGTTTATGCCGTAAAAGATGCCAACCCAAACGGAGATCCCCTGAACGACAATCACCCCAGATACGATGAAGAAACCGAACAGATTCAAGTCAGCGATGTGCGCATCAAGCGAACGGTCAGAGATGAATGGGTCCGAATCGGAGAAACCGTTTTCGTAGATGGTGAACCAAAGACCATGGCCAACCGATACAATGAGCTGAAAAAAACACTTAACACCGTCAACGGAAAAGATACCATGGCAAAATGTATTGATACACGTTTATTTGGCGTAACATTCTCACACGGCAATAAAGAAACATTCTCATGGACAGGACCGGTACAATTCCAATGGGGTCGTTCACTCAACAAACAAAGAGTACAAATGATACAGGGAACCGCCGCATTCTCTACAAAAGAAGGCAATGAACAGCGCTCTTTCAGATCAGAATACATTGTTCCTTATTCCATCATCGCCACAACTGCCATTGCAAACGAAACTGCAAGCGAAACAACCAGCGCATCTGATGATGACTTGGAAGCTTTGAAAGAAGCCCTTTGGGAAGGGACCCGAAACTTGATTACAAGAAGTAAAATGGAACACCGCCCACTGTTGCTCATGGAAATCACTTATAACGAAGATGCCCGCACACATATCAGCGCACTGGAGGAATATCTGAAACTGACAACCCCCAACGGTGAGAAAATGACAGATGACGAACAGTTAAAAATCAGATCTATCAACGATTTTGGAATAGACATCAGTGATTTACAAGCAAAACTGGCAAACATGAAAGACGTCATCGAAGATATCAACATTCAGACAGATGACCGATTAACCCTCATCGACCTTTCCGCTGTTCAACAAGGATGATGATCTCCCATGGCGTGTGTATTCGATATCCACTCTGATAGAGCTATGTTCAGAAAGCCCTACACCACCACATCCTCTGTTTCCTACCCTTTCCCCCCACCCACTACGGTGGCGGGGATTGTCTCGGCCATACTGGGATTTGCTAACAAAAGTAACGAAACCATCGGGAATGCCGCTTATTGGGAAAAAATGTCCGGCACTCAAATCGCCATTAAAATCAACACTCCAATTAAATGGGAAATCCAAACGGTCAATTTTCTTACCACCAAACAAAGTCAAACCGGGCATGTTCAAATCAAACATCATTATGTCAAAAAACCATCCTATCGCATCTATCTGCGAGGAGAATTGGAGGAATCTCTATGCCGTTCACTGAAAAAACACCAATACACCTACACTCCCTATCTGGGCGTTGCCTATGCACTGGCCAATATTACCTTCATCGGCCAATTTCCGGAAAAAATCTGCAATACAACAACCGTAGACACCACCTTTCCCATCACCGATCCGGAAGACCCCCTCGAGCCTGACATGGTCAAAAACAACAGTTTGAACAAAACCGAAGTACCCTTTGAATTTTCTCCCAAAAGAGACCTGAAAAAAGTTCTGGATGTCCTTTATAAGAATACCGCCAATCCCCTCCATTTCAAAATACCCCCAAAAGATCTTGTCCTTATTAACGATGAAAATGTGAAGTTTTTTCCATCCTGGTAACAAAACAAAATCCCCCACTCCGGGCGAATGCCGATCCTGACGGGTGTGGTCTATCATTCTTTTAACTTCTAAACCACATCCGTCATCCCCTAAAAATCAAAAGCTACGTTTTTATTGACCCACAAAGGAGGACAAATGACCCTTGAAAATATCCTCAAAACACTCAAAGGAAACAGCCACCCGCAAAAAGCGTTAACAGACCATCTTTACAACTGTTTGCGTCTATCCGAGCAAATTAAATCATTCCATGGAATTGACATTGAAATGAAAACCGAAATCCTTACCCATGATGTGGCAAAAGAACACCCCCAATTTCAAAAACACCTGAAGAATAAAGCCATCCACTTTCCTCATTCAGAGCCGTCATCGTATCTCACTTTTTTGCTCACACAAAATATCCTGAGTTCGGAAATTGTACGTCGTCATCACGGCAGCCTGGAAAACTTTGAGAATGTGAAAAGTTACTGGCTCTCTCAAGCAGCGGAATCCATGAATGAGATCGTAAAAACATATGCCCCATTGGTAAACATTTCACAAGAAAAACTGGAGAAAGCAGAAAACACCATCGATGACTTACTCGGCCAGGATGCTCACACCCTGGAAGAATGGTACACATTTAGAATGAAAGCCTCTATTTTGGCAACAGCAGACAGAATGGAGGCTATAGGTGTTGAGCAAATCCCTTTCTCCAAACCCACTATTATCCAAAAAACCGAGGAGTTTATTCAACAATTACCAAAGAACAGCCTTAGCCAATGGCGTCATGACACTCGAAAACGCATCCTTGACAATATTACAACAATCAGTGAACCGGGAATCTACACCATCTCCCTCCCTACAGGAAGCGGGAAAACACTCATAGGGGTGGAAATGGCTAATCAGCTAAAACCCAAGACCATCATTTACGCCTTGCCCTATATCAGTATCATCGATCAAAACGCCAAAATTGCCAAACAGATCTATCAAGACATTCAAGAAGACCATCATTTGGCACAAAGTGAAACTGGAGATTCTCCCCTTTCTGTTTTTGTAGAGGCCTTTCGTTATTGGATATCGCCTGTAGTAGTCACTACGTTTGTATCACTTTGGGATGTCATCTATTCTCCTCGTTACAACGCAACGATGAATTTTCACCGATTAAAAGATAGTGTGCTCATCCTGGATGAAGTGCAGAACCTGCCGCCCCAATACTGGCAAGGTTTTTTAAAAACAATTGAATTTCTTGCCAAAAAGATGAACATCACCATCATCATGATGACCGCAACACAACCTTCAACGGCAACTTCAACAGAGCTTTCCGATAAAATCTCCTTTCCCGGAAAACGACACACCTATCACTACACTCAAGAACATGATATTGAGTCCATCATACAAACCATGAACCCGGAGAAAAGCGGGATGTTTATTCTCAACACCAGGAAGTCAGCTTTAAAAACCTATCAACTAGCAAAAGAACAACTGTCAGACCCCTTTTTCCTTTCCAAATGGATTATCCCAAAGGATAGAAAGAAGCGTATTGCCATGATTAAAGAAAAAGAAAATCAAGGTCAAACCAGGCATCTCATCACCACCCAATTAGTTGAAGCGGGTGTCGATTTGGATTTTGATGATGTTATCCGAGATATGGCGCCTCTTGATTCCATTGTTCAATCCGGGGGAAGATGCAACCGCAACATGAAAAAACAAACCGGTAACATCTTCATCTGTGAATTATTGGATTCTCTCAATCGGCCTTATACGGGTTATGTTTACGACAAAATCCTGCTAAACATAACAAGGGAACTTCTCGCTAAATTTGAAAATAATGTGTTTGACGAACAACAAGTCAAGAAGTTACTACAAGGCTATTATATGCAAATCCACCATTCAATCACTCAAGCGGGCCCATGGGAGGCCATAAGCACGGGCAAATGGGGAGAATGGTTCCCACTAATTTCAAAAAAGGTCCCTGAAGCAACGGTTATCGTTGATTTTGACGGTGAAATGAAAAAATTGTTAGACCAATTGACAGAACTACCGAAAGGATTAGAGCATTTGAACACAAAAAGAAAGATATGGAAAAAAATCGGAGAAAATATCATCGATGTTCCAAAAAAAGAACTTGACCAATGGGATCAGCAAGTCAACTCAGGCATCATTGATGACACAATTACAGGCATAACAAAAGTTGATGAATGGATCTACTACATCTGTCCATCAGGCATTGGAACCATTTATACACCAGAGGCAGGATTTATACCCTGTGACATATCGGAGGAATTGGAATGAATACCTTAGAAGACACTCAAGGGACTTTAATAACCGGCTCTGCTTTCTTGTCTTATACCACCTGTAAACGCCAGGCCTGGCTGACACTGCATCGCTTTAGTCCCGAAAGTCAAAATGATTACCTTATGTTGGGCGATTATATCCATAAAACAACTTTTTCAAAAGCGCAAAACAAAGAAATCGAACTCCCCGGGGCCAAACTGGACATGATATGGGAAAAATCAAAAATGACCGTCGTGGGAGAAATCAAAAAGTCCTCCAAGTCCATTAAAGGGGCACGTATTCAACTGCTTTATTATTTGAAACTATTAAAAGAGAGAGGTATAGAAGCTGCCGGTGAAATCATTATTCCTCAAGAACACCGTCGGCTTCCTATCAAATTGACAGCTTCAGAGGAACGAGAATTAATGGTCATCGAAGATGAACTTGTCAAATTAGGCACCCAAGATAAACCACCAAAACCCAAACGCATCCGTCAGTGTTCAAAATGCGGATACAGCCATTTTTGCTGGTCGTAAGAAGGAGTAGATATGAAAACAATTTATCTCTTTAAAAGCGGTACACTTAAAAGAAAAGATAACACCCTGGTTCTGGAAAACGAAGAAACCGGTAAGAAATACATTCCCATAGAAAATGTTAATGACATCAAAGTGTTCAGTGAAATCACCTTCAATAAACGCATACTGGAATTTCTCTCCCAGCATCAAATCCCCGTTTACTTCTTCAACCGCTATGGACACTTCTCTGGTTCTTTCATGCCCAATCAGCACAATACTAACGGATGCACGATTTTAAAACAAGCACAATATTACATTGAATCTGAAAAAAGAATCGCCATTGCCCAACAATTTATTTTCGGGGCAGCCAGAAACATGATGAGACTCACAGGCTATTACGCTTCAAGAGGATCTGATACTGAAGGTGACAAAAACCTGCTTAAAGAAAAGTCAAAAAACATCGAAAAAACCACCACTATTAACGAATTGATGGCTACAGAAGCAACTATTCGAAAAACCTATTATCGTGCTTTAGACAAAATTGTAAAATACGACGATTTCAAAATGATCAAAAGAGAAAAACAACCACCCAAAAACTACATGAACACACTCATCAGCTACGGCAATGCCATTTTATACGCCAACGTCCTGACAGAAATTCAAAAGACCCCCCTTGATCCCCGTATCGGTTACCTCCATGCCACAAACTTCCGAAGGTATTCGTTAAACCTGGATATTGCAGAAATCTTTAAACCCGTCATCGTCGATCGAACCATCCTCTCCATGGTCAACCGGAATCAAATCAAACCACTGGATTTTAAAGGTGTTGAAGGTGGTATCCACCTCAATGATAACGGCAAGAAAAAGTTTATCAAAGAATACGAACAACATCTCAACCATACCATTCAACACAAACAACTGAAACGTAAAATCACTTATCAAACACTCATCCGACATGAAGCTTATAAACTTGTCAAACATGTGATCGAAAAAGTTCCCTACGAACCCTTTGAGATGAAATGGTGAAATAATGTACGTCATCATGGTCTACGATATTGGTGAAAAACGGGTCAATAAAATCTTGAAAATAGGAAGAAAATACCTGACATGGATGCAAAACAGCCTCCTGGAAGGAGAAATCACCGAAGCCAAATTCACGAAACTCAAAATGGAAGTTCGTGATAAAACAATCAAAGAAGATGATAGCGTCATCTGGTACGTCCTCCAGAACAAGAAACACCTCAAAAAAGAAACCCACGGCATTCAAAAAGGAACAGATGATTTTATCATTTAGGGGTTGCTAAAAAATGTAAACCTACATCACAAACTCATATTAACATATTTATCACAAAACAAGAAGTCATATATCCAACACAAAATAAACTAATTATAACATATGCTGTTTTCCAAGAGGGTCGACAGAAATCATAAAATAACAACACATCTTAAGAATCATTCAGAACTCTTACATAACACGCATAATAAAAAGCATCCAGCATTTCAATTCACCTTCTTACAAGAAAAGAAAAACCCAAATAATAAAAGAATTTCCAGTCGACCCTCCCCAGCGTCAAAACACCGGGGGGTCGACAGAAAGTCTTTTTCTTCGCAAACGCACTGATATTATAGCGTACAATCTAATTTTAACCCAAATTAAATTAATGGGTTTGACAACCCCAAAATTGTGTGGTAGAATTAAAGCGATGTCCAACTGTCTAAAGCCTACCTATGAGGAATGGAAACAATTTTAGACAAAATATAATTATAAATAGCGGAACAGTCTAAAGCCTACCTATGAGGAATGGAAACTCTTTGAAGTATTCAGTATTGATCAACACTATTTTTGTCTAAAGCCTACCTATGAGGAATGGAAACTACTCAAAATACTCTGCGTTTACAATAGCTTCCGTGTCTAAAGCCTACCTATGAGGAATGGAAACGATGGGTGTACATCTTGTTTATTTTACGACTATTGGTCTAAAGCCTACCTATGAGGAATGGAAACTTGGGGTTCTTCAGTTTCTGGAAAATCATCTATATAGTCTAAAGCCTACCTATGAGGAATGGAAACATTGTGTAAAGGAACTTCAAGATTATTTATATCATTTGTCTAAAGCCTACCTATTAGGAATGGAAACTTGGGGTTCTTCAGTTTCTGGAAAATCATCTATATAGTCTAAAGCCTACCTATGAGGAATGGAAACATTGTGTAAAGGAACTTCAAGATTATTTATATCATTTGTCTAAAGCCTACCTATGAGGAATGGAAACTTCACAGTTATTAAATTGTTTCCTGACAGTTGTTTCGTCTAAAGCCTACCTATGAGGAATGGAAACATGCTATAACTTACTTGTGTCAACTTTACATAGTGTGTCTAAAGCCTACCTATGAGGAATGGAAACCAAAAGATTTATTGGAATCAAAATGTTTCATATCTCGTCTAAAGCCTACCTATGAGGAATGGAAACCGATGGCAATCATGAACTCGATATCAATGCCGTATGTCTAAAGCCTACCTATGAGGAATGGAAACTGATTGCTTTACTGACCGTAACGTGGCCGGTTATTTTGTCTAAAGCCTACCTATGAGGAATGGAAACAAGAGATTTTTCAGATTTTCCGGGTTATCAAAAAACCGTCTAAAGCCTACCTATGAGGAATGGAAACTCTTGTTCATATCGAGCGCAAACAAGATTTCGTTCGTCTAAAGCCTACCTATGAGGAATGGAAACTATAGAACCCCCTAAAATAAATTTGCCGAGTTTTATAGTCTAAAGCCTACCTATGAGGAATGGAAACACCCCATTCTTCAGCCAGTGCATCTAACCTGGCTTGTTGTCTAAAGCCTACCTATGAGGAATGGAAACACGGAAAACCAACAGGTAAAGCAGCGACGGTGGTCATAGTCTAAAGCCTACCTATGAGGAATGGAAACTTGTTGATGCTATATGGATGAGTATTCTCATTATCAGTCTAAAGCCTACCTATGAGGAATGGAAACGTGTTATTTTCGTATTCCATGGTGATAACTGTTATGGTCTAAAGCCTACCTATGAGGAATGGAAACATAAAGCGGATGTTGCAACAGAGGATTTTTTAATAGGTCTAAAGCCTACCTATGAGGAATGGAAACATAATGGAAACTATATGCACGATAGATACTAAAAATAGTCTAAAGCCTACCTATGAGGAATGGAAACAACACTTCAGGATGGTATATAACACTCGTTTCCAGTCTAAAGCCTACCTATGAGGAATGGAAACTGTATAAATTTATTAAGTATAGTGGTAAACTGGATAGGTCTAAAGCCTACCTATGAGGAATGGAAACTGGGCATAGTTGTAAAATAAACAAACATTATTGTATCGTCTAAAGCCTACCTATGAGGAATGGAAACTTACAAACTGGTTAAAATACTTTAGTGTTGTACGACTCGTCTAAAGCCTACCTATGAGGAATGGAAACGG
>Ga0272443_10002510_pt1 | contig 23323 bp, 20 predicted proteins | sample SSMAcet12_FD_193581 | JGI IMG/M metagenome (GOLD analysis project Ga0272443, IMG submission 193581) | Marine sediment archaeal communities from Little Sippewissett salt marsh, Falmouth, MA, United States - SSM-Acet-12 | ecosystem: Environmental > Aquatic > Marine > Wetlands > Sediment ...
CGACCAAGCTCAAAGGCCATCCGTACTGCAAAATGGTTTGCTAAAAAAAGAATATCGCCGATACGTTCCCTGAGAGCCGGTAAGCGCAACACTTCAAAGGAGAGGCGATCCAATAGATCCGGCTTAAAGCGACCTTCAGCCACCAATGCCGACAGGTCGGCATTGGTGGCCGCGATAATTCTGACATCCACTTCAATACCCGCTGTCCCGCCAACCCGTTCAAATGACCCATATTCCACGACACGCAATATCTTTTCCTGCACTTCCATGGGGATGGCGCCTATTTCGTCAAGGAAAAGGGTTCCCCTATCTGCTGCCTCAAACCTCCCGGTCCGCAACCGGTCGGCCCCGGTGAATGCGCCTTTTTCGTGGCCAAACAGTTCTGATTCCATAAGCGAAGGCGCGAGGGCCGAACAGTTGAGGGCTACCAGGGGGTCTTGCCATCGATTTGAAAGAAAATGGAGTCTGGAAGCCGCCAGTTCTTTTCCCGTCCCCCGTTCTCCAACCAAGAGGACAGGCCGGTTTATCTGTGCAACGCGCGATAGACGCTCCTGAAACCCCAGGAAAGCCTCGGACTGCCCCAGCGCCTCTTCCACAACGGCCGGGGATCCCGTTCTGCCGGTTTCTCTGAAGGCAGGTGATTGTCTTTTCATGGTAATATAAACCTTTTAATTGTTTTTTTTGCTAATTAATGGTAATTTATACCACAATACGGTCCGCCCTGTCAAATCATTAACGTCTTGAATTCCTTTGTTTTTCTCAAAAAAAACCTCACTGGCACAATTCCTGCCTTACAAATTGGCAAAACATACAGGATGGAGGTCACATTATGGGAATTTTTACACGATTTCGCGATATCATCAGCTCCAATATCAATGGCATGTTGGATAAGGCGGAAAATCCGGAAAAGCTGATCAGACTTATGATCCGCGAGATGGAGGACACACTGGTTGAAATCAAGGCATCGTGCGCGGGCGTGATGGCCAACCGCAAGAAGGCTCAACGTCAGCTTAATGTCGTTCTGGAGCGCGAAAAGCATTGGAAAGACCGGGCAGAGCTCGCAGTCGGCAAGGGCAGAGATGATCTGGCGCGGGAAGCACTCATGGAGAAGCGCAGATATTCCCACAGGGCGAATGCCTTTGAAAAAGAAATGATCGAATACAAGGCCCTGATCGAGCAATATCAGGATGACATCCGCCAACTTGAAGACAAACTCGGGACTGCCCGTGAAAAGCAGCGCCTACTCGTGCAACGCCACATTCATGCAAACGGGAAAAAACGCGCCCAACAGGAAATCCGTCGCGTGGACAGCTCTGAGGCCATCCTGAAATTCGAGGAGTTTGAAAACCGGATTGAAAGGATGGAGGCCGAAGCTGAGATGGTCAATTTCGCAAGAAAGCCGACGCTAGAAGGAGAATTTGACAGGCTTGTGGTCGATGAGGACATTGAAAAGGAACTGCGAACGCTGAAGTCCTCACTTTCACAGGAACATAACAAAAGCTCAGCAGGGTAGACTTCCATGGGCCATTGATATATCTATAAAGAACTTGAAGAGCACCAGCCTTCAGTAAATCCAAGCGAGGGGAGACAACTCAACCATGAGTGGCGTTCTGATTCTGACTATCATTTTTGGGGGTTCCATACTGGCGCTGGCGATTATCGGAAGCACAATCCTGATGGCCATAAAGATTCTGAAAGGAGGCCTGTCCCAAAAGGGTCAAAAACTTCAGACTGCCGAGGCCAGGACGATTCAAGAGATATATCAAGGGCTGTCGCAAATGGAAAAACGTCTGGAAGCCCTTGAAACCATTATTCTTGACCGTGAAAGAAAGGACCAAACATTATGAAACGATTCGAAAGAATACTTCATGGCGGATTGTATCGTTCCCGCAATGGCATCATATTAGGTGTCTGCAGGGGCATTGCAGAATATTTTGATTTTTCCGTTTTCTGGGCACGAACCATCGTATTTATACTTTTTCTTTTCAGCGGGTTCTGGCCCATTGCGGCGCTGTATTTCATTGCAGCACTGTTGATGAAACCTGAGCCGGCGATACCTATCCAGACCGAAGATCAACAAGAGTTTTACGATAGTTACGTTTATTCACCAAAAGGGGCAACTGACCGTCTGAAACGGAGATATGATAATCTAAACCGTCGTATCCAGCGGATGGAACACACGGTTACGGCCCGCGAATTTGATTGGGACCAAAGACTCAACACTTAGGGTTCGCGCAAAAAAGCCGGATTCACAGAGAACCCGGCCTGATTCTATTGTTAATAGACGACTACCCCTAGTTTTCTTTAAGTTGTTCAGGGGTCACAATGCTGCCGTATTTCTCCTTGAGAGCAAGAAGCCCCTTTTTCTGCTCATCATAGATCTTAAAAAGCCTGTCAGGAACATTTTCATCTTTTTTGTACGCATCGCTCTGGAGGTCGATCCGCTTGATGATATTGTCGATGTAAAGAGAAAACTGCCTGTTATACAGGTCTAAATCGTATTTTTTGTCAATCAGTGAATTGAACAATTCTTTGAGATCTTCATATTTTGGAAGCAGACCAATCGGTGTTGGGATCGAGCTGACATCATTGTGTACACATCTCTCAAGCCACCCCATCCAAACGTGCACATCTTTTTTTTCACCCAGCAGTTCGTTTCCTTCTCCGCCGCGCGCACCGTGAGTGAGGAAATAGTTGAGTCCTGCCAGGATCGGACGGTATTCATCCTTGATTTTGTCGCTGTTGAAGAATTCAAACTGTGCATGCATATAATCCCCCAGGCCCCCGGGGATAAAAGGCTGATTCGCCCAGGGAGAGCGCTTGACACCGGTAGCGCCCACCTCTGTTGCGGTGGCCTGTGATATGAGGGATGCGCCGATGACCACACCATGATCAAGGTTCTTTGCAACCCATACCGGGGGCATTGTGTCACTGTCTCGACCGCTGTAGGTGAATACCTTTGTAACCACACCCGCCGGGTCTTCTATTTTGTCACTGTAATTGTCAAGTGCGGTGCAACTGATGGTGAAACGGGCATTCGGATGAGATATGGGGACTGGCTTATTGTTTTTGTCTGTCTTGCCCGATTCCCATTGGCCTTGAAAGTTGACGCCCTTTTTCGGTGGCTCTTCTCCGCTGCCTTCCCAGTGGGGGGTTTTATTTTCATCGATCAGGACATTTGAAAAGATGATCTCCGCCGTTTCATTGCGAAAGAGCTTGAGCATCATTGGATCATCATCCCAGCTCACATCTCTTATAATGCCGAAAATACCATTTTCAGGGTTGATGCTCCTTATTGAACCATCCGCAGCTATCCAAATCTGGGCCAAATCATCACTGACAAATTCGTCACCCGTCATTGCTGTTGTGGTTTTTCCGCATCCGCTCGGTGCAGCGCCGGCGAAAAATGTAACCCGGCCCCCCGGACCCTTTATGCCGGTGATGAACATATGTTCGGAAATTTCATTTCCGCGTCTATAATAGGTTGCCCTGTCAACGGCAAACCTGTGGTTTCCCTTTTTGATCAGAAGGGTGTTTCCGGCATAGGTGCAGAACGTACTGTAGGTCGTTTGATGAGCCCTGTCCATAAAAACACGGGCATTGGGCAGATCCTCGGGACGATTGGATCCTTCGCTGTGAACATTGGTAAAGAAATGACCGACCCTTTCTGCCTCATCATCAAAATCATTGAAACAGTTCCTGTAAAGGATTTCTGCACTGTGACTGACATATGCGGAGGTCGTTGCTTCTATAGCCGGGACGGCTGCTTCAGCGCCAACCGGGCCCCGTGAGTAGAACCCGATAATGAAGGTCATCCCCTTCATGATACCTACCATATTTTCCTTCACATATTTGTATGCGTCATCTCGACTGATCCTTTGCGCAAGCGCACTGACGCGCTCATCATCATTGGCGATGTAGTATGTTCGGTCAATGATTCGCGCCTGTTCATCAGCCAGATCGTAGTGGATCGTATGGTTTTTGATGGCAAGTCTTGATTCTTCACCTTTTTTGAGGGAAAGATCGATGATAAACTGTCTGTCTTCAGGTGTGCCTGTATTGACAAAGACATCGTCAGGCTGACCCATTCGTATGGCATTGGCAATTTTCAGCCGTGCTTCCTCATTCTTAATCCTTTGGATTTTCTGAAAATTGTCATTATCCATTGAATCTCTGAATACTTTCTCCACCGCTTCAGCACCTTTTACCCCACCGATATCCTTAAGAATATCGATCCCCTTTTTTAGTTCAAACATGATGACCTCCTTTTGTTGCTCACATCGGTACCCTATCACTCATCCCGTTATTCCGCATTGAAAGGGTAGAATGGAAAAACACGCTACCCTGATCAGTTCCTTAGTAATTTGAATAAATTATCGTATGTTGTGCCCGGACGCTGGCGATGGTATCACCCCGGTTTGAGCGATTTAAATCAAAAATCGACTCTTTTTGGAACGCACTATAAAACGAATTGCCGAGTGTGTCAATAATGATCCATCCCGTCTGTGCCCCCATATGCCCTACCTTTTCTCGGTCAAATCCCTCAACAGTTCTGCAGATGTTGCGACCCGCATCAAGGGGTAAAGCGCGTTGCGGCGGTAGAGATCCAGTGTCTGATGGTGAATGCCCTCATTGAATGCTGTTGTGCAGTCCTCCAGCAGGACGGCCTTGAACCCATTAGAAATCGTATCGAGGACCGTCGCCAAAACACAGAAGTTTGTAGAAATTCCAGCCACGGCACAGAGCGTCACGTCTCTTTTCCGCAACCATTTATCCAGTTCTGTCTTAAAAAAGGCTGAAAATAAAGGCTTGCGCAGCCAATAATCACCGTCCCGACGATCCAGCTCATCAACAATCTCTGCACCTTCGGTTCCAGCGAGGGAATGGGGTTTCATACGGCCTCTAAATATAAAATCTTCTTTTCCAAAGGCATCCGTCGGAAAAACAATCGGCCACTTCTCTTGTCTAAATGCTTTGATCAGACGGTTAATGGGGTCTATGATTTGCCTGGCCAGTGGCGTAATGGGAAGATTTTTTCTTTCATCAAAATTGTCTTTCACCATATCAATAATCAAAAGTGCCGGTTTTTCTTTATGATGGTCTTCCATTTTTCATCCTTTTCACGTGATTGACAATTGAGTGCGCAGCCGTTTCAATTTCTTCAATCGTATTACACCTTCCGGCGCTGAACCTGAGAGCGCCCATTCCAATCTCCGGGGGCACGCCCATGGCTGAAAGCACATGGGAAAGCGTGACGGTTCGATCATGGCAGGCAGCCCCCGTGGACGCCATAATCTTGGGGAGTCCATCAAGAATCAAGCCGCCCTCGATACCCGGGACAGCAACATTTAGGGTGTTGGGAAGCCGCTTCTCAGGGTGGCCGTTGAGGACAAGATCATCCAGCCCCTCAAAAAGGAGATCCTGCAAACGATTTCTGAGGGTTTTCATATGTTGAAAATCGCGTTTAAGCCTTTCTTTTGCAATTCTGCTGGCAGCACCAAGACCTGCACTGAGGATGGTATTCTCTGTCCCTGGCCGCTTTCCATACTCCTGGCCCGCGCCATGGATCAGCGGGGTTAAATGATATCCATTTCGAATATACAGGGCCCCAATCCCTTTTGGCGCATAGAGCTTGTGCCCGGCTACGGTCAAAAAGTCGACCCGCAGGTCATTTACATTTACCTCCATCTTGCCAACCGCCTGAGCGGCATCCGTGTGAAGCGGAATCCCGTGTTCGTGACCAATTTCTGCAATCTCTTTTATGGGCTGGAGCGTGCCTGTCTCATTATTGGCCAGCATGATACTGATCAACGTGGTTTGTGGCAAGATCGCTTTTTTGACTGCTTCCGGATCCACTCGGCAATACTGGTCCACAGGGAGGACCGTAACCTTCACCCCCAGCTCCATCAGAAATAAAACAGGGTTCAGGATTGCCGGATGCTCCACGGCAGAAGTGATAATATGAGATTTTTCCGGTCTTTTGAAATCAATCAGCCCCTTTAAAACCATGTTGTTGGACTCGCTTCCACCCGATGTGAAAATAACTTCATGGTTTTGACACCCCAAAAGCAGGGCCACCTCTTTTCTGGCCCTCTCAAGGCCTTCTTTTGCCTTTATTCCCAATATATATGGACTGGAAGGGTTTCCAAACCCCTCCTTCAAATAGGGCATCATGGCTTTTAGGGCCTCCGGGTCCACCCGGGTCGTTGCATTATGATCTAAATAAATAAATTTTTCAGGACGGTTAGCCGTCATTGAACTCCCCCACCTTTCGACAGATGCATTGAATTTGTAAATCAAATTGTCTCAATTGACAACCGATTATATTGGTGGTAGGTAGAAATGCAACGAATTCCTTTCGAAATAAGGTGGGTTGCGGAGACGACAAGGACTCATGGGTCAGAAACAGGGAAAAATTTGAAATGGAGAGAGGCTGATACGTGGAAACAATCAGAGTTTTAGGAACAGGGTCCTATGTGCCGCCAAAGGTATTGAACAATTTTGATTTACAAAAAATGGGTCTTGACACCACAGATGAATGGATTGTCCAACGCACGGGTGTGAAAGAAAGAAGGATTGCGGAGCCAGACATTACCGCAGCAGATCTGGCTTATGAGGCCTCCCTCAAGGCCCTTGATATGGCCGGGATGACTGCCCGGGATATGGACCTAATCATTATGGGCACCATCACCCCGGATACCTGCTGCCCTTCCGGTGCCAACTGGCTTGAGGCTAAACTGGGTGCGCCCCAGGCCGTCAGTTTTGACATTACCGCAGCCTGTTCGGGTTATATCTTTGGCCTCAGCGTGGCTGAACAGTATCTCAAAACAGGGGCCTATAAAAATGTTCTTGTTGTGGCCTCAGAGATTATGACCCGGACCCTCAACTGGAAAGATCGAACCACCTGCATCCTGTGGGGTGATGGTGCCGGGGCCGCCGTTCTGGCCATGGGATCGGAGGGTCACGAGCTTCTTTCGACCCACATTCATTCCGATGGTGAAAATGGCCAGGATCTCCTGTTGCCAGGCGGCGGTTCCAAAACCACACCGATTTCCCACGAAAGCGTAGATGAGGGGCTTCATTTTCTCAATATGATTGAGGCCAATGCCAGTTTCAGGGTGGCGGTCAGGCATTTCATTGAATCCATAAAGGAGTCCGCACGCTTTAACCATATTGCCGTCGAAGACATCAGCTGGTTTATTCCGCATCAGGCAAATCTCCGCATGTTCCAATCCATGGCCAAGACCTTGAAAATTCCCTTTGAAAAATTTTATGTGACCCTTCACAAATACGGCAATATCTCCTCAGCTTCCTGCGCCATTGCCCTCGATGAAGCGGTCCGGGACGGAAGTATCAAGAAAAAAGACCTGATCTGCCTTCCGGTTTTTGGTGGCGGTCTGACCTGGGGAAGCGCACTGATACGGTGGTAGGTAAAAATTGAATAGGTGACACCTCGACTAGGTCTTTACTTCATGCATTTGCCGCTTAAGACCTATTTTATGAAAAACATAGATGCCCGCCAGAAGGACAAACCCTAACCCCTTTACACGATTGTCCGGCCAAAAAAGGAAGACCGTGCCAAATCCAACGACAACCCTTTCCCATATGTACATCTTTCTCAAAATGAATCCTTCCCAGGTTACCGTAAACCCAAAGAGTCCAAGTAAGGCTGAGAGGGCTGTAACAATGACGACAATGACTGGCCCTTCAAAGAGTATCGGGGTATAGGCAAAAAGAAACGGAATGATATAAAGGCCCTTTGCAAGCTTCCAGGACGCAAACCCGGTCTGCATGGGCTTTGAACCTGCGACACCTGCTGCAGAAAATGCCGCAAGGCACACGGGTGGCGTGACATTGGCATCCTGACTGTACCAGAAGATGATCATGTGGGCAGCAAGGAGTGAGACACCCATCTGGACGAGGGCAGGGCCTGCAAGAACCGCTAACATGATGTAGGATGCCGTAACCGGAAGACCCATCCCAAGAACAAGTGAGGCCAGCATGACCAATATGATAGCGAAGAACAGGATCCCTCCGGAAAGGTCCATAACCACGCCTGAAAAGGTAATGGCTACACCGGTAATAGCCACAACACCGATGACAATTCCCACGCAGATAAGGATAGCTGCGGTCGATAAGGTATTTCTTGCACCCATATATAGGGCATCAAGTATATCTTTGAAACCCATCCGAGTATCTTTTTTAACCCAGCTTACTGCAATAACGCTTACGATACCAATGCAGGCCGCATAGGTGGGGGTAAAGCCTCTAACAAGCAGAACAACGAGGAGGATTACAGGGATGGTGAAGTGGATCCCTTCTTTTAAGACAGCGCCTAATCTGGGGAGATCTTTCTTTGGTACGGGCGTAATGCCATGTTTCAGTGCCTCTATATGGACAAAATAGGCAACAGAGACAAAGTACATGATGGCCGGGATGGTCGCGACAGCGATGATTTTGAGATAGGATATCCCTGTCCATTGGGCCATTATAAAGGCCCCTGCACCCATAATGGGCGGCATAAGTTGGCCTCCTGTTGAGGCAGCCGCCTCAACACCCCCGGCAAAGTAGGGCTTATATCCGACCTTTTTCATTAAAGGAATGGTAAAAGAGCCGGTGGCCACGGTATTGGCAACAGCACTACCGGAAACAGACCCCATAAAACCGCTTGCAAAGACCGCTATCTTTGCAGGTCCGCCGACTTTATGGCCGGCAACGGCCTGGGCCACCTTGATGATGAAATCTCCTGCCCCTGATTTGAGTAAAAAGGCCCCAAAGAGAATAAATAGGATAACGTAAGTAGATGATACAGTACATACCAGACCAAATATGCCCTCATCTGTCAGATACATACGGTATAAGAGACGAGTCAGGGCAACCCCCCTGTAGTGAAACGTTCCGGGGATAATATTCCCAAGAAAGAGGGCATAAAAGACAAAAAGAATGGACAGGGCCGGGATAAACCAGCCGACAGATCTGTATGTTCCATAAAGGAGCAATATCAGTGCCAGAGCAGCAAATATATAGTCCCTCATGATCGGGACAGAGGCCCTTTCAAGATGAAGTTCTTCTTCGAAAAGAATGATATAGATAGCTGCAATGGCGGCCAGAAATGCAAAGATAACATCAAAGGAAAGGTATCTGTTGGGGTGCTTTTTTGACAGGGGATACAGAAAAAAGACCAGGATCAGAACAAACCCCAGGTGTGCGGCGTTTCGATAGATTCCTGGCATCACGCCGAAAGTATTCACCCAGATATGGAAAAGGGACATGATTACGGCAATGACATAGGTCACGGTTTGCCAAGCGCCAGGGAGTATTCTGACAACAGATTTTACTTCGTCAATTTCTTCCTTGAGATCCTTATCAGGTTTTTCTGAAGCGGACCGGGTTGAAGAAGATGAATTTTTTCTGTTCATTTGACCACCCTTTGACTGGCGGTAGATTGAAAAAGAAGACTTAAAAGAACCGGATCGCCTGATCGACGATCCGGTGTGTTTTTTAGGAGCCAGGCGGAATCAGGCTGTCAGGTATCTTCAGTCCCATCTCTTTATAATACTTTAAAGCCCCTGGATGTAGCGGGGCAGGCAAACCGCTCATTGCTGATTCCAGCTTCATGAACTTGGTTGCCTGATGAATAGAATGAAGATAGGGAAGATTTTCATATATGGTCTTTGTCAACTTGTACACGATATCAGGGTCAACGTCTGCCCTGATTCCCAAAAAGTTCGGCTGGGCAATGGTCTTTATTTCCTCTTTTTGTCCGGGGTATGTGTTGGCAGGGATGATATATCTGAAACCGGGGTATGCGGTCTTTTCATTAATTGCATTGATCTGCTCGTCCGTAAATTCCAGAATCTGTGCCTTCATTCCAGGGGTAGCGAAAAGATCAGTAACGGCTGCAACCGGTGGTCCTGCACACAGATTGGCCCCTTGGATTCGCTTGTCTTTCATTGCCTTGGATGATTCAAAGTATCCTAAATACTCTCCCTTGACATCGTCTCTGCCCATGCCGACTCCCTTCATAAGCGTGAGCCCGGACCTTTCTGTGCCGCTGCCGGCCCTTCCAATGGAAAATTTTAGGCCTTTAATATCAGTGATCGTGCCTGTCTTGACCTTATCCTGGTAGATTACCATGTGCTCGACATTGGGCCACAGCAGGGTGATGGAGCGCAGTTCTTTCATGGGCTTGCCTTTGTAAATGTCCGTACCATTCCAGGCCATCTTTCCGAACAAACCCTGAAGAATAGCCATCTCCACCTCTTTTCCCTTGAGCATGTTTACGTTCTCCCCGGACCCTGCCGATGTAATTGCATTGACCTTTATAGGGGCGGGTTTGTCCTTCCGCAACTTTAGGCTCCAAAGGGTTGAAAGGGCAACCCCAACAGGATAATACGTCCCACCGGTTGTGGCTGTCGCAAGAACCAGCTCAACAGGCTTTGCCGCTAATACCGATCCAGTGGGCAGGATGATTACAAAAGCAGCAATAACTGCCAGGGCCATTAGTTTTTTACCAATTTTCTTTCCCATAATATGTCCTCCTTTTTACAAAAAAAGCCGCAATAAAAGCAAACCTTACCTTCGGGGCAAATTGATCTTTCCACCTCCTTTCTGCGTTATTTGCGCATATCAATTGATTATATGCTCACCATAAGGCAAGTCAAGAAATTTTAAGTGAATTTTAGTGAATTCCTACCGGGTTTTTATTTCTTTGCGGGGGAGTTAGAATCAGTGTCCGGATAGCCCAATTGAGCGAAAACGCTCAATTGAAGCACTCAGCATTCAGCTATCGGCAAACAGCTTAAGGCCTTTTGACTAGACGATGATAAATATTGATATAGAAGACATATAAATCTATGTCCAAAATTCCTAGGCTGAAGGCTGACCGCTGATCGCTGAAGGCTCCCTAATTGAGTTTTGACTCAATTAGGGTTATACATTAGTCTTTTTCTCGCATCACGCTATCCAATAGTTGCCACATGTGTTCTACCCACTTGATGTGCTCGGCCTTCATAAGACAGGAGCGAAGGCAGGTCACGTGTTCTTGATCCCAGTCAATGTTCCAGGTTTTTTCAAGCATCGTTTTCGGAAACGTGGCAAGGGCAAGATGAAGATTTTTGTTGGCCGTGCCTTCAAATATTTCCTTTGCCCGAATCGAAATCTCGCTAGCTTTTCCTGACAAAGGCGCCCAGATAACAATATCGAGCTCTGGTGGGAAGGGGGTGAGAAATCGTCGATCGCCACGGATTTTTTCAAACAGTGCAATGGCCGCTTTTCGCCCGCTCTCTAAGCCTTGAGCAAATTCCCCTTTTCTTGTCAACGGAAACATCTGCATGGTTGCCCATAACGCCACTGCCGAGGCTCCGGCGCGGGAACACTCCAGGCTGATTTCTCCAAGATGCAATTCCTCAGAACTAAAATAAGTATACGGTGAATCATGTTTATAGAATTTGCCAACAGACGGATCTTTAAAAAGCACACAGCCACAGCCATAAGGCTGAAGCCCATGTTTATGGGGATCAATTACAATCGAGTCTGCTTCACCCATCAGATCGAGGGCGGTTCTGGCTTCGACATCTAAATTCTCTGCAAGGATGAAATACCCCCCATAGGCAGCATCAGCATGAAGACGGAAATCGTATTTGGCCTTCAGGTCAAAAATGTCGGGTAACGGATCAATAGATCCTGCCGCAGTTGTACCCATGGTGGCAACGACTGTACCCACATCACCTTTTTTTAACGCGTCTTCAAGGGCGTTTAAATCCATCTTAGCCCTGCTATCGCAGGGAATAGATTGAAAGGGTAAATGGAGAACTTCAGATAGCCGATTGTGAGTATAATGAGCCTGATCGGAGGCGACAATCTTTTTACCCGAATTAAGACGCCCTGAGACCCACAGTGCCTCCATATTGGCCATTGTGCCGCCTCCGCAAAGATGCCCTAAATGAGACCCCCATCCGAACATCTTTGCAATTCCGGCAATGGCTTCTTTTTCCATTGCTGAACTTTCTCTTCCGGCATCAAGGGCGTGATTGTTCGGGTTAATCCACATGGCAAGCATATACGCCAAACGTGCAATGGGATGAGGTGGTTTTAGCATTTGTCCGGCATAGAGCGGATGGTGGTAAGGATAATTGTTACACATTTTTTCGGCAACTTCCAACATGACCGTTCGTAAAGCAGATATATCCAGATCTATATCGTGATCTGGTAATTCACTAAAACCATCTTCCAAACGCTCTAAAGCCTCATACAATATACTGAGACTTTGTTTTTCCAGGGCCATCATTCATTTCCTTTTAAATATTGCAGCTATAATGCAAGAACCATATATCGATTTACCCCCTCTAATTCAATATACCTCTTTTATGACCTTATATCCCCTTTTCAATATATGACAGAAGTTCATCGTCCAGGGGACGCGGATTGGTTTTGATGCGTCGTGTCTGGACAAGGGTGTTTTTCAAAAGCGTTGGTGCATCCGCCTTTTTCAAGCCCAATACCGAAGGCTTATAGGGTAAATTCAAGTCATTTATGAGACCGACGAGGTTGTCAATAAACCGCTTTGGTGAGGGGGGTGAAGATGTTCGATCCCCGTTTTCCATGTACCCTGCCAGAACGGCATACTTTTCTTCGCAAGCTTTAAGATTGTAGCTCAACCCAATCTGGGTACAGGCCGCGAGACATTCCCCATGGGGTGCGTTAATCATGCCACCCAGGGAAGAGGCCAGGGCGTGAACCAATCCGAGACCGCTGTGGCTGAAGGCGAGACCTGCCAGATGGGAACCCAAGGACATGCCGAATCGCGCTTCGCGATTGCTTCCATCTGAGACAGCAGTCGGGTATGAGGCCCAGATGGAACGGAAAGCTTCAAGGGACAGCGCCTGGCTGTAAGGATTGCCTCCCTGATAAAGAATCGGTCTTTCTGGAATTCGTACAAAGGGACGGGCAAGGAAACTCTCGCATGCATGCATCAGGGCGTCGTACCCAGCGTTTCGGGTAACCGCCACCGGAAGGCCCATGGTCAGCTCGGGATCCACGATTGAAGCCGCTGGACGGATATGTTCGGAAGAGGCACCACGTTTGATCCCCTCTATGGTGAAAACCGTTGTCTGAGTGTTCTGTGCACCGGTGCCCGATGTAGTAGGGACACAAATTACCGGAATGACGGGCCCCGGGACGGATCCTTCCTCCAGGTAATCGCCTAGCGAACCCCCGTGGGTCATGATGATGGCCATGGCCTTAGCAAAATCCATGGCACTCCCCCCGCCCAGACCCAAAAGCGCGTCAAAGTCGGATCCGAAGTGCTGCTTCTGCTGATCCACGTCGCTACTATGGGGCTCGGCAGGCGCCTCATCAAACACTTCCACATTGAATGAACCGGCCAATAGGTCAAGCGTCTTCTGAAGAATCCCCGCCCGGGTAACCCCCGGGTCTGTAATGACCAAAACACGGTTGAAGCCCCTCAGTTTTAGAATATCCGGAAGTTTTTTCAGGGCCCCGAATCCGAATAACGAAGTAGCAGGTGAAAACGTGATGATTTCAGACATAACCTCGCCCTCCTTCTTGGGCATTTATTTCGGGCTTTTCCGCCATGAGCATCTTTTTTCCACAAGAGACCATCAAGAAGCGACAGTGTGACACAGCCCTCCATACTGAATTTCGCCTCACTGGGCTAATGACTTCTGCGGCCAAATCTGTTTCATCATGCCCGGCACGGCCGCAAGTCTGGACCTGTTTTCCCTTTCGAACAGCCTCGCCTGATGAGGGTTCGTTTTTTGGGGGAGAAGTATAATAGCGATTGAACTTGAGTGTCAAGTTGGATGCAACCCCGTGATGGCGTGTCCCATGGGAAGCTTCGCATCACTCTCCCGAAATGGTGAAACAAATGAGGCTTGTCCATAGCGACATGGTAGACAAGTTTCGATATGAACTGCAAATCCTAATATATAATTGTCGAAAAGCAGGATACTTTTGTTTTTTTTTAGTTTGAAAAGATGATAGGGGAAATGTGGAATAGAATGGGAGACATGCGTAACAGGATAAGATAATCTTTTAGGAATATTTAAATGTGATAAACGATATGCAAGCCTCAGTAGAATCCCAGCTAGGGTCCTCACCGAGGAATCCCACAGGGCAGTTCCAAGTGGGATCACAATTCATGTCCTCTGTAAGAACGTTCATGATATCGCCGCCACAAATCAGAAAATTGAAAATCTGAAATCTGGAACGGCTAATGGATGATACGGGTGTTTGCCGAGTTAAATCCGAGGGTTTGTGGCTTTTTATGGAATCTCGTTTCGAAAACACTTGACCCCATTTTCAATTTATTCTTGACATATAAACAGATCATGCTTTAGTTGTTTTAGTTTTTGTGTATCGATACTGCATCGTATTCATATCTTTAACCTCCAAACAGTGCGGAGGTCACATCATGGAGTACCATCTCGAACTCTACAAGCCTTGCTCCTGACGGGACACGTTGTTCTGTTGGGAGACCAAAATAATCTAAGCTCACACGAACTGAATCAAGCGGCCAGTTCCGTTTAGGATATCTGGAATTCTGTTGGACTTGAGGTGCTGGATATGCCAGGTTTTTAAAGGTGCGGTTTTTAGCATATGTCTCAATGTATCGTTAGCTGGCTGATATGTGGGTTTCCGTCATTATACAAGAAACAGTGAGATATGATAAACTCATCTCTTGACCCATTCAAACGCATCTTCACAGAAAAGGAGGAAAAACATGATTGGAGCATTGATTGCAAAAAGCAAGGTCACTTCTTCATATGACTTGCTAAATAGCAGAGACATAAAAAGCTTTCTCGCAAACTGGCACGATGAATCAACTTGGGTCTATCCGGGCGACTTAGTTGTCAGTGGAGAGTTCAAGGGTAAAAAAGCAATAGAAGAATGGTTCCAGAAGTACTTGGATCAGTTTATAGTTGTTAAAATTATCCCCAAGAGCGTATGTGTAAAAAATATATTTGATTTTGTAGGCACAAATGTTGTTGCGGTAAATTGGGATGAAGAGATTACAAACAAAGACGGTAATCAATTTCAACTCACCGGTGTAACTGTTATCACTCTCAGGTTTGGGAAGGCAACGCATGCCCAAGATTATGTCTTCAACACTGATGAAGAGCTAAGAAAAGCATGGGGTGAATGAGTGTACAGGATTGATCGTATCTAATAGACAGGATAGAAACCAACTATTTCCAAGCCCCAAAAAATCTAAGATATCTGTAGTTAGGTGATACTTGGGCAAAATAAATGTATAGTAATTTTAGTCACTATGATTACAAAAGAAATTACTATTTCCCGTCCTTTCATTTTATAAAAATTCCCCTTGACATCAATATATTTTTATTTTAGTCTAAATTTGATAAATTAAGCTATATATTAATTATTATTTTTTAATATAATTTATATATAATTTAAGGCTATTCTCTCCACCTTTAACGTCTAATAAGGAGGCCACACCATGGAGTACCATCTTAAATACTGCAAGCCTTGCTCCTGACAGAACAACTGTTCTGTTGGGTGGCCAATTATTACAACTAAAATTTTCTTCCAACTATAACAGCGATGCTCTCATTAAGGAGTTTACTGGAATGAAAATTGTCGCCTACTTAGGTTTGTTTCCTGCCCTATCAATGGAAACCCATGTTGGAGGTATTATTGACGCCGACGCGAATCGGGATTTGGCAGGTTCACCGTATAACATCATAAGCATTGTTTAGGTGGCTGAAGATGAGACATTAACTATGAACCCGGTGTAATAGTTAGTGGAGATATGACATCGTTTCCCTATAAAATTCAATTTTGGGATTTTTATTACGTACTTTTTGGGAGGCTCTAAAGAATGTACAAAAATACGCTTTTTACCTTTACTTTTTTGCTTATCATTATGCCCTCTCTTTTAGTATCTGCTGAGGATATCAGGGAACCGGAATCATTGATGGTTTCTGATGCATGGTTGTCCAGTGATTCCCAACCTGTTGTTGATCACCACGTGATAAAGGTTTGCAAAGATTACGCAATGACCGAAGAATGCACGCAATGCATTTACGGGGCAGATAGTGACGGGGCTGTGCACATACCAGCCTATAATAGATGTATATTTCGCCCACAACAATGGTCACACTCGACACTAGAGGTGCCTGAATGCGATAATTGTGTCCTTTATTATCAAATAAAAGCCTCAACATCAGAAGGTCTGGAGAGCGAGTGGACAGAAACCAAACAGATTAGGATATACAAGATGATTGAAAATAGTTTAGATTACGGTTCCGTTAGAATCGTTATCACCTATTCTTTCTGATAATTCGCATAATTTCGTTAGGCTAATCGGAAGTTTTTGATTTTTCCTACGTGCTTTATTGGCTGAAATTCAGCCAGTCAAACATATACAATATACTCTGCTATACCCTGGAAAAATATCGTATCCGAACTAGCCATCCTGATCCTATTAGGCATCGGTCTAGTCGGACTCGCAGGGTTCAGGAAGAAATTTAAGAAGAGATAATCAGCATCATTCGTAACTCATCCAATGCAGGGTCAGCAATGGCCATGCCTTTTCATTCCCGATCTTTGAATATCTGCAATGTTTCGGTAAATATCAATAGCCATATTTTCTTTGATATTTGATTTTTATTACACTTCATTTTCTAAGTGTGAATCCAGTTTTCAGAATCACCCATTTTTTTAAGTATAGGGGCTTTCTATCGATTTTATGGTCTCCGATCTGTTTAAAGTTTGATTGTTGAGGGCTACCAAGGCAAATTGAATATATCTGTTTTTTATTTGTAATAATTTCAACTGCTTTGATACTTGATCTAATGGCAAGATAACACCGGGGTACAAACCCGATTTCCATAAGGTAATTTCAATATATCGCAACTTGACCCTACGCTGAGATTTTAAACTTTGCTTAAGGGTAATCTTTTATTATGAAAACTCGCCTCCATTTTTTTCATAAATGTATTTTTATTGTTTTATATCTTATAATAGCTATAGGATGTACAACATCCAGTAAACCCAATAAACCGTATTCTGGATCATATCCAGCTGCATTCAATAACTTAGCCAATAAAAATCCATTATTGGCACAAGAATTGGGGAAAATCCCCGAAATCCAAGATGGTATATCGGATAGTGAAAAAACTTCTTTAGAAAGGTTGTTTGATATATATAATAACCATCAGGATCTATTCAATTCAGTATTTAATGAAATGTATTCAATAGGTAAGCCTGAGATAAGAAAATATTGTACCCCTTTACAGGCATTATTCTGGGTGATTGAAAAAAATCAATACAATGATTTTAAATCATTGTTTGAAAACTACACCCTATACAGGCTTCTTGATCTTTCATGGAATTTTGAGAAAGAAAATTTGTTATCAAAGAGACAAATCGAAACAGTTATAGAGGAAACGAAAAATTCAAAAATCAAAGCTGAATATTTGGATACATACAAAAATTATGGAGCATCAAAGGTTGAAAAGCATTTATTATTTGATTTTGACAGGAAACCATCTTGGTTCACTTGGAACGCAAGGAAAATTTTAAAAGAAGCACAACGTTTGAAACTTGAGAAATGGAATGAGTTTGATGTAGTTATAGAACGTCTAAATTCACCCGAAATTATTAACTATTATGAGAAAAGACGTATTAATTATCAACTGTGGAGTACAATCCCTGGCGCCTCTCCAGGAACCCCCCCCGATATCCACTACGTTTTCAAAAACAGTAAAGGGGATTGTGAATATATATCTGCATTCACAGTATATTGTCTAAGAAAGGCTGGCTACGATGCACATATCTGGTACATGCCAACACCACATGGTAAATGGATTTGGCATGCAGTTACCGTTTATTATGATAATGGTAGAAAAATGGTTATGGATAATGGTAGACCAAACCCATACAAAATGGGTATTGTTCCATATAGTGTGTTTAAGAAAAAGTAGTAATTTTATGTCTCAACTTTTGATAAAATCGTAAAAAGCTATGTGATACTGCGTTGCAGCGCTGTAACCGAAACTATCTTGCTAAGTTAGTTGAAAGTCCGTCCATAGACTTATAAAGCCAAGGTGGTGCTATCTGCTATGTTTCGTTAAATATCAATGTCCATATTTTCTTGGATATGTGATTTTTATCCCACACCATTTCTTTAGGGTGAATCCAATTTCATAGATTAACCCTTATTCATTTAACTAAAGCGGTTTTCTATCGATTTTATGACCTCCGATTTGCCTCCTCTCGGTTTAAAGTTTGACTGTTAAGGGTTATCGGGGTAAATTTAATATATCCGTTTTTTATTTGGAATATTTGCAACTGGTTTGATACTTGGCAATCTGGCAAGTTGTGTTGCCAGTTAAGTTATGTTGCAAATATTTGGTTTATTCCATTTCATTCCCTCATCGTTTTCCATATAATTCTCTTCCATATAATTCCCTGACAGAGCAAGTCTCCTTGCCCCTCCTTATTTGAGTGTGTTTTTTTATACTTCCTATAATTGAGAGTGAAAGAAAAACTTATGGTTATTTCCTTTTAATTTATCTTCATTCATCTTGGTCCTTTGATTTGTTTGGTTTGTGTAATTCCTCTTTTGTCAAGGAGGACCAGGATGGAAAAATGTCCCTACTGCAAGACCGAATTCACTGTTCACGTAAAAGTTGGCAGCCGCCAGAAGACCTGCGGGAAACCTACTTGTAAAAAAGCTCTAAAATCAGAGAACAACAAGCGATGGCGACAAAGAAACCCTGACTACTATCGCAATGACTATCCCAGGCTCAGAGAATGGCTGGAGCTGAATCCAGGATACCTGACCCATTACCGGGAAAATCATCCGGAATATGTACAAAGAAACCGTGAGGCACAGAGGGTGAGGGATAGGAGAAAAAAGCTTCGTCTTGATATACAAGCCCAGTTAAAGAGGCAAGCCCCTGAGATAACAAATCAATTATGGAAATCGTCCAATCTTGATATACAAGCCCAGTTAGATGCAAAACCCCTTGAAATGACTTTCCTTTTTAGCACTTTACCCTGCCTTGATATACAAGTTCAGTTAGACAGGGTCTTGTGTGTGAGGGAAAATGTCGCCAGTCCTTGAGGGGGTGGTGACCATGTACAGTAAAAGAATCCTCAATTCTTCCCGGATCCGTAAGATTGAAGGGTCATTCAGCTGGATCGACCATCGTTTTATCACCGGTGGGTTTATTCAAGATCTGTCGGCTGTGGAGATTCTGCTTTATTTTTTCCTGGTGAGTGTTTCAGACAGAAATGGGCTCAGTTTCTATCATGATGACAAGATATGCAGTGTGATCAAAATTGCTCTGACCTCATTGGGAGAGGCAAGACAGGGATTAATCAGCAAGTCCCTTTTGGCCTATGAGCATCCCATCTATCAGGTCCTTTCATTGCCGCCACAGCCGGTAATACCCCTTACAAGGGAAGAAATCATCCAGCAGCAGCGTGAAAGAACCTCTCAGCATATGAAAAAGATCCGGGAGGCGCTCCAATGAATAGAGAGGCCTCCGGATGATGTTAAACGGCGAGATAATCAGACAATCCCTTTGGGAGGCTGAAGGTGATCGATAAAAATAATCGTATGTTGATGGAAGCGATCCTGGATTATATGAGGTGGGTTAAATCCGTTGAGGAGCATAGAGGGGGTTCCAGCAGCATCCGCTACACCCGGATTCTGGTCGACTTTCTCATCTATGTCATTCATAAGGGCATAGCCTGGGAGAAAATGTTTACCGTTCAAACCCTTGGAGCCTTTCAAACCTATAGTGGTTATAAAGGAGCCCACCGTGCCATAAAGACCCTTTCTGAATATCTTTTTAGCCAAGGCAAAATCGATCAGCCCCTTCAGCTAAAAAAGCCTCAATCCCCTTTACCGGATATTTATGAACACTACCTTGTCTATCTTGCACAAAGCCGGCAGCCTTCCCATCTATACCTCAGGCAGGTCAGAAGGGTGTTGGTTTTCTTCCATCAATATCTTAAAAGCCATGACTTGACGCCTGCCAAGATAAACATCGAGCATCTCGATGCCTTCATGGCTTCCTTTAAATTGTCCCAAAATACCCGCAAGACCTACCGTTATCATCTACGGGGGTTTTTGAAGTATCTGTATCACGAACGAAGGATCATCAAAAGAGACCTGGCTCCCCTGCTTTTGGGACCCCCTCAGTTTGCCCAGAAAAAGTTGCCCAAGTTTTTACGCCCAAAACAGGTGGAAAAGCTCTTTGATTGTTTAGAGCTCTCTACGCCAACACAGAAGAGAACCTATGCCATGGTGTACCTGGTGTACTCGTTGGGTCTCAGACCTGTTGAGGTCAGCCGGATCACTTTAGATGATATCTCCTTTAAGAGAGGGGAACTCGCCCTCCCAAAGAGAAAAAAGGGCAATCCCGTCACCCTGCCTGTCCCTGAAAACACCATCAAGACCATCGCTCTTTATCTGAGCAAAGACAGACCCAAAAGCCTATCAAGAGAGCTTTTTCTGACACACCACTTCCCCTACCACCCCGTAAGTTCCAACACAGTGACTGGGTACATCTCAAAAGCCATGAAACAGGCCGGCCTTCCCTCATCGGCCTACTGGCTCAGGCACACTTATGCCCAGAATCTGCTCCATATGGGTCGGTCCATCTATGAAGTCAAAGAGATGATGGGGCATCAAAATATCCAGTCCACCCATCGATATCTTCATATCAACACTGAACTGATGCGAAAGGTGCTTTTCCATGAAGAACTTTGACAGTTTTCTATGCCCTCAGCTCAATGAATATCTTGTTTATCGCAAAAGCCTGGGCTACAGCACAAAGTTGTCTCGAGCTCATCTGCTCGTCTTAGATCGATACCTGCTACAGACAAACGCACAGTGGGATACGCTTACGCCCTTCTACTTCCTTGAGATGAGGACCAACCTGGAGATGGAGCCTCGCAGTGTCAACCGGGTGTTCTCATCGATCCGGGTCTTCTTCAACTTCCTTTTGCGTCGGGAGTATGTGAAGGATAACCCCCTTCAGGATGTCCCTTCTCTGAGGGAAAACAGCATCATCCCTTTTGTCTTTTCCTCTGAACAGACCGATCAGGTGTTGAGGGTTTTTTCTCAAAGGGTCGGCCGAAGCCAGAAGCGCTTTTTGACGGATCTGGCCCTCTACCTGGCCGTGCTGCTCCTTGCCCGGTGCGGCATGAGAATCTCAGAACCCTTGAGGTTGATGAAAAATCATTACTGCAGCGACGATGGGACTCTGTATATCGAAAAGACCAAGTTCAAAAAGCAGAGACTGATCCCTGTTCCAAGGGCTGCCATGACCGAGATCGAGAACTACCTGTCTGTGCGTAAATCTCTTATGCCTCATGATCAGAACCTCTATCTTTTGGCAGGGAAAAACCAGAGCCCTATAAAGGCTGAACAGGTTCGCTATGCATTCCACAAAGCCATCAAACAGATCGGTCTTGATCACCCCAGACGGCTCATGGGCAATGTGAACTTCTTACAGCCCACGCCACATTCTCTTCGCCATTCATTCGCAGTCAATACGTTAATAAAGATTAAAGGGCGGGGAGAATCACCCCAGCGTGCACTCCCAGTGCTGGCCGCCTATATGGGTCACAGCGAATACAAGTATACCAGTGTATATCTCAGGGTCGCAGATACCCTCAGTCGTAAAAACCTGGTTGATTTTGCCCTTTGGCAGAAGAGGAAGGAATGAAACTCTCCCCCTTAATCCATCAGTTCTTCGGGCAATACCTTCCCCATATCAAGGGAGTGAGCCACAATACCATCAAAGCCTATCGGGATACCTTTAAGCTTTTTCTCCCCTTTGTCGCAAATCATTACCGTATCAAAATTAAATCACTCAGGGTGGAGCACATCTCATCAGAGTTGATTATCACATTCCTCAATGATCTTCAGCGGGAGCGTAAAAACATTGCCAAAACCCGGAATCACCGGCTTGCGGTCCTTAAATCCTTTGCCAAAATGATTCGCTTTATGTATCCCGAATATCGTGAGCTGGCAGAGACAATACTCAATATTCCACAAAAAAGATCTCAAAAGCCTCTCATCGGGTTTTTCTACCAGGAGGAAATCCTCAAGGTCTTTCAGGCCGTCGACATTAAGACAAATGAGGGCTTCCGGGACTATACCCTGCTCCATTTACTCTATGACTCAGGCGCCAGGGCTTCTGAAATCACAACCCTGAATCTCGACTACTTCAACCCTCAGCAGAAAACCTTGGCCATCTTAGGCAAGGGGGACCGATTCCGGCTCATACAGCTTGAGAATAAAACGACTCACCTCCTACAGCTTTATATAAAAAAATATCGTATCTCCCCAAAGCAGATGTATCAGTATCGCCTTTTTATCAATCAACGCCGTGAGGAGTTAACACGCCATGGCATTTACCGCATTTGTAAAAAATACCTCTCCATGGCCCTTCCTCCTAAACGTCTCAAGGCGATTAGCCCAGTACACAGCTTTCGTCATTCCAGGGCTGTGGATATGCTCTATCGGGGAGATGCCATCACCCATATTAAAAATCACCTGGGACATGACAACATCCAATCCACGACCATCTACCTGCACCTGGATCTCAATCGAAAACGGCACATACAGAAACAATTTATCAGATATATGCAATCGGTCTTGACCACCGATCCAAAGATAGAAGAACTACTTCAGTGGGAAAACAAGGAAGATTTATTAGCCTGGCTCGATAGCCTATAAGGCGGGGGTTTGAGCAGGGCCGGCCAGGCAGGGGTAGGATCAAGGAGAAAATATTATGTTGTCAGTCTCTACATCCATCTTCTTCAAAAACATCATAACCCATTGCTTTTTTTGCCGATTTAGGGTATCCTTCACCGAAGATCAGAATCCCACTGTTTTTAGCCGGTTACATCAACTCGCAACATAAGGCAAGGTATATGGAATCTCAAAAATCCAAAATTGCAGGCCAATGTCTGGATTTCTATTGACATAAAACGTGTTTAAAAATATAAGGAAAAAGCGGTATGCTCTCCAGGAAGTTCAATTTTATACTTGAAGTTAACTCTTATTTGAATTTGCAGTTATCTTTCTTCACCTGCTGATTCGGTCCTCAATTTCTAATTCTCTTTTCCTTCTGAAATAGACGATTGTTTCCCGTAAACTTTTAACATCATAATAAGGTAAAGATTTAATGGAGAAGCCCCTCAAAATGTGCCCACCTTGCTCCTGACAGGAAATTAGTGTTCTGTTGGGAGCTAAAACTTCGGCCTCGAAAAGCGCTACCCATTGTAACAGGTAGAACAAAACAAGTGGTTC
>Ga0272443_10002511_pt1 | contig 23311 bp, 24 predicted proteins | sample SSMAcet12_FD_193581 | JGI IMG/M metagenome (GOLD analysis project Ga0272443, IMG submission 193581) | Marine sediment archaeal communities from Little Sippewissett salt marsh, Falmouth, MA, United States - SSM-Acet-12 | ecosystem: Environmental > Aquatic > Marine > Wetlands > Sediment ...
CGAGTTTCTGTCTCGATACGCCTCGGTTTACGACGGCCCCGAAACCGGTCTTCCGGTGGTCTCTTTCCGGACCCGGGCGAAAGACGGCCATCTTTGTCCCTTTGTGGCCGAGGAAGGATGCCGCGTCTATGAAGACCGTCCCTCCTCGTGCCGGAGTTATCCCTTGATGCGGCTGGCTTCCCGCAACCGCGAAACGGGACGGATCACCGAGCGGTTTTTCCTGTTGAGAGAACCCCACTGCAGAGGTTTCGAATCGAGCCGAATCCAAACCGCGGGTGAATGGATTGCCGGCCAAGGCCTGGCCGTTTACAATGAGATGAACGATCGGATTCTCGAGTTGATCAGCCTAAAAAAGCGCTGCCGGCCCGGCCCTCTGGACATGGCCGCACGACATCGGTTTACCAGGGCCCTTTACGACCTTGACGGATTCCGTAAGCAGATTTTCGAACCAGTCCTGGCCGGTGACGAGCGGTTCGATCCAGGCATGCGTCAGGCGGCCAAGAGCGATGATGTCGAACTGCTGAAGCTGGCGGTGGAATGGGTGAAGCGGGAGATATTTCAGGTACAAGATTGACTGCTGGCTGCGGGAAACTAAAAGAACATAAACCCGAAACCCGAAATCCGAATTTCGGATTTCGATATTCGGATTTTGTAATTCAAAGATCCATGGTCTCTTCTCCCGCATAGGCCCGTATTTTTCACATTGAAAGGCGCATATCATGAAACTTAACGGCAAGGTGGCGCTGGTGCTCGGCAGCATCAAGGGAATCGGCCGGCAGATCGGACTTTCTCTGGCCGAATCCGGGGTGCGGGTGGTCCTGACCTACAACGACTGGGAGGAGCACCTTCCTGAGCTGCAGTCGGTGTTTGACAAGTTCGGGGCCGATGCGGTGATCGAAAAAATCGATCTGCTGGAAACCGACCGGATCCAGGGGCTCATGGACCGGATCCGGGACCGGTTCGGCCGACTCGACATCCTCGTCAACAACATCGAGCGGGGAGGATGGCCGATCGTTCACGGCCCTTACCAGCAGCCCCAGTGGGATCTGGAAATGGCCACGACCCTGAGGGCCAAGTGGTGGGTTTTTGACAAGGCGCTGCCGATGTTGAAGGCCGCAGGCGACGCCGCAGTGGTCAATATCTCCTCCATCGCCGCGTTGGTTGGCCGAAGCGGTCCGGCCAGCTACCTTTTCAACGACGGGTACGCGGCGGCCAACCGAGGCATATCCCTGCTCACCGAAACCTGGGCGCGAATCGGCGCCCCGCAAGTCCGGGTCAACGAGATCATGCTCGGCATCTTCGAGACGCGGCACGCTCAGCGAACCCGCGGATGGAATTTGCTCACCGAATCCCAGCGGCGGGCCGTCATCGACCATATTCCCCTCGGAAGAGTCGGCACCCCGGGAGAGGTGGCCAAGGCCGTGCGGTTCGTCATCGCAGACGCCCCATACATGACCGGAAGCGTCATTCGACTGGACGGCGGGTATGTGCTGGGGGGGGAGAAGGTGGCGCCGATGCCGGCGGGGGTGGAGTAAAACAGTCATGCCAGTTGCCAGTTGAGCCAGTTTGGCCGGTCCTTCCTCATTTTCCATGATCGTTTTCGGGTCAATTGGGGGCAGAGGCGCACCCCTTTCAGCAGACTTGTTCAGAACTCCTGAAAACCCGCCTGATCAATAAACCCAGATTGCCTATCAACAGGCAAAACTGGCAACTGGCGAAACTGGCCAAACTGCCTTATTTGGGCTTGATTTTTTTCGAGGAAATCCCGAACAGGAACAACCCCACCCAGTCGAAGCCGAGCAGCAGCAGCGAGGTATCGCTGGCCCGGCAGCGTTGCAGAACGTCTTTCTTGATCTTGTAACGGCGGGAAAAGGAGCTTTCAAAGACAAACTCCCGGAACCGGTCGATGTTGTAAGTGGCCATGAAGGCCATCTTCGCCCGGGGTCCTTCCGGCCCTTCCGCACCCCAGGGGTCCTCGGAGAAAAGCTGTTTCAGCCGTGCCCAGCGGACAGTCATCTTCTCGTAGCGTTCCGCTTCCTGGTCTGCAGACCAAGAGGCGGCCGTCCACTCGGTGGGTTCGTACTGGCCGAGACAAAAGGCGGGTGGCCGGAAAAAGTGAATCAGTTCGGCCGCTGCCGGGTTTTGTCCGTACTTCAGGCCCTGCTCGACGGGAAACCGCCGGCAGGCGTCCGGCCGGTCCGGATACACCGAGCATCCGCTGTCATTTAAAAACGGGCAGGTTTTTTCTTCGTTGTCCGCCATCCGCAGCAGCACATCCGGGAAATGATTGCCCTTGCGCAGCACCACGTCCACGAACTGGTCGAGAAACCGGTCTGAAGTCAAGTCCAGCCGATTTTTGAGGCGCACCACGTCATAGGGATAAAGAAACAGATTCAGATTCCGGCAGCAGCGGTTGAAGCACTCGATTTCCGGGTAGCAGCGGAAGCAAAAGGTTTCACCGGGCCGAAGCCGCTTGGCCTCCAGCCGGTCGATGTCTTTCGGGTCGACGATTTTCATGGTTCATGCTCGCAAAAACAGAGGATCATCTCTGCAACGGTCATTTTCATTTTTCCTGTAAATCCTGCGGCAGACCGCATCTCTTTTTCCAGGGCCGCCATGTTTCGATAAAATGGGGTTCGATCGAACACCGCCGCTGTCGGATTCGCACAGGATTCGCTGAATGCCCCACAGCCCGGGCCGTAGATCGGCGGTCGCCCAGTTGGGTGCAGCACGTGGGGGATTCCGTGCATCCTGCAGATCATGGGTCGATGGCCATACAGCCGGCATCGCTGCTCCACATTGAGGGGGCACATGGTCCGCGGGGGAACCTCAGTTTTTTTGGCCGCTTCATATACTTTTAGAACGGTTTCAGCCCGGCGTTTTGCCGACCGCTGTTCGGGCATCGGTAGTTGACGAAATCCTTCCCGGAGGTGGAAGAACTCAAGCAGCGTGTGATGGTGGAAGCGGCTCAGGCAGCAGTTTTCATCGCAGCCGCTGCAGACGAACCCGCATCGGGCGGCCGCCGCTTGGTAGGCCTCGTCGATTTGCGCATACAATGTCTCCAGGCGCGCCAGAAAAGTCGACGATATCGGTTCGGCCGGGAAAGGAAAAGGAAGTTTCCGTTGCACGGATCAAACCAATGGCGAGGGAAAGAAAATTTTGGAATACAGGTCCAACGCCTCTGTATCGGTGAGACTGGCGATCAGATCGCAGACCGTTCGGTGAGGCGCATCTCCGTTGGCGTGCAGATCCGGCATCTCCATCTCTTCTAAGGTTTTGAGGCGCATGGCCTCGTCTTCGAGAAAATAGGTATAAAGTTCCTTGAGGATCTTTTTCGCCTTGACGAATTCCTTGTGCACCCGCCTGGAGCGGTAGACGTTTTCGAAGAGAAACCTGCGCAGGGTCGCCATGGCGCGGTCGACTTCTTCGCTCATGTTCATACAAAGCCGGCCATCGATGATGTGGGTGGAGAAAATCAGGTCCTGGATCATGACCGTGGCCCGGTCTGAATGCGTTTTGCCGAGAATCCTGCGGCAGCTTCCGGGGACCTGGTCCTCGCTGATCACCCCGCTGCGGATGGCGTCGTCCAGATCGTGGTTCAGGTAGGCCATGATATCGGCCATCCGGACGATTCGGCCCTCGATGGTTGTCGCCAGTTCTTCCGGGTTGTCGGGGATGATCTTTCCGTACCCCTTGGAATGCTTCAAGATGCCGTCGCGCACCTCATAGGTCAGGTTCAGGCCCCGCCCGTTGTTTTCCAGCACGTCCACCACCCTGAGGCTCTGCTCGTGATGGGAAAACTGCGGGCCGTAGACCTCTTTTAACGCCATCTCTCCGCCGTGGCCGAAGGGCGGATGACCCAGGTCATGGCCCAGGGCGATGGCTTCTGCAAGGTCTTCGTTCAGGTAAAGCGCTCTTGCGATGGTGCGACTGATTTGGGCGACTTCCAGCGTATGGGTCAGCCGGGTTCGGTAGTGGGCCCCCAATGGGGCGAGAAACACCTGGGTCTTGTGCTTCATTCGCCGGAAGGCGTTGGAGTAGACGATCCGGTCCCGGTCCCGCTGAAAGGCGGTACGAACCGGACAGGGCGCCTCGGAAACGGGCCTGCCTTGGGAATCGGCGCTGAGACAGCCGAAGGGGGACATGAAGTTTCTTTCCCTGCGCTCGAAGTCGGCCAGGATGTGCCCCTTTGGCTGCGCGTCGTCGCATGATTGTCGGTCTGGCTGCATCGGTCTGTTCCTATTTTACAGGAATTTTCAAATGTAAAGGTCTATGGTCGTTTTCCAATGATGTATTCGACGGTTACCTTTTCCGGCGAGCTGGGTGCCACCTTCAGCGAGGCTGGCTGGAGGGCCAATCCGACGGAGATCGTCCCGCTTTTGGTCAGGCCGTCCAGAGGCACCTTCTGGGTGTAGACGGTTTCCGTATCCTCTATGATCCGGTTTCCACCCTCGATCTCCACAGTTTCCGGCATCACCCTGACGCTTTCAAGAATCCGGTCTTTGGGCAGTTTCCCGGTCCAGTCCACCTGGATCGGAAGCTGTTTCCGTACCAGCCGGTCGAGGGTGACGGTGACCTGCCGAGGCTGCACGGTTTTCAAGACGATGCCGGGGGGCAGGCTGATGTTGGTGCTGGTGATGGTGAACTCGTTGGTGCCGACTGCGGCCGATTTCAGATCGAGCTGGACCTGCACCTGGCTGGGGCGCAGAGACTGGATCAGGGTCCCGGAACCGCTGAGCTGAAGGTTCACCGAGTTGACCGAGGCGCCGACGATCTCCACGCCGGGCGCGCGATTGTTGTATCTCACCGGGACCTGGAGCTCGACCAGGGTGTCTTTTCCCGTGGTGAAGCTGAACCAGAGGCCGGACACCAGCAAGACCGAAAGAGCACCCGCTGTGGCCAGGCGCAGGGACCGGCAGCTTGCAGGAGCGTCCGGATCAGTGGCGGCGCCCATGTGCCGTTGGAGCAGCTGGGACAGCTGATCCGGGCTCGCGACCTTGATCCGCTCCGCTCCTTTAGCGGCCAGGATGCTCTTTCGCTCTTCGGAAACGACCACCACAAGGGCGTCGCTTTTTTCAGCCATTCCGACCGCCGCCCGGTGCCGGGTGCCGAAATGGGAGGGCAGATCGGTGCGATGGGAAAGCGGGAGGATGACCCCGACCTTTCGCACCTCGTCGCCTTCGATGATGGCCGCACCGTCATGGACCGGGTTGTCATGCCAGAAAATGCTCAGGATCATCTCCTGGGTGATTTTTCCCTCCCAGGCGATGCCGTTTTCCACCACCTCGTCGATGTCATCGCTGCCGGGAAATACGAGCAGAGCCCCGATTCGCCTTTTCATGAGCTCGAAGATGCCGGAAACGATGATTTCCACCGGCGCCTGGCTCGTTTTCTGGGAAACTCCCCACAAAATATTTTTGATATTCTTGGCCTGAAGCACGCTCCGCAGTTCGTTTCGAAACACCACGATGATGATAAAGGCGGCGACGGCCGTAATTCCCTGCAGTGCCCAGCTGGTGACGATCAGGCCCAGATAGGCGGTGATCCGCTGAAAAATCCATAAAAGGGCCAGCCCGGAGATGACGCGGAACACATAGGTACCGCGAAAAAGGACATAAAACCGGAAAAGAATATAGCTGGCCAGGGCGATGTCGATGAAGTCCTGCCAGCGAAGTGCCTTGAAAAAAACGATCAGAGCATCCATGTTTGCGGACTCATTCAGTGATGCTGAACCGGAGAATCTTGAGCAGGTTGCCGTCAGCATCGACGATTTCCACCCGCCAGGGTCCCTTGTCTCCCTCCCGCAGCTGGATCCGGCTGAAGGTTGACCACTGGGGTGGGTTGACCTGGAGCTTGGCTGTTGCATTCAGCCGGTCGCGCCTGTACCATCGGTGGTATATATGGGTCTTTTTCGGCACCGGATTGAAATAGGTAAAGCAGACCGCCTTTTCTTTTTCAAAGGAAAAGACCGCGGCTTCGTTGACCGGCTTGCCGTCTTCGATCGTCTCGCACATCACGGCATGGACCAGGGTCAGGCTTTCATCGTCGGCCGGTGGCTGCGCCCCGGCCGAGGCGACAATCAGCCACATGACCGCCCCGATGGACCAAATGGGAATCTTCATGCCCCCCTTATGGAGCCAAATCCGCTGCTTTTCAAGGGAAAAAGGACACTTTGACGTCGATCGGGTTTTCTCTCCCCTTGTTTTTTCCCCGGTAAATCCTATTATGAAAATTCATGAGGCAAATGTCATCATGCGCGTGAAAAAAGCGGCATTCCAACATGAAATCGATCTTGGAGGACTCACCCATGGGCAATCAGCTTCGAACGGCGCTCTTGCTCGGCGCACTGACGGCCTTGATCATGGTGGTCGGGCAGATGCTCGGTGGAAGACAGGGGATGGTGATCGCCCTGATATTTGCCGCCGGCATGAACTTTTTCAGCTACTGGTACTCGGACAAGATTGTGCTCCGGATGTACCGGGCAGAAGAGATTGATGCCCGAAACGCCTCGAATCTCTATGAAGTCGTAAAGCAACTGTCGCAGAGAGCCGGTCTGCCGATGCCGAGGGTCTACCGGATTCCCCAGGAGGCGCCCAACGCATTTGCCACCGGCAGAAACCCTGAACACGCGGTGGTTGCCGTCACCGACGGGCTTTTGAAAATGATGAACAAGGACGAGCTCAGAGGGGTCCTGGCCCACGAGATGGCCCATATCAAAGACCGGGATATTCTGATCGGCAGCATTGCCGCCACCATGGCCGGAGCGATCATGCTGCTGGCCAGTATGGCAAGATGGTCGGCCATTTTCGGCGGCATGCGCAATGACGACGAGGGGGGAGGAGGGGGCATCATCGGCCTGATCGCGATGTCCGTCATAGCGCCGCTGGCGGCGATGGTCATCCAGATGGCGATCTCCCGGAGCCGGGAATACTTGGCCGACCGCGTGGGCGCCGGCATTTCACAGAGCCCCGAGGGGCTTGCCCGGGCCCTGGAAAAGCTCGGGAGCTACAGCCGGCGGATACCGATGGCGGCAAACCCCTCCACGGCGCACATGTTTATCGTCAACCCGCTCTCTGGCGGGGGGCTGGCGAATCTGTTTTCGACGCACCCGCCCATCGAGGAGCGGGTGGCGCGCCTTCTAGGACGGAAGGCGGCCGGCGGGACGGCCCCGGAGATCGCAGGGGACGCCGGCCGGGCACAGGGACATGCCTTCTGGGATCGGCTCTCCAGATAAAATCGCTTCGCGCTTTTCTATGAAGCGGCTGCGCCGCTTGGGAAAAAAGTTTATCCTTCCGGATTGAAGTTTGGTTGCTTGTTTCGTTTAAACTGGGAATCTGAAAATGAAGCTCAGAAGAGGAAGCTGACGGAAAATGAAAGACGACAGAGGGCACTACTACTATCCGTTTCCCCGGAACCATGGGGTTCGGATGTATGTCCGCAGAACCGGCGCCGGCATCGAGTTTCGGATGTGGAACCAGGACGACCCGGATCTGTGGACGGCGCACGGATGGGTTCCGTTCGATGCCATCCAGGAAGCGGCGAAAATGTACGAAGGCGGCGCATTCAACCCCGCAAAGACCTACGATATCGAGCTGGCCGCTGCCACTCTGGCCGAAGCCGATCGATGAAATGGGATCACAGAAAGGACTGGATAAAGTCTGTAACCGCTGATTTTCCCCGGATGACCCCGTAATGACCTTCGCAGAGGATGTCTGGCTTTCATTTGTCCAGCCGCTCCACCTTCAACGAAATGGAAAAGGCGTCGTTTTCTCTGGTGCCGGCAACGCCGAGAATTTCGGCCAGGGCGTTGGTCTCAGCGTTGTCGCCGCCGCTGATTTCGGTCCAGTGCCCCGGGCGAACCGCAACGTGCGTGGATGCAGCAGCAAAACGAACCTGCCTTCCGGAGGCGATGTCGGCAATCTGGGGGACGATTTCCAGGTCGATCCGATCCCCGGCGAGCAAAGGGGTGACCCAGAAGCCGGTCTCCACCCGGTGAAATTCCACGGTGGGCGGACATCCCCCGTAGCGGCGGCAGATGCCGGCCCTTTGCTGCCGATAGGGAATTTCGGTTCCCACGATCACATATGCCGGACTCCCAGACAAGGTGGTCACCGAAAATGAGGTCCTGCGGCTCTCGGTTCGCGTTTTGTCTCGGACCTGGACCTGGACGCCGTCTTCGGTAGTCTTGCCGGTCGACACCTGCCATCCGTTTCCGGAAAGACGCCCTTCGGCTGTGGCCCCCTGTTTGTGGACAGACCGTGCCCGTCCGAATCGGACATCGATGCGGAGGACCACCGGGGCACGATCAAGGCGCTGCACCACCCCGGCGATTCGCTGGATGGCGTCCGGCGTGTCGACCACAATCAGGGAATTGGTCCGGGCATCGGCCGAGATGCGGCCAGCAGGCGTGAGCAGGGCAGATGCCACTGAAAGCATCTCTTCAGCGCTTCGGTAATGGATTTCCAAGACACGGCTTTCCATCGCCACCGACCCGGCGGGCAGGGCTGCCAGGATCGCGGCGACCAGCAGGAGCAAAAATCGACGTACCTGAATCGAAGGGGGCTTCGATATTCGGAGCCTGTGGGCCGGCGCGGCCGATGTTTCCGTTGACATCATTTCTTTTTTCCCGCTACTATTTTCCACCGATTCAGAAAAACCGCTACCACGGACTGTCAGGATCGGTCAAATCGGAAAGGATCCGGGAATGGCGGAAAAGATTGGAAAAAACGACTGGCTCTGGGTGATGATACAGAATCCGGGCCAAGCAGAGACCATTGTCGGCATGCATGATGAAAAGGGGGCGGTTTCATTCATTCCCATGTTTCGGGAAAAAGAGGCCGCCTTGCAATGTTTTTTGAACCTTCCCCGGAAAGCCGGGAAAAAATACGAGGCCCAGGCGATTATTTACGAGGATCTGTTGCGGCACGCCGCGGAGAACCGTTTTTTGCTCTATCTGCTTGATGAAGATGGGAAAATTCTCAAGAAAGTCGACCCGGTTCAGGAAGCATAGGCCGGATTCCTGGGCAGCCTGCCGGACCTTGGGGTAGAGCGCCTGTCAAAATAACGTTCCGATTGGGCTGTAAACTTCTTGGGCTTTCCGCAGTGCCTGCGGGGGCGAAGCAAGGAGGAAGAAAGATGGCAGAGATACGCCTTACCGAGGGGAGCATCCGGTTCCAGGAAGAATGGTTGACTGCCGACGCCATCAAGGCCCGCATCAAGGAAAAGATGGACGCCGGAGACATGAAATTTGCGGATCTGGCAGTCGCCCTGGAGGAACTCAACCAGGCTATGGAGAATGTTCGTCGAATCGAGGTTCGGATCGCTCTGACCCAGGAAGACTACGAAAAGCTTCAAAAACGCGGCGGTGAAGACGACAGTGAGAGCGTCCGAAAAGCGATCCTGGCATTCATCGCCGGGGCCGAAAAGAGCCCTTCGACCATGGAGACGGAAGCACCGCAGCCGCCCGGGGATAAAACCACAGAAAAGGCGAAGAGGCCCGAACAGCCCGAACCCGAACCGGTGGAAATGGCCGCCACGATCCCCTGCAGCAAATGCAAAAAGCCGGTCAAAGTCCTGTCCAACGACCGGCCTCTTCAGCTCGAGTGCGAATTTTGCGGGACATCGATCGTGCTTGAAGAAGAAAAAGATGAAGAAAAAGTAGACGCCGGCGAAAAGGATCTGGACCCGGGAAAAAACATTCGGCGCCAGGATCATTTCATCGGATAATCCAATTGCTGCAGCGATTGGATTGGGATTTCGCGTTCCGCGAAATCAGAGAAAAACACCAAGGATGACAACCCTACCAGTGTAGCCGAAAATTGATACTGAAGCAGGGGCGTTCAATTTTCGTTTTCGGCCGGAGTCGTGGCCTGATCCCCGGCCATTTCTTTTGAGCATCGGGGGCAGAAGCCCTCAAATTCGAGTCGATGTCCGATAATGGTATAGACCGTGGCCCCGTAGAGGCGGTTTTCGATCTGCTGGAGCGGCGCCACCGGGGCATTATCCACCCGTCCGCAGCGCATACAACGAATGTGATAATGCCGCTGCGGATTGCCGTCAAAGCGTTTGACACTGCCTGAAAGCTCCAACTTCTGGATTTTTCCCAGTTCGGCGAGGATCTCCAGGTTTCGGTAGACCGTGCCGAGGCTGATTCGCGGCAGGTGCTTCCGCACTTCCTCGTAGACTTCATCCGCCGTCAGATGGCGATCCAGATCTTTTCTTACTTCCTCTAAGATCACCTTCCGCTGCCGGGTCATTCGGTGTTTTGTCGATGGGGTCAAGGGTGCCGCCAATAAGGATTATCAGTTATCATTATTGATAACAGTGAAGCGCCTTCCTGTCAAACGGCAGAAAAAACCGGCCGAGACTGTGCTGAGCAGCCCCGGCCGGCTTCGATTCAAGCAACCGGCAAGAGGGTTTTCATGCCTCTACCGCACCTTCCTCCCTCAGGCTGCCGATTTTTCGTCTTCCTTGATGATCTCAAAGATGCCCGACAAACTGTGCCCGACCCCGATGCCGGGCTGCAGCTCCATTTCCAGCTTTCTCAGCGAATAGCCCAGGTGCGGTTCGATGACGTTGGCCCGCACGTCTCCCCAGAGGAGCCAGCCGACCCCGCCGATGACCCTCTTCATGGAGTGCATGGCCTCCTTGAGGGGCTCTGCATAAAACGGAAGAATGTCCGGGGCGTCTAAAAAAGATTCGGTTTCCGAGTTGTATCCGGAAAGGAGCCCGATGGTGTATTTGACCAGCGCATTGGTGGACATGAAAAACTTTTCAAAAAAATTGTTTAGGTGGTCGAATCCCGGCCTGGGAACATAGTCGACCAGCAAGCTTTCCAGGTCCGTGCGGGTGTAGCCTTCAAACAGGCTGTTGATGGGCGTGCGAAGGGCCGGACAGTTGGCATTGTAGTCTCCGGTTTCCAGGTGTCGGCCCACAAGGATCGAACGGTCGAAGTACTTCAGCGGCCGGATTCGACAGCCGGATTTTTCCTCCGCCGCCTTGATGATGACGTCGATTTCGTCCCGGCACATCAACCGCAGTGGAAACGAGGCCACTTCGACCTCGTCGCGCTCTTCCTTCGGGTAGATATAGGAAATACGGTAGTCCATAAAGTATTCGCTGTCCACCGGAGCGTCCCAAAGATCCTGCCACTCGTAGGACCAGCGCCCCAGCCAGTCTCCGGTAAACAGGGCCCGGTCAGGAGCGTGGCGGCAGATGTCGGCCACCAGTTCGATGATCTGATCCTGGGTAAAGTGCGAAAAGGTGCCGTAGGAGGTGAAGTAAAGATCGAACGGGTCCTGCGCCTTGAGCCGCTCGGGCAGGCCGGCGGAAAGATCCTCGCGCCAGAACTGCATCTTCGGGTTGTTGCCATAATAGGCCGCCGCCTGATCGAGGAGCTCCTGGTTGACATCGACCCCCACGTAGCCTTGGAGGCGTTCCGGGGTGATGGCCTGGGTGATGTATTCATAGATGCCCGGGTCCTTGGTGTTGACGTCCATGATCAGGTCATAGCCGTCTCCGCTTCCGCATCCCATGTCCAGAATCCGGAGCCGCTCCAGATTTTTCAGTTTTCGTTGGACCAGGTCGTTCAAGGCCGGGCGAAGAAACAATCCGGTGAGCTGGTCCTCCCAGAACCGGCGCACATTGTCGTATTTTCCTAAGAGCCCGGAGGCCTTGTCGTATTTTCCGGTGGTGGCTGCCTGGGTATAAGCTCTCTCTTCAGCCATATTCCCCTCCCAAGTCCTGCGTTCGGCTGCGCCGAAACCAAGACTGATAAACTGCAAAAAATTTTTTTGGCTCAGGGCCGAGTGAATCGTAACCTGTCGGGGATTCAGAATTCAGTCGTCTGAAAAAATGAGTCAATTACAAATGGCCTAAAACCGCGGGAGCGGTTTTAGGCCATTTGTTTCAGCAAGTCGATGGCGTGAAAAGCGTCCCGGCAGTAAGCGTCTGCGCCGATGTCCTTGGCAAAGTCTGCTGAAGTCGGAGCACCGCCGATGAGCACCTTGGTTTTTCCCCGAAGCCCCTCCTTTTCCAGGGCCTCGATCACGGTCTGCATCTCCCGCATGGTGGTGGTCAGAAGAGCCGACAGACCCAGGTATCCGGCGCCGCTTTCTTTCACCGCCGTCACGATTCTTTCGGTGGTAACATCGTTTCCCAAATCTTGGACTTCGAAGCCGGCGCCCTTGAGCATGATGGCGACGATGTTTTTTCCGATGTCGTGCAGATCGCCGGCAACGGTAGCCAGGACGAATTTTCCCTTGCTCTCCACGCCGGCCCCGGCCAGATGGGGCCCGAGAATATCCATGGCCGCACCGACGCACTCGGCAGAAGCGAGCATGTCCGGGATCAGGTATTCGCCGGAGTCGAATTTCTTTCCGACCTCTTCCATGGAACCGGTCAGCGATTCCAGCACGATCTCTTTGGGATCGATCTTGTCGGCCAGGGCCTGTTCGACCAGTTCGGTCACCGCGGGCTGGCCTTCATATCCTTCATCGAAGCCCTCGTCTTCGGCCACCACGCGTCCCTGAATTACGTTTTCGGCGATTTTTTTCAGCAGTTCCTGCTTACTCATGTCGGTTCTCCTTTTTCGTTTCACGATATGTAAAACAATTCTATTGTTGGTTGATCCCCCTGCGGCGTCCTTATTCCCCGCATCCGTCGTTTTCTTCCGTACGAAGGACGGTGGAATCGTGGACGAATGCTGAAATCCGGTCATCCAGCCTGTCTCAGACTCGGCAGCAGGCCTGGGATCTCTCCAAAGATCTTTTCCTGGATGCCGGCCGGGAGGTGATTCGCCGGCTCGGCCTCGATTTTTTCCAGGGCGGCCACGGCGTGTTCCACCACGCGGTCCTGGAGATCCTTGGCGCCGAAGGCAAACGGGTCCGAGACATCCCCGGCGTGAATGGCCTTTCGGGCATGTCGGGCAAAGAGCCGGTGGCTGGTGTCCATCACCTTTTTCACCATTTCAACGGCATCGCGGGTTTCTTCGGCGCCGACTTTCGGCGTCCGCAGACAGTGTTTGACCTTTCCGATCAGTTCGTTGTCGATCACCGCCTGGACCGGGCAAAACGTGTTGGTCCGATCCAGAAGCCCGAAGGCATAGTGGATATACTGGGCCCCGCTCATGGCCATATACAGATCGGTGAACAGCTTTTCGAACATGGCCTGGGCGCCGGGCACCTTGGCGTCGCCCACCCCTGAGGTGGAATAGCAGGGGATCCGGTAGTGCCGGGCCATTTGGGCGCAATCGATATTGTATTGATTGAACTCCGGGCAGCCATAGAGGTCGTGGAGATCGTCCATGCGCGCTCGAACCGGAACGCTTCCATAAAGAACCGGCGCCCCGGGCCGAATGAGCTGAACCAGGCTGATGCCCGCCAGAATTTCGGCGTTGATCTGGGCCACCATGCCGGCCTCCTGGATGGGGGCTGAAGATCCTCCCTGAGGGGAAGAAGAGATCACCAGGGGCATCCCGGCTTCCACGATGGAAAAGACCTTGTCCGCGGTGTCGGCCACCAGTTGCAGCGGACTTTTAAACACGCAGGTGATAAACGAAAGCACCGGGTTTTTCCGAAGTTCATCGGCGCCTCCTGTGATGATCTCGGCCATCTTGATGACGTCTTGGAGGCTGTCCAGACGGGTGAGACCGGCCTGGACGTGCTTGGTGATATTGTTCAGGCTGGCGTAGAACTTGTTGACATCGTGGTTGGTTTCGTCGATGCCTTTGTCCTGGATGTTCACCGGGCGGATGAAAAAGTCCAGGTGCTCCAGACGGTCGCAGAGCTTGGCCGCGCGGCAAAGTAGCGCCGAGCTTCCCCTGAGCTCGGAAAAGCGCGGGACAGTCATTGTTTTTTCCGGATCTTCCCGACTGACAAAGGTTTCCATCTGTGTTTCCAGCCAGACGTTGGTCTCCGAACCCGAACCGAAATAGATTCGGGGGGTGTCGGCATCCAGGTGAAGCCTGTTTTCCGGATTCCGGGCGCCGAGGACAAATTCGGAGGGTGCCTTGGCCACGGTTTCTTCCACCATGCCGGCGGGAAATGAAACCCGCCAGACCGGCTGGCCGTGTTCGGCCTCTTCCCGCACATGGGCGCCGGCGCTGCCGTAAAGATCGGCGGCCCGCCGGTTGTAGCACCAGATGCCGGGGTCTTCCAAAATGGAAAGAGAGGCGCGGTGAAGATATTCGATCTGTTCTTTTTCCAGTCGTTCGTAGGGTCGAACGACGATACCGGGTCGATAATCGGTGCTCACGATATTTTCTCCTCTGACGAAATGGTTAACGGCCTTTTTTTCGGTACGCCCGCGTGTATTTGCGGAAATGGCGGTCTTTACCCACCAGGGCTTCACCGGAGCGGACCGCATCCATCATGACCTCATCCAGCGGATCCATAATGACCGCGTCAAGGCCGGCATAGACGGCCATCTGCAGGAAAGCCGCATTGAGTGCGGACCGGCCCGGCAGGCCGTAAGACACGTTGGACAGCCCCATGGTGGTGCGGGCTTTCGGGAACGCTTCCTTGACCGCCGCGAGGGTGTCGAGGGTGACCCGCCCCTGGCGTGCGTCTGTGGAAATGGGCAGCACCAATGGATCGAAAAAGAGGTTTTCCATGGGGATTTTTTTTTCACGGGCCTTTTCGACGATCATGCGGCAGGCTGCCAGGCGGCCGTCCACCGTTTCCGGTATGCCCTTGTCGTCCATGGCAAGCGCAACGACGGGAACGCCGAAACCGGCAGCCAGGGGAAGTATTTCGCCAAGGGACTTTTCATCGGCCTTGGTCGAGTTGATTATGGCCGATCGGCCCTCCAGGGCGGACAGGCCGGCCTCGAGCACCGGCGGATCTGCGCTGTCGATGCATAGTGGCTTATCTACGGCGCTGCAGACAACGGCAACCGCCCATTTCATCGCCTCGATTTCGTCTGCCGCTGAACCTCTTCCGGTTCCAACGTTTACATCGATGTAGGAGGCTCCGGCCTCGGCCTGGTCTTTGGCCAGGGAGGCAAGCGCCTTTTCCTGTCTTTCTTGAATGATCGAACGGACCGATTTGCGGGTCGCGTTGATTTTTTCTCCGATAATGATCATTGAATCACACTCCTGCTGTTTACTGCCCAGACGCCGGCGAACGCCGTTTTTCCGGATGCAATGGATCTGAATCGACGGGTTCAATCAAGAGTCACCCCCTGCTATCGGAACGCTATTTTGACAAGCGCTCTATTCCATCAGAAAGGATCGAATCCCCGGAATCTCTGCCAGGATCTTTTTTCGGACCGCCGAAGAGATCATCGAAACCGGCTCGGCGTCGAGAATCGATCGGGCCTTTTCAGCGGCCCGCTGCCGGGTGTCTTTTGCCCCGGCGGCCTGCCAGGCCTCGCGGCCGTCGCGGTCGCTGAGTTTGGGCATGAACTGCTCGGTGCGCATATGTCTTCGGGTGTGCCGCGAAGAGACAAAATGCCCGCCGGGGCCGACCTTCTTGAGCTCATCTATGGCCAGGGTATCGTCGTCGACCCGGATGCCTTCCACCGCCCGCATCACCATGCCGATGATCTCGTCGTCAATCACCAGCTTGTCGTAGGATGCGGTCATGCAAAACTCCAGAAATCCGGCGGCGTCGTGGATGAAGTTGCCGCCGGCGAGGGCCACCATCAGACTGGTCATGGCAGATTCGTAGCCGGCCTGGGCGTCGTTTACTTTGGCATCGGACATCCCGGCAGTGGCGTAGATCGGAAGCTTGTAAAACTGGGCCATTTGGGAGGCGCCGGCGTTGATCAGCCCCATTTCCAGGGCGCCGGCCAGGTATTTCATGTCTCGAAGGTCGGTGATCGAAGAGACGCATCCGAAAATCACCGGCGTTCCGGGATTGACCAACTGGGCGAGCATGACACCGGTGAGCGTGTCGACACACTCGACCACGAGGGTGCCGGCGATGGTGATCGGGGATGTCGCCCCGCAGAGCGGTTCGGCCGGGACCACCAGGGGGATGCCGTTTTTGGCCACTTCGATGGCCAGCCGGCCGTAGTCTTCGTCGAGCTTGAACGGACTGATGATGCAGGTGACCATGGAGACAAACGGCCGCTTCCTCAGTTTTTCCGGAGATCCTGCGATCATTTCGGCCATCTTGATGACGTTTCGAATTCCTTCCACGGTGTACACGCCGCCCATGATATGCTTTTTGGTCCGGTTCAATGCCGCACCGAATCGGTTTACGTCGATGTCGTCCCGCTCCACGTCGTGGGGATGGACGTTGAGCATATAAAAGTGGATGTTTTCCAGCGCGTCTACGGCCCGGGCCATGTTCATGACATCGGCCAGCTGCGAGGTGCGTGCGTCGGTGCTACCCGGATCCTGAACGTTGAGGGCGGTTCCCCCGGTGCCCAAATGGACTTTGGTTCCCCCGATCTCACAGTCCAGTGAGCCGTCCGGCTCCCGCCCGCAGAGGTTGACCATTGACGGCGCTCTGGCGATCAGCTCCATGACCATGTCCTGCTCGAAGCGGACGATGCGCGAGTCGGCATCGACCTTGGCCCCGGCTTTTTCAAATATTTTCAATGCTTCGGGATAGTTGACCTGGACCCCGACCTCTGAAAATACCTGCAGGACGCTTCGGTGGATTTTTTCGATATCGGCTTCGGTAAGCGGCTTGTAATCGCCGCCGGTCAGACCTTTTCGCATGATCCTCTCTCTCCTCTCGATTTGGTATTTTTTTTTCTGCATCCCCCGGAAAGGGTAAAATAGGGAAGCGCTTAGTCCGCTCTTCGGGCGATGCAGTCGGTTTTAGGGCATTGGTTGCAAGGGTTATAAGGTTCCGTGTCGGAATCGACCCCTTCGGGCAGAATACCGAAAATGCCGGACACGGATTTGCGGGGAGACATCAGGCAGGTGTCGGTCAAAGTGACATCCATGGGGTCTGCGTCGGCAAACAGGGCAAAAAGCGTCTGCTGCTGCTGAATCGGCCAGTCGCAGTATCCCGGGCTGAAGCGAAGGGTCAAGGCCCGATCCGCTTCCTGCAGCCGGTTTTTCATTCGCTGCTGGAACTGCTCCACCACGTCTTCGGCGGCGATGGAGCCCATGGCATCGAGCACATAGGCATCCGCGTAGCGGTCGTCGGCCATGCACCGGTCGATTTCCTGCTCGATCGCGTCTCCGATGGTGGCCACAAAGCAGCAGACCCGATCGGCGTCGCAAAGCGTCCTGGCGATTTTCGGGCTTTTAAAGCGAGTGCCGTCGGCTAGGGTGATACCGCCCTGGTCCGTCGAGTCGACCGGAAAAATTCGGTAGACCAACCAAGGATCGGCCAGGTCCTCCAGACGACCGGTCAGATCATCGACCCGTCTGATCGAGGCGGCGGACGGCTTTTTCCCTCTCCGGGCGCCGAGAAGTCGCATCAGCTTTCCATCATCCAGCGTGCTTTCAAAATTACTGACAACCATGGCCGTTTCCTTTTTTTATCCGGTTTGACCCACGCCCCTGCCTCTCTCTCCCGACGACTCAGGAAGTGATCACGCGCGGCTCGAATTTTTCCGGGGAGGGGGAGACTGAACGGAAGATGTTGATAATATTTGTTTACATGTTGCTCACTTCAATATATAGTGTTCTATATAATCTGGTCTGGGATATGTCAACTCCTTTCTTGAAAAAATACCGATAGATGATGCGCAGATGATTCGTATAGTGTTTATTTTTATAGTTATAACAGCAAAAAAACCTTTCCGGAATTTTCAGTAAAACATTTATCAATGTTTATCGTATCCTATTGATTATCCAAAGGCGCTGGTCTGGATTTTTTTGGATTATTGGGGTGAGGGGGGGGTGAAAATCGGTGGTGTTGTGGTAAAATAGTACGTCTGAAGTCGAAGACCGAGACGGGGAAAGGACCGGAAGATGGAAAATCAGGTACTGCCGGCCGGCAACAACGCCTGTGAACTGCGATGCCGGGAAATGCTGATCTCGATGCGCAAAATTACCCAGGCGATATCGCTGCACTCCAAGGATTTGAGCCGTCGATATGGCCTGACAGGCCCCCAGCTAGCGGTTTTAAATGAACTGTCCAACCGGGAGGAGATTACCGTCACTGAACTGGCCCGGTCCATCAGTGCGAGCCAGGCCACCGTGACTGACATGCTCAACCGGCTCGAAAAGCGGGGGCTCATCGAGCGTCGGCGCAACAACACAGATCGGAGACGGGTTACGATTCACCTGACCGATGAATGCCGAAAGATCCTGTCCATGGCCCCGCCGCCGCTTCAGGAGACCTTTGTGGAGAGATTTTCCAACCTTCCGGAATGGGAGCAGCTCATGATTTTAAGCGCCTTCAAACGGGTGGTCGACCTGATGTCGGCCGAAAAGCTCCAAGCCGCGGCGATTCTATCCACCGATCCGCTGCAGAGCTGAGTGCAAACCTGGATTCCATAAAAAACGCCCCGCCGGATTCCGGCGGGGCGTTGCTTTTTTTGGCTCCTCGGGTAGGACTCGAACCTACAACCTAGTGGTTAACAGCCACCCGCTCTGCCTATTGAGCTACCGAGGATCAGGTATGAACAGGGACCACTAATAAAAATCAGGCTTCAAGTCAAGGGAAAAACCGTGAAAATCATCCTTCTCCAACCCCCGGTTCAGGATTTTTACGACACCGACATCCGGCTTCAGCCGCTGGGTCTGTGCATGCTCAAGGCAGTGGTCCGCCGGGCGTTTCCGGAGGTGGATGTCAAGGTGATCGATTTTCATCACGGAAAAGGAAAGCGCCAGATCCCGCTGCCTCCGGAGTTTTCATACCTGAGGGAATATTACGCCTTTCCCGATTCGGGTCCGTTTTCAACGTTTCACCGCTACATGCACTTCGGTGCCCCGTTCGAGGAGGTCGGGCGGCAGGTGGCGGCCGAGGCCCCGGACCTGATTGGGATCTCTTCGCTGTTTTCCCCCTATCACCGGGAAGCGGCTGCATGTGCACGGGAGATCAAACAGCGAATCGATGCGCCCATCGTCATGGGAGGGCCCCATGTATCTGCATGCCCGAAAGAAGTGCTTTCCGATCCGAATGTGGATTTCATCATCGCCGGAGAGGCGGAAAAAACGATTGTCAATCTGGTCGGCGCCCTTCGAGGCGGCGATTTTTATGAAGGCATCGCCGGGCTCGGCTTCAAGAAGGGCAAAAACCTGGTCTTGAACCCGCCGGGCAAAAACGACGATTTTCAAAGCTTCCCCCTTGCCGATTTTTCGGACCTGGATCCGCAGCGGTACACCTTCGGCAAACAGCCCCTGTGCTTTATCACCACGACCAGGGGCTGCCCGCATCGGTGTTCGTTTTGTTCGGTGCACCGGACGTTTACAGAAGGGTTTCAAAGGCGTGACCCGGAAGCCGTGTTCCAGGAAATGTTAAAGCGGTTCGAACAAGGATACCGCGTCTTTGATTTTGAAGACGACAATCTCACGTTTCACAAGAAAGACTTCACCAGGCTTTTACAGCTCATCATCGACGGATGGGCGCCGGGCGAGATCAGACTGCTTGCCATGAACGGTGTTTCAACCCTGAGCCTGGACGGGCAGGTGCTGTCCCTCATGCGGCAGGCCGGCTTTTCCGACCTGAATCTGTCGTTGGTGAGTGTGGACAAAGAAAGCTTGGCGAGGGTGAACCGGCCCCACACACCGGAGAAGTTTGAAGCCGTCGTCAAAGAGGCCCACGAGCTCGGATTTCGGATCGTCGCCTACCAGATCATCGGCCTGCCGTTTGAAACGCTGGAGAAAATGATCCAAACCATGGTGACCCTGGCCCGTCTTCCGGTGCTCATCGGTGCATCGATCTTCTACCTGGCCCCCGGCTCTCCGATGGCACGGGAAGTCGGGGCACGGGGCCAGGTGGACTGTTTCAAGGCCCGCTCCACGGCCATGGCCGTCGAAAGCCCGCATTTCGCCCGGGACGATCTGTATACGCTTTTTATCACCGCAAGGATTCTCAATTTTCTCAAAGGACTGCGCGTCGACAAAACCGGGCTGCCCTTGAAGGAAGCGCTTCAATCTGCTGAAGAAAATAAAAGAGGTGGGGTAGGAGCGGACCTTTTGACCCGCCTTCTGAAAGAAGACAAACTTTACGCAGCCACGGCTCAGGGGTTGAAGCCTGTTTCCCGTTTTCGAAGCGAGATCTTCTTTCGAATCCTGACGGAAACGAACACGGTGAGAACGATGGAAGGGCGTGAAATATTTGTGGGCACTTGGCATCCGCAACAAAAGCAGTGAACCCTATCGAGGGGTCGCCGTCGAAATGAATATGAACAAATCAGGGTTTTCTGCCAAACCGCTTCCCCGCGCCTTTTATGACCGGGGCACGGAAACCGTGGCCGTGGAGCTGCTCGGCAAGAATCTGGTTCACCATTGTTCAGAGGGGATGCGCATCGGTCGGATCGTGGAAGTGGAGGCCTATATTGGCCCCCACGATGCCGCCTCCCACTCCTCCAGGGGGCTGACCCCGCGAAACCGGGTGATGTTCGGCCCGCCCGGCCATGCCTACGTGTACCTGATCTACGGCATCCACCACTGCATGAACGTGGTGACCGAAGCAGAGGGCCATGGGGCTGCCGTGCTTCTTCGGGCTTTGGAGCCGGTTGCCGGCATCGGAGGCAGAACCAGCGGACCGGGGCTGCTGTGCAGGGCCATGGGGATCGACCGAAGTCTGAACGGCATCGATCTGTGCGGGGATACGCTGTGCGTCACCGAAGAAAACGGCGAGACTTTTTCCGTGGCCCGACGCCCCCGGATCGGGGTCGACTACGCCGGCAAATGGGCCGGTCGGTTGCTTCGCTTCTGCATCGAGGGAAATCTATATGTCTCCCGGCGATAGAGGGGTAGACCGCACCTGATCGAAAGGAGCGGGGCCCCTGACTGCCCGGGCAGCCAGATTGATCAATCATAGAGGGGGAACAAATGGACCTTACATTCTTGGAAGAGACGCCGTCTTGGGAATGGCCGGAGGATGCCGGAAAAGTGCTTTACGACACGCTCTCCAACGATCGATCGGATGTTTTCGATGACGATGGGTATTTTACCTGAAATGGTCTGCTCTCTGAAGAGGGGGGCTTGACTCAACCTTCCGGATTCATGATGCCGCGAAATGGATAATTTGCTGTCGGTATACGAACGCGCTCCACTGGAGGCGAAACCCGAAAGTTGAGTTATTGACTTTTATGCTCCGCAATCAAACGATCCCTCAGCTCTTTGAGCCTGCCGCTGATGCCCACCTTATAGATGTGAGGATTTCCGAAGCGTTTGTACTCTGCTGGAAGCATCGCCAGACGCTCCCGGCAGTACTGCACCGTTTGAGCCAGGGAAGGCGGATCGTACACGATCTTGCCATGGGCCATCACCGGATGAAGCAGCGGTTCGGTTTCATGCGGCTCGATGGCAAAGGATTGATGGGGAACGAAGGGGTGATGCATCACGGCAATGCTTTTTTCATCTTCGAGCCCGACCACATCGGCGCCTAAAAACAATCCGTCGTCGTGTACGGCGCGCCACACCTGCTTTTTGTCGGGCAGGGTGATTTTAGAAACAGTTTCCGAAAGCTTGATCACCGGCATTCCGCCAGCTTGCGCCAATTTGTACACGCCGTCGAGCGCCGCATCGGGCTGTCCGGTGACCAGACTGGTCCCCACGCCGAACACGTCAATAGGCGCCCCCTGTTCCGTCAGGCTTCTGATGACATACTCATCGAGCTGATTGGAAGCGGCGATTTTGACATAGTGCAACCCCGCCTCATCGAGCATGGCGCGGCTTTCTTTGGCCAGATAGGCCAGGTCCCCGCTGTCCAGCCGGATGCCTTTCAGACGCCGGCCCTTTTTCTCCATTTCTTTTGCCACGCGAATCGCATTGGGCATGCCGCTTTTCAGGGTGTTGTATGTGTCCACAAGCAAAACGCAGTCATCCGGGCGGGCGGCGGCAAAGCTGCGAAAGGCGTCGATTTCCCTTTCGTGGCTCTGAACATAGGCATGTGCCATGGTACCGGACGGCTCCAGATTGTAATCCCTTGCCGCCCGGGCGTTGCTGGTCGCATCGAACCCGCCGACGACGGCGGCGCGGCTGGCATAATAGCCCCCCAGCCCCTGCGCGCGACGCAGCCCAAAATCAATGAGCACACCATCCTTTGCCACATGGCGCATTCGGCTGGCCTTGGTGGCGATCAGCGATTGAAAGTTGAGAATGTTGAGCAGCAATGTCTCGATCAGTTGCGTTTCGATCAAGTTCCCGTCGACTCGCAGGACGGGACGCGTCGGAAATACCAAATCGCCTTCTAAAGGAGCGTAAATCGTACCTGAAAATCGGAAGTCTTCCAAATAGGTCAGATAGTCGGGATGAAAGGATTGTGTTTTCAGAAAATCCAAATCCTTTTTGTCGAAGCGGAAATTTTCCAGAACCGCCAGCAGATCCGGCAGGCCGGCCAAAATCGTGTATCCGCCGTTGAAGGGATTTTTACGGAAAAAGTAGTCGAATACGGCGGATTCATCCTTTCGGCCGGCCAGAAAATAGGCCTGTCCCATGGCAAGTTCGTACTGGTCGGTGTATGTCGCCGTAAAATCAAACATGATCACCTCATTACTTGGTCTTGACGGGAGGGGCTTCGTATACCGAGCCGACAATGTCGCCGGCCATCGCGCCGATCATGTCGCTGCCTCCAAGCCTTGCCCTTCTCTACCCAGGGTTGATGGCGAGCGTGTACTGGTAACGAACAATGATGTGTAATCGAAGGGATGTCAACTTTTGATGACCCCGGCTCCCGAATCGCTGCAACGTGAGGTGCCACTGGATGAATGTGGGGAACCAGGCGGAGGCTATACCAGGTGCCATACATATGTTGGGATTGAGTTCCACTGGATGATTCCCTGCTGAAGGAGGTGCAGCAGTGGGTGGCGGAGAAGAGGAAAAAGATGGCTGTCGCCGGACACGGACAAACACGGACCGGTACGGACAAAATGAGGCGGAAATCGTCCGTGCCGGTCCGTGACCGTCCGTGTCCGTCCATCCCTTCTTCGGCCCTTGCCGCCAATGCCGCCCTGTCGCTTCTGAATCTGGCCTGCCACCTGCTCGACCGCCAGATCGCCGCCCAGGCAGAGCGCTTCGAAAAGGAGGGTGGCTTTACCGAGCGCCCGTAACGCGTGCGCAACGCCCGGTGGAAAAAGCCCGATCGACCCGGGTACAAAGACTGGAAAAGGAAGGATCCAACAACGCCCTGCTGGTGCTGCCCTGGGCTGTCAAGGCCCACCCCTCTTTTACAGCATCATCCGCAGGCTCAGCTCTTCGAGCTGGGCCTTGGTCGCGGCAGATGGGGCC
>Ga0272443_10002512_pt1 | contig 23306 bp, 14 predicted proteins | sample SSMAcet12_FD_193581 | JGI IMG/M metagenome (GOLD analysis project Ga0272443, IMG submission 193581) | Marine sediment archaeal communities from Little Sippewissett salt marsh, Falmouth, MA, United States - SSM-Acet-12 | ecosystem: Environmental > Aquatic > Marine > Wetlands > Sediment ...
TCCTCTATCTGGGTGACCAGGGGCATGTTCCATACGGACCACGGTCGAAGGATGAGATCCGCGAATTTTCAATCGGGATAGCAAAGTTTTTACTTTCGGAGGGGGCGAAGCTGATTGTGGTCGCCTGTAATACTGCATCAGCCGCTGCCCTGCGCGACTTACGGAAGATGTTCCCTTCAAGGCTGTTTGTGGGGATGGAGCCGGCTGTCAAGCCGGCGGCCGAGATCACGCGCACGGGCAAGATCGGTGTGCTGGCAACGCCCATGACATTCAAGGGTGAACTCTATACCTCGCTGGTGGAACGGTTTGCTCGGGAAGTGACCATCTTTCAAAGCACCTGCCCGGGGTTGGTACAGCAGATCGAAGCCGGATTAATCGACACGCCGGATATCCGTTCAATCCTGGAGGAAGCCCTCAGTCCGATGATGGAAGAGGGGATCGACGCGGTCGTCCTGGGATGCACGCATTATCCCTTTGTGATCCCGCTCATCCGGGATATCACCGGCCGCGGGGTTGAGATTATCAACCCCGCACCTGCAGTTGCCCGTCAAGTTCGACGTTTACTGACCCAGAATGGACTGCTGAACAGCGAAGGACAAATGGGTGAAAAACGTTTCTATACCAGCGGTGAGCCTGCCGTTATGAGGGGTTTGCTGCAGCGTTTGATGGGTGAGTCTGCTCACGTGACCAAAGTTAACTGGCGGGGTAATACCTCTTTGAGTATCTGAAACTGAGAATAGTCCCTTTAAACAGCTCTGATGGTTGAACTTCAAACTGTTCCATTTTGAATGACTCTGGAGATGTAATTTTAACCTGATGAAACCACGCAGTCCTCTTTTCTTTCTTGACTCCCTGGTATTGAATAATCAGCATCGCTGATATAATATTTAATCCATCGAAACAATCACTTCACGACCCTTTGAAAGCAGCCGAAAAGAATATCACTGGTTCATAATGAACATCTGTATGTAAAGATTTGGTTAAATCCGAAATTATTATTTGGAAAACGACTAATTGTATAGACAATGGAACTATAATAGGCTCGTTATGCAAACAGCAGGCGTTCATGCTCATCTTGAATTACTATCCCCCAACCTTTGCAATGAGGAGAATAAGAAAGGAGTATATAGCGGAAAATTCTTTCTGTCGGTGTTTCATTTCCAACGAGTATATAAAAAAAGGAAGAGCTATGAAGAAAAATATCTTGTGGTTGGTTAGTTTTTTACTAATTTTCTCGATTGTATTAGCTGGATGCAGCCAGAATGCCGAAGAGGCAGAAGAAACCGAAGTGGAAGCAGAAGAAGGTACGTATCAGATCCCTGCCCCAGAAGATGGCTCTTACAACGTAGCCTTTGTTTATGTTGGGCCCCATGATGACGGCGGATGGTCGCAATCCCATGATGTAGGCCGGTTGTATGTGGAAGAGAATATGGAAGGTGTGCATACTGTCTATGTCGAGAACGTCGCCGAAGGTGCTGATGCCGAACAGGTGATCCGTTCATTGGCTCGCAAAGGCTTCGATGTGATCTTTGCCACATCTTTTGGGTTTATGGATGCCTGTGATGTTGTCGCCAGCGAGTTCCCGGATGTTGATATCATTCACATCAGCGGTTATATGGCCAATGGAGAAAACTTTGGCAACCTGATGGGCGCCATGGAAGATATTAAATATCTGGCCGGGATGTTAGCCGGTTCTCGTGCCATGATGGACGGCAATCCAAAACTGGGATACATTGCGACATTCCCAATCCCTGAAGAACTGCGTCTGGGGAACGCCTTTGCTTTGGGCGTCCAGGAGACCTGCCCGGAATGCACGATTGATGTACGTTTCATCTACACCTGGCACGACCCCATCCTGGAACAAGGAGCCGCAGAGTCACTCTTTGAAGCAGGCGCGCAGGTTGTTATGACTGGTGCGGATACGCCTGCTCCGGCGATTGTTGCGCCTGAAGGAAAGTGGGGGATCACCTATGACTATTCGGGCAACTGCACGGATGATGCCTGCCTGACCTCCATGTATTGGAACTGGGGTCCGGAATACATTCGGATCATTGAAGGCTCGGAGGCCGGAACCTGGAAGGGCGGTTGGGAATACTTCGATGCTGATTCCGGTGCGTTAGGGCTGTATGGCTTCATGGAAGGTGAAACAATGATGCCTGGCGTCGCCGAACTGCCAGAAGAGGATCTGGACCTGGTGCGGAGCGTTCTCGCCCAAATGCTGGCCGGCGAGTTCGATCGATTTGACGTCTTCAAAGGACTCATCACCGATAACCAGGGCAATGAAGTGCTTGCGGATGGCGTGAGCCTCGAACAGTTGGATCTGGATGGCTTTGCAGAATTCGGAAGCGAATGCACCACCTGTATGTATTGGTGGAATGAAAACATCACTGCGGAACTACCCTCGCTTGAAGATTAAAGAATTGTAAGACCACACAGCCAGGAAATCTCATTACGAAATTTCCTGGTTGTGTTATATTTGTCATTATCCAGGCACGGATGTGCTGTTATTCCATTAAATCAATAGGCTGAAAATATGACGCATACCATTGATGATGCTCCCTTTGCTGTTGAAATGCGAGATATCGTCCTTCGCTTTCCCGGCGTCCTGGCGAACGACCACGTGAATTTCACGCTGAAGCGAGGTGAGATCCATGCCTTGCTTGGGGAAAATGGCGCGGGCAAGAGCACACTGATGAATGTCCTTTCAGGACTTTATCGTCCCGAATCAGGCGTGATAAAGATCCGGGGCAAGACCGTTCAATTCAATTCACCCAGGAATGCGATTGCTTACGGGATTGGTATGGTTCATCAGCATTTCATGCTTGTTCCCACATTATCGGTTACGGAAAATATTCTCCTGGGATTGAATGCCCCCAGGTTCTTCATGAAATTAGCTAAATACGATCGCAAGATCCTTGCCCTTCAGAAGGCGTTTGGATTGAAGGTTAATCCTTCTGCAAAGATCTGGCAGCTTTCCGTCGGCGAACAGCAGCGTGTAGAAATCCTTAAAACGCTTTACCGTGGTGCAGAGATTCTGATCCTTGATGAACCGACCGCCGTACTGGCACCTCAGGAAATTGAGGAATTAATGGGGACCATGCGCACTCTGACAGATCAGGGGAAATCGATCATCTTCATCAGCCATAAGTTGAACGAGGTTAAAACAGTCGCCGATCGGTTGACTGTCCTGCGGAAAGGCAAAGCCACGGCTGAGGGTATTGACCCAAAAAACTTGTCTCGCGGGGATTTGGCGGAATTGATGGTTGGACGTGAGGTCATCTTCCAAATTAATAAAGAAGCACAGCAGCCTGGCGAGGTTGTCCTTGATGTCAATGACCTTTCCACAACCAACAACCGGGGCATGCAGGCGGTAAACAGTGTTTCGTTTTCAATCCATCAGGGTGAAATCTTCGGGATTGCCGGGATTGCGGGGAACGGCCAGAGTGAACTGGTGGAAGCGATTACCGGACTTCGGGAAAGCACCGGTTCGATCCGGATCAATGGCGTTGAAATTGGGAACTGTCCCCCTCGAAGATCCATTAACTGCGGTTTGGCCCACATCCCGGAAGACAGGATGGGCGTGGGGACGGCCCCCAACCTTTCTGTGACGAATAATGTCATCATGAAGAATTACGCTCAGCCGCCGATCAGGAAGGGTTGGCGGATCAATTATCCGGAAGCGCAAAATCATGCGAAAGGTCTGAAAGCGGCCTACGACATCCAGGCACCAAGCGTTGAAACTCAGGTCAGGAAACTATCGGGGGGTAACCTGCAGAAGCTGATATTGGCGCGTGAAATCTCAGGAGAACCGCAGTTGATCGTTGCCATGCAGCCCACCCGAGGTTTGGATGTGGGTGCAATTGAGGTAATTCAAAAATTATTGCTCGAGCAGCGCCGGAAAGGCGCAGCGATCCTTTTATTGTCTGAGGAGTTGGATGAACTGCTGGAACTTAGCGACCGGATCGCGGTCATTTTTGATGGTGAACTTGTCGGTAAGATGGATTCAAAAGATACGGATATCAACACAATTGGCATGATGATGACAGGGTCATTGAGGAGTGAGTCATGAAATCCCCAATTAAGATCACAGCAGAACGAAGGATGGAAGAAATCCCGAAATGGCTGCCATTGGCTACCTCACTTGGTGCGATTGTGATCTCGTTTACTATCAGTGGAATCATCTTAGCGTTTTCTGGAAGCAACCCGATCAGGGTATTTAGATTCTTTTTCAACGCGGCTTTTGGATCTTGGGGTGCTTTCTCGGATATTCTCGTCAAAGCCACGCCATTGATCATCATTGGTGTGGGATGTTGTCTGGCCTTCAAAATGAAGATTATCAGCATCGGCGCTGAGGGCCAGTTCTATATGGGCGCATTCTTCGCCAGCCTGGTCGTCCTGGTTCCTCTGGTTCCTCTCGACAGCCCGAAGATATTAGTGCTGTCGCTGATGGCGTTGATGGGCATCATCGGCGGAGCGCTGTATGGGCTCATTCCGGGTTTATTGAAAGCCTACTTCAATGTTAATGAGATCATCACAACCCTGATGTTGAACTATGTGGCGGTTTATTGGAATAATTATTGGATCTTTGGAAAATACAGCGATGCTGGTTTCCAGATGACACCAACCTTTGATAAAGTTGCCTGGCTGCCGCGCCTGGCGGATATGGCTAAGGAAATCCCCTTCTTCTCGGGCATTACACTGCATTTAGGTGTGGTCTTTGGCTTGTTCGCTGCTGTGTTGATCTGGGCGATATTAAAACACAGCAGATGGGGCTATGAGATCGCACTGACCGGGGATAATCCCAGGGCAGCCAAGTATGCCGGGATCAATATCAAGGGGAACATCATCCTGGTAATGGTCGTTTCAGGTGCTTTGGCAGGTCTGGCCGGGATGTCTGAGGTGACAGGCGTTGTGCACCGCCTTCAGGAGAGGATATCCTCAAATTATGGATTTTCGAGTGTGATCGTTGCATGGCTGGCGAAACTAAATCCCTTTGCCGTGATACCAGTAGCGGTTCTGTTTGGAGCGCTGATCGTTGCAGGGCGTGAGATCCAGCCTTCCGGATTGTCCTTCCTGATCCAGGGGACAACGCTGTTTCTGGTGATCAGCAGTGATGTCTTGCTGAGATATAAGATACGTATTACCCGAAGAAAAGAGGAAATCGTATGAACCTGGAAGTCATACTCAGAGCCGGATTATCAACCGGGACGATTCTGCTTCTCGCAACGATCGGTGAAATCATCACCGAACGCGCCGGGGTAATGAACCTGGGCGTGGAAGGGATGATGCTGATCGGCGCGATGGCTGCTTTTAAGGTCTCACATGTAACGCAGAATGCATGGCTCGGTCTCGCCGCCGGGATCCTGGCGGGAGGCGTGCTGAGCCTGGCGCATGGATTGGTCTCAATCCATTTCCAGGCAGATCAAACGGTGAGTGGATTATCACTGACCTTTTTAGGTACCGGTCTTGCTCTGGTGCTTGGTGAAGGGTTGTCATCATTAACCGTTCCGACCATCCCAGATGTGGATTTTCCATTACTCTCCTCAATCCCTGTGGTCGGCAGGATATTGTTCACCGATTTTAATGTCCTTGTTTACGTCGGGTATTTTCTGGTGCCTATCTCCTGGTATTTCATTAATAAAACCCGGCCCGGGATGCATCTCAGGGCAGTGGGTGAAAATCCCTCAGCAGCAGATTCCCTGGGGATCAACGTTTACGGGACTCGCTATCTGTATACATTCATCGGCGGATGCATGGCAGGCTTAGCAGGGGCATCCATCAGTATTGCTATCTCACCGGGGTGGTACAGCAGCCTGACCACCTCCGGTCAGGGTTGGATCGCGATTGCATTGGTCATCTTTGCACGCTGGAATCCAGTTCCCGCAGCCCTGGGTGGTTACCTTTTTGGGATGCTGCGTCGTTTTATGCTTGATTTACAGGGACCAACGGTCATATTAGGCTTGCGTAATCCCTTCTTTTACGATCTTAACCTTGTGTTTTTTCTGCAAATGATGCCTTACCTTGTAACAGTCATAGCTTTGTTATCGGGTTCCGGCGCAGCAAAAAGGAAGCATAAAGGTGCCCCGTCCGCACTCGGTATTCCCTATATCCGCGGTGAACGAGGTCTGTAACCAGAGATTGGTGACAGATCATGTCTGTGCTCATCCATTTGAATGTCAACGGTAAAGATTTGAAGCTGGGTGTTTCCCCCGGCGAGAAATTGGTGGACATCCTGCGGGAAAGACTGCATCTCACAGGTACAAAAGTGGGCTGCGGGGAAGGGCAGTGCGGTTCATGCACCGTTCTGATGGACGGCAGACCGATCAAGTCCTGTCTTTTCCCGGCCGAGAAGGCAGATGGGAAGTCGATCCTGACCATTGAAGGCTTGGCGAAGACTGAAGACTCTAGACTGATCCTGCATCCCCTGCAAACGGCATTTATTGAATATGGCGCAGTCCAATGTGGATTCTGCACCCCCGGGGTAATCATGCGGGCATATGCGCTGCTGAAGGAACATCCACAACCCACACACGAACAAATTCATACTGCCCTGGCACGGAACCTGTGCCGCTGTGGGGGATACCCAGCGATTGAAGAAGCGATCCTGGCCGCGTCCGCTGCACTGTGCGGCGGAGAACCGCTCACTGGACCTGCTATTCCTGTCTCCTCAAAATCCAGGCGGGTGATCGGTCAGACGATGATCCGCCCTGATGCAGTGGACAAGGTCACGGGCAGGGCAATCTTTACAGATGACTTGAGCTTTGAAGACATGCTGTTCGCCAGGGTGAAACGGGCTGGCGTGCCGCATGGGTTCTTGCGGCGGGTGGATGTCTCCAAAGCCAGGGCTCTGCCGGGTGTCGCTGCCGTCCTCACGGCGGAAGACCTCCCGGGAGCGCATACGCACGGACTCATCATCCGGGATTGGCCGGTCCTGGTCGGGGAAGGCGAGTGGGTGCTTTATGAAGGAGACGCGGTTGCGATCCTTGCGGCTGAGACACAGGCAATCGCCGACCAGGCTATTGATCTGATCGACGCGGTGTTTGACCTTCTGCCGGTTGTGAGCGGGCCGGTCGCGGCATTGGACTCCGAAGCACCGAAACTGCACCCACAAGGCAACTTACTCAAGCATATCAAGGTGCGCAAAGGGGATATTCAGATCGGGTTTACCGAAGCGGACCGGGTGATTGAGAAAACTTTTCATACGCCGATGATGGACCATGCCTTCATGGAACCGGAGTGCAGCTTGGCGGAACCGCTGACAGACGGACGCATGACTGTCTATGTTGGGTCACAGATTCCCTATGCAGATCGGGAACAGGTGGCCCGCGCCCTGGGTGTGCCGGATGACCGGGTGCGGATCATCGGTCAGACGGTCGGTGGCGGGTTTGGCGGCAAGGAGGATATCTCAGGGCAAATCCACAGCGCGCTGTTGGCTCAGGCGACAGGCCGCCCGGTGAAACTGCTGTTTGATCGGAAAGAGTCCATGCTGGTGCACCCCAAACGGCATGCCACGCAGATCCGGGTCAGGCTGGGTGCGAAAGCTGATGGTCGTCTATCGGCGGTTGAGACGGAGTTATTCGGGGATACCGGAGCATACGCTTCCCTGGGTGAGGAAGTGATGAGCCGCGCCACGACCCACTCCGCCGGCCCTTACATCATCCCACATACCAAAGCGGACTGCTTTGCGATGTATACGAACAACCCGCCTGCGGGGGCTTTCCGCGGCTTCGGCGCGCTGCAGGCCATGTTTGCGATTGAAAGCACAATGGATATTCTCGCACACGAATTGGATATTGACCCTTTCAGACTGCGCCGGTTGAATGCACTCAGAGAAGGGGGGCGAACGAATACCGGTCAATTGCTGGACGAAAGCGTCGGATTGGCGGCATGCCTGGACAAGGTGGAAGAAAAACTTGACGAGATCGCGGGCGATGCGCCTTTCATCCCGGTCCGGTATGAGAAGGAGGCGGAGCGGTTTGCCTCTGCCTGGGGGATTGCCGCAGCGTTCAAGAACACAGGTTTGGGGAACGGCGCTGAAGATAGTTCCGGTGCTGAAGTAGAACTTTTACAGGATGGGACCTTCGAAGTACGCACTTCGGCTGCTGAAATCGGACAGGGATTAGTGACCGTCCTGCAGATGATCGTTGCAGAGGAAATCGGGGTTGACCCGGGACGAGTCAACGTGCTGGTGATGGACACAGACCTGACGCCGGATGGTGGTCCCACGACGGCCTCGCGACAAACCTTTGTAACCGGTAACGCCGCCCGCCTGGCTGCACAAAAGTTGAAATCTCAGATCACAGCATCCCTGGCTGGGGAGGGTATCGACCCAAAGGATGTGCGTTTCTGCATTGATTCCGTGCGGGCTGGCAGTTCTTCTATAACCTATCGAGTGTTAGCTCAGAGGACGGCAGGGCAGACAAATATCCTCAAAGCACGCTGTCGTTATGAAGCACCGAAAACGGAGCCGCTGGGCGGTGAGGGAGCCATTCATTTCGCTTTTTCATTCGCCGTGCAGGCAGTCCAGGTCGAGGTCAACCTCGACAGCGGGGTGATACGCGTCCCCAGGGTGATCACCGCAGTAGATGCAGGGCGCGTGATCAATCCCCTCGGATTCAAAGCACAGGTCGAAGGCGGAGTCTTAATGGGGATCGGTCATGCCTTGATGGAAGAATTTGAGGTTGAAGAAGGCCATATCCTTACCGACAGCTTTGCCCGGTATAAGGTGCCTAACATTCAAGCGACCCCTGAGATTTTCTCGATATATGTCGAGGACCCAGTTCGGGAGGGGCCCTACGGTGCGAAGGGTGTGGGTGAGATCGTGAGCATCCCCACGCCGCCGGCTATCGCCAACGCACTCTATAACGCTGTCGGCGCGCGGGTGTACCGTCTGCCGATCAAGCCGGAAATGCTGAGTGTTGGGGATATGCGCAATCAATAGGAAGGAAAGGTGCGTTTGGTTTGCCTGGATTGTTTGGTGATGGAAATTTTCTTCTAAACCTATCGATAGAACAAAGGGAAAACGGTCTGTTTGGGGATGTCGTAGTAATACACCAGGGCGAAGTCCTGATCCGTAAAATCAGTATTATTAGGGATGCCGTCACCGGCAATGTTTGTGGCTGAGACGGTAATGGTATAAGTTCCGGCAGGGAAAGGTGGGAGGATGATGCCTTCGGTGTTATTCATCAGATCTGCTGTTCCCCCTGTGATAGAATAGCCATCCTCTCCAAAATTATTACCATAAAAAGTATTGGCCCCATCGGAGACGATCAGGTCCAGGTCGTTGACCCAGGCGGGTGTCGTCTTCTGGTCCGGCGTCCCGGGGGCGTCCGTCCAGACCAGCATCACCTTGAGGTAGCTTAACGGTATCGTGGTGGTGAACTGTGTGGACCAGGTCTGCCCGGTTTCCGTGAAAACATATTCCTGGTCGAAATAAGAGACTCCCGTACCCGGGTTCAGGACGGCATTCGCATCCATTCTGCCCCAACCCTGCTTGGAGTCAAAGGGATGCCCCAGCTCTTCCAGGTTTGCGCCAAGGTTGCCAGAAAGGTCAATTGCTGCGCCCAGAAAAGCAGCTTTGACAAGGGCGGGGCTGGGATCACTACTGAACAGTTCGCGGTAGTATTCATAAAAGAGGGCTGCCGCACCACTGACGTGCGGGGCGGCCATGCTGGTGCCGGACATCAATCCATAAGAATCATTCGGATAAGTTGAATCCACATCGAAACCGGGGGCAACCATGTGGGGGATTGTACGCCCGTCCAGCGCTGGGCCGTAGCCGGTGTTTACAGACAGGTCGTATATATCCACAGCTTGGTAATTAACAATTATTTCTTGTGTGTACGTTGACCCAATTGTGATGATATTTTTAGCTTCATCTGGAGAACCCTGGGAGGATGTTTCCCCATTCCCATTCATGATCGCCAGGACAAAGGTCAGGGGCTGATTGCCGTCTTCATCAGGGTCTGCGTCGCGCACACCGATATCCACCAGACGGGTGTCTTCGTCATATCCCTGTGCTGTACCGGAAGGCCCCCAACTGTTGCTGGAGATCACCGCTCCGTTGAGGTAGGAGTCGGTCATCAGGGTCAGCATGCCATCAGGATCTGTATACGTTGGATCGTACATCTGCTCGATCAGATTTGCGCCGGGCGCCATACCCAACCCCCGCAGGAAGCCAAACGCATCGACAATTCCAGAAGAGGCGTCACCGGCGATGATCCCGGCAGTATGTGTGCCGTGGTTGTAGTATGTATTGCCCTCACAGCTGACACCGATACAGGCCAACATCCGGTTGACCAGGTCCGGGTGGTCCTTATCGATTCCGCTGTCCACGTCAGCGACGATCACACCTTCCCCGGATAACCCCAGCTCAGCCAGCCAGTCCAGGTAGCCCGGCAAGGCCGTGTTGTTGTAGGTGTAGTTGCCGGCGTTGATCTGGTTGCTGAGCTCACCCCGGTCTCCGCCGTCGGTCGGGATTGGCGAAATGGTATAAACTCCGGGAAGCAAAGCAGCGAGCTGGACCTGGTCGCCGGGCAGGACCAACGTTATCAGGTCAAAGGTTGGGTCAACGTCACTGGCGGTGTCAACAATTATCCCACCTATGGCTTCGATTGATCGTAGGGTTTCATCCAGGCCTGCCTGGGGGATGATCGTTGCCCGCAAGAGGATGGTGTCGCTGCTCAGCGTACGGTTTTCGGGTTGCACGGCGAAAGCAGCCTTGTAATCGCCCGTCCAGCGCACATATGGGTTCTTGGCACCTTCAGCCAGCGCACCAGAGTCACCCCAAACCACATAAGTATAGGGATAGATATATTGGATGATGGACAACCCGGCTGCTTCCAGCGCTTCCACCCATTCGGATTTGATCGGCCCGTAGAACTGCACCAGGTGGAGTCCGGTGTTATCGTCGCTGATGGACTTGGCTTCCCAGGATGATGAAAAAACCGGTTCTGCGACCAGGGGATCAAAGGACAGTCCGCCGAGGGTGAGGATGAAGGGGTCTTCTACTTCTTGATAGGCCACACCAGCATTGTCCAGGCTGGTGAGGTCTGTCGTTGTTGTCACCATCCAGAGAAAAGAGCCGTAATCAATAATGATCTCACTTTCGTCGGTGATGCCATTCAACTTTTCCCCATCCGGGACAGGGATGCGCACACCGATGACCTCAGACGCGCTGTCTGCCCGCGCAGGCAAGGCACAAAGGATCAGCATTGCCAGGACGATCAGGGATAGACAAAAGAATTTACGGCTCATGCGGTCTCCGGAGAGAGTGGCTAAGGGTTTGATTAATCATAAAGGCAGTTTCATGGAAAGGCAACGCCAGTTATGATCTATGACAGCTTCTCCTGCAGGGTATGCCATTCTTCTGTAAGTGTTTCGATTTGCCCTTGAATGATGACATATTGGTCGCCCAGGCGCAGAACTTCCTGCGAATCCTCTGGGGGAACTTCGAGAAGAGAAGAAATTTTATTTTGTTCCGTTTCGAGGGCTTGGATCTTCTGTTCGATCTCGTTCAAGCGGATTTTCATCTGTTTCTGCTCGTATTTTGAAAGCGACTTCTCGTCCTTTTTCGCCCGTCCTTTAGGTTTGTCCTGCGATGTCTTTTGAACCTTGTGCTCTTCTTCCTTGTTCTCCTGCAATTTCAACTGGTATGCTTTATATTCCGTATAAGACCCTTTGAAGACGTGCAGGGTCTGCCCCTGCGGGTCCACTTCCCATATCTGCGATCCCAGGGAGTCGATCAGGTAGCGGTCGTGCGAAACCAGTAGGATCGTTCCCGGGAAGTTGGAGAGGACCGATTCGAGCACTTCCTGGGTGGGCAGGTCGAGGTGGTTGGTCGGTTCGTCTAGAAGCAGAAGGTTCGCGTCGGAAAGCGAGAGCTTTGCCAGTGCCAGACGGCCGCGTTCACCGCCCGATAAGGTGCTGACCTTGTGGAAGACATCATCGCCTGTGAAGAGGAATTTCGCCAGGTACTTCCTGACCTCTGCGGGGAGCAGGCCGGGCGCAACGTACCAGATCTCCTGCATCAGGGTCTTCTGGGGATCCAGGTCTTCATGCGCTTGGGCGAAATAACCGATCTCGAGGCTGGCACCCAGATTCACCTGGCCGGAAAAGGGTGGGGTCTTCTCAAGGATCGTCTTCAGGAAGGTGGTCTTACCCGCACCGTTCGGGCCGATGATGGCAGCGCATTCCTGGCGGATGAGCGTCAAATCGGGGCAGAGGAACAGGGGGTTGCCTTCGTCGAGGTACCCAACTTGCAGCTCATGGGTGCGCAGGACCAGGTCGCCGGAACGGCCTTTTGTGTGGAGGTTGATATGCATGCGGCGCGGCTCACTGGGCGGCGGTGCCAGACGGGCATCTTCCAAAAGCCGTTCGAGCCGGCGCTGTCTGCCTTTTGCCTGGTTGGTGTTCTGTCCGGCGATATTCCGCCGGATAAATTCCTGTTCCTTTTCGATGAAGGCAGTCTGGGCTTCATATTCCGCCAGACGCCGGGTGTAGCGCTCCTCACGCTGGGTCAGGTAGGCAGAGTAGTTGCCCCGGTAGACTTCCAGTGAGGGAGTCATTTCCCAAATGGTTCCAGCTACGCGGTCCAGGAAATAACGGTCGTGGGAGACGACCACAAGTGCACCTTCCCAGTCCTTGAGGAAGGATTCGAGCCACTCCACGGCCTGGATATCCAGGTGGTTGGTGGGCTCATCCAGCATGAGGACGTCGGGGCTCTGCAGGAGGAGGCTCGCAAGCAGGGCGCGGGTGCGCTGTCCGCCTGAAAGTTGTTTGAGGGGGCGGTGGTAGTCGGTTTCGTCAAAGCCAAGACCGGAGAGGGTCTGTTTGATCTGGATTTCATAGGTATACCCGCCCCGGCGTTCGAATGCCTGCTCCAACGCACCATAACGGGCGACAGCTTCCTCTGCCTGTGCCGGATCTGACATCGCTGCCATGCATTCCTCCAGTGACGTCTGCATGTCGAAGATATCTTTGAAAGGTGACAGGCATTGTTCCCAGAGTGTGCCCTGAGCGGAGTGTGTGGCTTCCTGAGGAAGGTAACCGATGCTGAGTCCTTTGGCGCGCTGAACAGAACCGGAATTGGGATAATCCAGACCAACCAGGATGCGCAGAAGGGTGGTCTTCCCCACGCCATTCGCGCCGACGATGGCAATGCGTGCTTTCCTGGGGATGGACAGAGAGATGCCCTCGAAGATATCATCCGGGCCGAAGGATTTGGAGAGGTTCGCTGCGTTGATCAATGACATGCCGAAAGTATACCATCTTCAACCTGAGCGTGAATCACCAGAGCGGTTGAAAATCAGAGTAATCACAGAAAATTATTCACGAAAAGGAACATTTAACTAATTTCAATTCCAATTAGCCGTAAGGAATGCGGCCTTCAGGCCGCTGGCGTGGCTTGCTCATTCAATATCATTTTTTCAGTGTGAAGCATTGTGAAAAAAGTGTATGACAGTTGTAAAACTCTATACTTAGATTGAATGCTTACCTCCAGGTGCGAATAAAAATAATGATAATTTCCCAATATCAGGATTGTGACCTTACGCCCTTCGAGAGGCAGCCTGAAGGCTGCACTCCTGCTTATACATCATTAATTAATGTTTCTGTTTTCAGGATTCCAACAGCTTGATTCAAAAAAATTTTCAATGCTTGTATAAGGATGCTGCATGGTAGAATGTACTCTATGAAACGAAAATCCAAGCGCTGGTTGTTTTGGGTGGGATTGGTCATCTCTGTCGTATTCCTGTTTTTGGCTTTTCGGAAGATTGATTATTCGGCTTTATGGGGGACTTTACTTGACACCCGCTGGTGGTGGCTCCTCCCTGGATTGGGAATCTATTACATCGGCGTGCTGGTGCGCACCTGGCGGTGGCAATATCTGATCAAACCTCTTAAAAAGGTTTCCATCCCTACCCTGTTCCCAATCATCAACATCGGATATATGGGCAATAATGTTTTTCCCTTGCGGATGGGGGAAGTACTGCGAGCGGTTGTGCTCAAGCGGCATGAGAATATCTCCATTTCCGGTACACTGGCGACGATTGTGGTTGAACGTATCTTCGATGCGGTAGTGGTCATTGGTTTTGTGCTCCTTAACCTCGGCCAGCTGACCGGTGTCGGGTCTTTCGCACAGCTCAGCGGGTGGGCAGCCTGGGCGGCGGGGATCTTCCTGTTTGGATTGATCGTCTTTATTCTTGTGGCGATCTTACCGCAGCCTGCGCAGCGCATCCTGCATGGGATGATCAACAGCGTCCTGCCGAAGAGTTGGCGAAAACCAACGATTGGATTTGCGGATAAGTTCCTGGATGGCTTGAAGAGCCTGCGCTCACCTAAAGCAGTCCTGATGATTCTGTTCAACTCAATCCTGATCTGGCTCCTTGAGACCGGATTGTACTGGTGTGTGGACCGTGCGCTGGGATTGGGATTGAATTTCGGCCAGTTGATGCTGATGAACGGGGTGGTCAACCTGGTCCTGCTTATCCCGGCTGCACCGGGAGGTTTGGGAACATTTGACGCTGCAGTGAGGGCTGTCCTGGAAGCTTTTGGGATCCTCTCCGAACCTGCCCTGGGTTATACCCTGGTGCTGCGGATCGCTTTATGGGTGCCGATCACCCTGGTCGGGACGATCTATTTCCTGCGAGAGGGATTGAAGTGGACAACGGATGTCTCGGAGATGCAGGCTCAGGCAGAAACTGACACAGATAAGGATTTGGATGAGGACTACTATGACAGATGAACCATTGCCCACCTCAATTATCGGTGCCGGGATCGGCGGGCTTTCTGCTGCGTATGACCTAGCACGCGCGGGCAGAAAGGTCACCATCTTTGAAGCAGCTGACAACGTTGGGGGGCTGGCGGCCGGTTTCAAGGAGCCGCACTGGGATTGGACGGTGGAAAAATATTATCATCACTGGTTCCATTCCGACCGGCATATGCTTGGTTTGATCGACGAATTGGGCTGGTCAGATCAGGTGCTCTTCCCGCGGCCGGTGACGGTGATGTATCATCAGGAGAAATTCTATCCCTTCGATTCGGTCACGGCTGCGATGCTCTATCCGGGTTTGGGCTGGGGAATCAATAAAGTCCGATTTGGTCTGGTGGGGCTGTACCTGCGTCTTTTCAATAACTGGCGTAAACTTGAAAAATCTACGGTGGACGCCTGGATGCGCAAATGGGCGGGTGACAAGGTCTATGAATCCATGTGGGAACCGATGATGATCGGCAAGTTCGGCGAAGAATATGCCGAGTTGGTCAACATGGCATGGATGTGGGCGCGCCTGCATACCCGCACAACTCGCCTGGGGACGTTTGAGGGTGGGTTCCAGGTCTTCGCGAATAAGTTCGCAGACCTGCTGCGAAAGATGGGCGTTACGATCCGTCTTGAAACGCCTATTCAATCCATCCGGGCTGCGGAAGGCGGCCGGGTTGTCGTAAATCCTGGGAGCGGGGATGGAATCACTTTCAACCAGGTGCTTGCCACAACATCGCCGGGTTCGCTGGCGCACCTTGCCCCTGAACTTTCTGAGAGCTACCTGACGGGATTGCTGTCTCTGAAGAGTATGGGCGCGGTGGTGATGATCCTTTCACTCAAACACCCGCTATCAAAAGAGGGATATTACTGGTATAACATCCCCAAGCAGGCAGGCTTCCCCTTCCTCTCACTCGTGGAGCATACGAATTTCCTTTCCCCCGATCATTTCGGTGGAGACCACATCATTTACATTGGTGATTACCTCCAGCAGGATCACGAGAATTTTGAGTTGACCGAGGAGGAACTGTTGGCGCGTTTCCTCCCTCACCTGGCGAAGATCAACCCAGATTTTTCACCGGATTGGGTCAGGAAAACTTGGCTGTCACGCACGAAATATGCCCAGCCGGTGCCTCTGCTCAATCACTCGAAAGAAATCCCTGAAATTCGTACGCCGCTGCCCGGTTTGTTCTATGCAAGTATGAGCCAGGTTTATCCCTGGGATAGAGGGACAAACTTCGCCGTTGAGATCGGACGCCGCGCTGCACGGTTGATGATCGCCGATCAAAAAGCCTGATTCCAAATCTCGAATCATATTTTCGAACATATGAGCATTTTCCCATAAGAAGGGGATGCATTTCACATCCCCATATAGAGGCGAAACGTGAAAAATTTGAGGATATCCCCTATATATGGGGGGTGTTAAGTGGACTCCCATGATAAATCGGAGTGACTCAAAACTGCATGATAGTTTATATTTGATTTGCAGGAACAATGGATTCTTTAACAAAACAGGTTCTTAAAGAATCAAATTTTTTTAGCAAAAATACCTTAGAATCGCTTGAGACTCGTTTAAGACTCTGATAGAATCATCAGTACTAATTTAGTACTTATTTGCAGGACAAGCGGGCGACGACATCCATTCAATGGAAATTGGATTAATAAATTGAGTCGTGAAAAAACCGTCACTGAAATTAAACTCAGCAGTGGCGTTTTTCAGAACACCTGATGATTAGCAGTAATTATCAATTGCACATGGCGGAACATAGAAGTGAGGAGAAATTGATGAACGCAGAGCATGCCTGGCAAGCTACCCTCGGCCAACTTCAAATGGATATGTCAAAGGCATCTTTTGACACTTGGGTCAGCAGCGCAGAATTCATTACCTACGACCCGGAAATTGGAAAATTTGAGATTGGCGTCAAGAACGCTTACGCTCGAGACTGGCTTGCAGATCGTTTGAGTGCAAAATTGGTGCGCTCACTGACAGGCATGATGGGGAAGCCCGTAATTGTTGAAATCAAGGTTTGGTCTGGGAACGTTCAGCCGCAGGAACCGGATGTGACTCAACCTCATCCTCCAACTACCCCCGCCCCGCGCAAGAATTCCACCATTAACGGGCGCTACCGGTTTGATAATTTTGTCGTCGGCCCGAACAACCGTTTAGCGCATGCTGCCTGTTTGGCCGTCGCAGAGAGTCCGGCGCGGGCGTATAACCCGTTATTCCTTTATGGCGGTGTGGGGCTGGGAAAGACGCACCTGCTGCACGCCATCGGCAACGCCTGTACATCCACCGAATTGAACGTGCTCTATGTCTCGTCGGAAGAATTCACCAATGACCTGATCAACGCGATCCGGACCCATACTACGCCTGCCTTCCGTGAAAAGTATCGCCAGATTGATGTGCTACTGATCGATGATATACAATTCATCGCCGGTAAGGAATCGACCCAGGAAGAATTCTTCCATACTTTCAATACCCTGCATGGGCAAAACAAACAACTGGTGATCTCCTCTGACCGCTCACCCAAGGCCCTGGTGACACTCGAAGAGCGACTGCGGTCTCGCTTTGAATGGGGACTGACTGCAGACGTCCAGGCACCTGAAGTCGAAACACGCCTGGCAATCCTGCGCTCAAAGGCGGAACGCGCCGGCCGTGAAGTTCCTGCGGATATTTTGGAGATGATCGCCCGGCAGGTGCAGTCCAACATCCGCGAGCTGGAAGGCGCTCTCAACCGTGTCCTGGCCTATTCAGACCTGAGCGGCATCCCGCTCACGTTGGAACTGGCACATAATGCATTGGCGGATTTCCTCCCACAGACCGCCGACCTGAAACCGGATGATGTCCTGGCAGCCGTTTCGAGAGCTTTCGGAGTATCCAATGACCGCATCCTGGGTCGTGAACGCACCCGGGAGGTTGCCCTGCCGCGGCAGATCACCATGTATTTACTGCGTGAAGAGGGAGGCGTTTCCCTGCCGCAGATCGGTGAGTTTGTCGGCGGACGCGACCACACGACCGTGATGTATGCCTGTGATAAGGTGAATGGCCTGATGGAAACGGACGAACGGCTGCGCCGCCAGGTTCTCCGGATTCGGGAGCAGCTTTACAATCACGCCAGCGTGACGGTCTGAAACCGTAATTTTTGGATGTATGGGGGATAGTGATGAAGAACGTGGATCGTGGGAACGGTAAATCTGGTCCTTCGGCGAGAGATTTTTCCACTTTTTGAGTGTTTGAGGAACTAATTTATATCGAACCCCTTCTTTCGCTTGGTAGCCAGAAAGATCTTCGGTTCCATTTTATAGTAGCGTTTGGTTCTTGTCATATAGAAGTAAAACTTTTTTACAGCAGTTATCACGCTTTCCTCTGCGTCAACAAAGTGTTCATTTTGAAGCGGTTTAAGCCTTTTATAAAGAAGACCAAACATGATCGCTTCTGTCAGGTAAAAGAACTCATCATTATTGCAGAGTTTTGAATCCAGGCTTCCACTTTCCAATTCTGCGACGGCCATTGCTAAATCTGCTGCTATATTGCTATTCTTATTTGCATCAATCAGTCCTAGTACCCTCTCCAACCAGGCATCTAATTTAAATTTGATTTTCGCTATTTTTAGGCGATACTTAATATCTTTCGCTGCAGCGAGAAAAAGTGCGAGTATACCTATGCCAATAAAAAAAGCCCACGCGATATAAGAAAGCTTGTCAATGAATGCATCCATGCATGTCTCCGCTGTATTCTCATCTGAATTGAGTTTCAAAGAACCAATCGATTTTATCATGAATTAAACCTGCTAGCCAAGACACATAATAAAATAATCATGGCTAAGTCGGCAGGGCAATTCACAGAACCCTGAGGGTGGCAGGTAGACGTGACCCTATGCTAGGAATTAGTATGTGATCTATTCAGAATATTCACACTTTGCGATTGTTATGGGGCTGCCTGCGATTAAGACTTTTTCATCGTGCCCCAACTCCGGCCGGCTTTGGCTTCCGTGCTGAGGGGGATATCCAGCGTATAGGCGTTCTCCATCACCTGCTGAACGAGGGCGGTCGTCTCCTCTAATTCTTCATCCGGCACTTCAAAGATCAACTCATCGTGGACCTGCAGAAGCATGCGGGCTTTCAGTCCGGCATCCTTGATCTTCCCCGGAAGCTGGAGCATAGCGATCTTGATGATATCTGCGGCGGTACCCTGGATGGGGGCGTTGATCGCCTCGCGCTCCTCTCGCTGACGGACGTTGTAACCTGCGCCGCTCGCCAGGTTGGGGAAATACCGATGGCGTCCCAGAAGGGTCTCCACGTAGCCCTGCTCTGTTGCTTTCTCCCGGATGCCGTCCAGGTAGGCTTTCACCCCCGGGAATTTCTTGAAGTAGGTCTTGATGAAGTTTTCCGCTTCCGCCAGGGTAAGGTCGGTTGCATTGGTCAGTCCATAAGCGCTCATCCCGTAGATCAACCCGAAGTTGATCGCTTTCGCATGGCGGCGCATCTCGGGTGTGACGTCTGCGAGACCGATCCCGTGCACGGCTGCGGCTGTGGTGGCATGGATGTCCTGTCCGGCGCGGAAGGCGGCCAACATGGCTTTATCCTGGGCCATGTGGGCGACGATGCGCAGTTCGATCTGGGAATAATCCACGGCCAGGAGCTGCCAGTTCTCGCGGGAGATGAAGCCGTTTCGCACACGTCGGCCGATCTCGGTCCGGGTGGGTATATTCTGCAAGTTGGGGTCAGAAGACGCGATCCGCCCGGTGACGGTGCCGGTTTGGTTGAAGGAGGTATGCACGCGTCCGGTGGCAGGGTTGACTTGTTCCGGGAGGGAATCTACGTAGGTCGAACGCAGTTTTTCAAGCTCGCGGTAGTCTAAGATCCACTTTATGATAGGATGTTGTTTTCGCATCCCCTCCAGTACGGAAGCCGCGGTGGAATAATGGCCTGAGGAGGTCTTGCGCGTCCGGTCAGGTGGTTCCAACCCAAGTGTGTTGAACAGGGCTTCTGAAAGTTGTTGAGTTGAGTTCAGGTTAAATTGATAACCGACCGCGTCCTGGATGCGGGACTCAAATTCAAGCAGTTTCTTTTCCAACTCACTGGAGAAGGACTTGAAAAACGCCATGTCCAGTTTGATGCCTGCTTCTTCCATATCTGCAAGGACCGGGATGAGGGGCATTTCCATGGTGCGAAAGAGTTCCTGGGCATCCTGCTTTTCCAATTCCTCCTGGAGTTGGGGGATCAGATGCAGGCAGATGGCGGCATCAGCGGCGGCGTATCCGGCAGCTTCGGAGATGGGGACCAGGTCCATGGTCTTCTGGGAGCGGCCCTTACCGATCAAGGCTTCTATATGTGTCATTTCATAACCCAGACGTACCCAGGCAAGGTTCTTCAGACCGAGATTGCGGGAAGCAGGGTTGATCAGCCACTCGGCGATCATCGTATCGAAGGTGAGCGGCAATACGGTCAGTCCGGCGCGCTTGAGAACCAGGTAATCATATTTCAGGTTGTGCCCTGCTTTGCCGATGCGGGGATTCGTCAGCGATCGGGAAAGCGACTTGAAGACCTCGTCTATGGATAACTGCTGCCCGGTTTTATGCCCAACCGGGATGTAGTATCCAAGACCGGTTTCAACCGCGAGGGAGATCCCGACCAGTTCTGCCCGCATGACATCGGTGTCCGTGGTTTCGGTGTCAAAGGCGATCATCTCAGCATCGTTCAACACCCGCACAAGATCTGCCAGGGCTGCAGGGGTATCCACGATCACGGTATCAATCCCATCGGTGGACGGAGCCACTGTGGAGGGATTAGCTTTATCGGCGAAGAGGTCCAACTGTTCGCCCTGGGGCATGACCGGTTTCATCTTCCCGACAAGACGGTTCAACTGTTCTGTCAGGGTGCGGAACTCAAGTTCGCGGAAGAGGTTTTCCACGGCCTGTGGGTTGAACCGGTCGATTCGGGCTTGTTCGAGGTCAAGGGCGATATCCAGGTCGGTTACGATCCTGGCAAGTTCCTGGCTGAGGTAGGCGGTTTCCTGGCTGCCCTCCAGGGCAGTGTGTGCCCGTCCGGTGATCTGATCAAGGTGTTCATAGATCGCGTCCAGGGAGCCATATTCCGCAAGGAGTGCTGCAGCAGTCTTTTCACCGATCCCTCTGACACCGGGGATGTTGTCAGATTTATCACCGCACAGGGCTTTGAAGTCCACCACTTCTTCCGGCGGTACCCCCAGTTTTTCCTTTACGTCTTCAGGGAAATAGTCTTTCGCTTCGGAAAGCTTGCTGCCGGACAGGTTGACTACCACGCGGTCGGTTACGAGTTGGAGGAGGTCCTTATCTCCAGTGATGATCTTCACACCCAACCCCTTTTCCTCTGCTGCCCAACGGGCTACGCTGCCGAGGACATCATCTGCTTCATAGTTTTCACGCTCGAGGCGGGGGATGTTCAGGGCATCCACGATCTCACGCATGCGTTCCACCTGGGAGCGCAGGTCATCCGGCATCTTTGCTCGCGTACCTTTATAATCCTTATACATCTCGTGGCGGAAGGTTTTCCCTTTATCGAAGACCACCGCCAGGTAGTCCGGGCTTTCCTGTTCGAAGATACGCAGGAGGATGCTTGTGAATCCGTAAACACCTGCTGTGGGCTCGCCGCTGCGGGTCTGGAAAGCGCTAGTACGCGTCCCGCCTGCTGTAAGTGCATAGTACGCCCGATAAGCAAGGCCGTGACCGTCAAGAAGATATAGTATGGGAGGCATAAGCTGTCCTTATTCGCTATTGAATGCGCTGCTGTCTTTCCATTTTAACCCGAATTGGGTGGGAAACAAAGCTGTGTTATCCTGCATGCAGGCTATCGTAAAAATCCTTTACAAGAGGACACAATATCTATTCGGAGACAAATAAGGCCACAATGGTGTAGGGGAGGGGCTCTGTCCCCTCCCACAAGCAGGTATTTCCCATCTATGAGAAAATATTTTTGGGCTATAACAGTACACATTGAGCGGAAATGGCTTTCATCGGGCGACCACGGAGGGTCGCCCCTTGTATAATAAATAACTGAAAATAAAAGAAGAGCACGACAGATCGATCGCCCCTCGGTTCAACAAAACCGTAGCGTAGCGTGGGTCGTCGTGCTCTTTCACCAATAGCCCGAACAGTTGCCGGGGCTGCGAGCCCGTATCAGGCAAGGTTGGGACCACTTAGATTATATACGAGGGAGCGATGAAGACACAAGAGAGTAAAAAAGTATTTGTTGGAATTGATATCAGCAAGAAGCATCTTGACGTGGCGATCCGACCCACGGAAGAGACCTTTCAAGTGGGCAATGACGAGGAAGGCATTGCTCAATTAGTCGAAAGGATGCAGGAGATCTCTCCTGACCTGATTGTGATGGAAGCCACGGGCGGTCATGAGACAGCGGTAGCCAGTACTTTGGGAGTAGTTGGATTGTCCCTGGCTATCGTCAATCCTCGGCAAGCACGTGATTTTGCCAAATCACTGGGACGGTTAGCGAAAACGGATAGGATTGATGCCTCAATGTTGGCTCATTTTGGGGAAGCGACCCGGCCTGAACCTCGCAAATTGCCTGATGAGCAGACGGTTTTGCTCCAGGCCATGCTGGTACGCCGTCGTCAATTGATCAATATGCTGGTTGCCGAGAAAAATCGCTATGGAATGACCCATAAAACCCAACAGATACGGGTGCAGGAACATATTGAGTGGCTGGAAACAGAGCTGAAAGACCTGGATGAAGCTTTACACGAGCAGTTGAAACAAAGCCCGATCTGGCAAGAAAAGGAGAAACTTCTTCGTTCCGTGCCAGGCGTTGGGCCTGTGACCGTGATGACCCTGCTGGCCGAATTACCTGAATTGGGTCAGATCAATCGCAAGAAGATAGCCGCTTTGGTCGGTGTGGCGCCATTCAACTGTGACAGTGGGAGAATGCACGGAAAACGAGCAATTTGGGGTGGCCGTGCTGCTGTCCGAAATGCACTCTACATGGCCACACTCTCAGCTACCCGACACAACGAGATTATTCGAGTACATTATCACCATTTGCTGGATGAAGGAAAGCCTAAAAAAGTGGCACTTGTTGCTTGTATGCGTAAATTGCTAACTATCCTCAATGCCATTATCCGTACAATGAAACCCTGGCAACCTAGACTTGCAGCACCGAAAATCCCTGTTTTGGTTTGACTTTTATCACAGTTGCTACCGCCACCATATGATATTCGAAGGACGAATTTGTGATCTATTTACCAAATTGACTGCTTAGTGATTGTTCTGATCCCCCGTGAAAGTTAAAAGGCTGCCCGAAAAGTTCGGGCAGCCCTGATCTTGTCAGGCAATGAAGATTGAATGAAATCATTCCTCAATATCTTTAATGATCTCATGAATGCGTTCCATGACATCATCGGTCAGCTTTTCTTTGACTTCGATAGCTTTCAAATTCTCTTTCAGCTGGGAAACCTTACTGGCGCCCGTGATAACCGTGCTGACGTGCGGATTCTTGAGGATCCAGGCAAGTGACATCTGCGCCATGGGTACGCCCAGGTCAGCGGCGACCTCTGACA
>Ga0272443_10002513_pt1 | contig 23304 bp, 4 predicted proteins | sample SSMAcet12_FD_193581 | JGI IMG/M metagenome (GOLD analysis project Ga0272443, IMG submission 193581) | Marine sediment archaeal communities from Little Sippewissett salt marsh, Falmouth, MA, United States - SSM-Acet-12 | ecosystem: Environmental > Aquatic > Marine > Wetlands > Sediment ...
GGGGGACCTGGAGGGTATTCTCCAGGGCCCCCGGGAAATACCCCCTCGAGATGGGTTTCAAGGGGTACCTGTCCCCCGAGCACGTGGACCCGGAAAGGTGGGGGGCCATCGACTGGAGGACCGACATATACCAGGTAGGGGCCCTCCTCTATCATCTCATTACCCGCCGGCTGCCCTACGGCATGCCGGGGGACCCCAGGATATTCTTCAACCAGCTGGAGCCTGTGGAGCGGTTCAGGTCCGACGTTCCCGAGGGGATCAGGAAAGCTATTGAGAAAGCACTTTCCGTCGACAAATCGGACCGTTTCAGGGACACCACCAGTTTCAAGAGGGCCCTTGGTTTCTCCGTTCACGTCGAGGAGGTCATCGAGGATGACCGCAGGTCCCAGAGGAGCATCAGGGACTCGATGAACGCCAATCTCTGCCCCAACTGCGGCAACTTCATCACCGCGGAGAACAAGAAGCTCAAATGCAAGGACTGCGGGACCTTCTTCTGCGAGACATGCGAGGACTGGATAGAGAAGGCGGAGGAATACAGGGGGCAGAAGGTTCCAAAGAGGTACCCGCTATGCGACGATTGTGCAACCAAGTACTACGAGGGACAGAAAAAGCAGATAGACCAGAGGCTGCCGCAGCTGGACAAGGAGAAGAAGAAAAAGGAGGAGGAGGCGAACAGGAGATTGAGGTGGTACGGTCCTGTGACGGTGGACAACGCAAAGGAGCGCCAGAAGCTCTGGTCGGATGGGACCAAAAAGCCGGTAAGCGTGAAGAACACAACGGGTATAGAATTCATTTTCGTCCCCCCGGGCGAGTATAAGATGGGTTCGGAGAGCTGGGACAATACCAAACCGGTGCATAAAGTGAAGATAAAAAAGGCGTTCTACCTCGGCAGGTATCCCATCACCCAGGGCCAGTGGGAGAAGGTCATGGGCAAGAACCCATCCTATTTCAGGAAGAAACAGAGAAAGGGGCTCTTCAAGAAGGTCAATGAGGGACTTTTATCAAATCCCGTGGAGAGCGTCTCCTGGAACGATGTGCAGGCGTTCATCAGCAAGCTGAACGCACTGGAGAAGACCGCAAAATACTGCCTTCCCACGGAGGCGGAGTGGGAGTACGCCTGCAGGGCGGGATCCTCCATGAAATATCCCTTCGGGGAGAGGAAGAGCCTGCTCGGAGCCTTCGCATACTACAAGAACAACTCGGACCTCACAACCCATCCTGTGGGGGAGCTCAGAGAGAACCTGTGGGGGTTCCAGGACATATTGGGTAACGTCTGGGAATGGTGCGAGGACTGGTACGATCCCAAATATTACGAGGGGGGCCCCGAGGAGGAACCCGCGGGCCCTCCCACGGGTTCGAAGAAGGTGACCCGTGGTGGGAGTTTTGCCAGCGGACCCGAGGACTGCTCCTGCTCCATGAGGGGCAGCGACCCCCCTGACCACAGAGGACCCAACATAGGGTTCAGGCTTGTCATGACCACAGAATGAACCGTTTGAAAGGGGCTCGGTTTATGTAGTTGTTTTCGGGTCGTTCGGAGTGATCGTCATCTAATCTCCATTTTAGCCCCTATAATAATACAAAGATTGATAATATAGGATGTTCATCCGATTACATCTGAACAGAATAGAGGCCTCCATCATCAGATGAGGCCTCTGGGACAGAGTGGGGGAAAAATATGAGAGGGACAACCCTAGTGGTGATATCGCTGCTTATCCTGGCAGGGTCGATTTCTTTTCTATCGGAACCGGAGTTAACCTCGGCCGACCCCGTTTACAGGAAGGAGGCAAACGACCGGGACCCTCCATCCAGGGGGATCAGATACGGAAAACTGACAAATGTCTCATTTGCCGACGCATCTTTCTATGGTGAGTCGGATGATGACCCGATCCATTATATCAATTCTGTAGGCGATATCAACAAGGATGGTTACGGTGATTTCCTTGTATGTTCATTATGGGGGGCAGATCGTTACGGAAAAGCCTACCTATTTTTAGGGAAGGAAACAGGGTGGAAAATGGACATGAACATCTCAACTGCAGACGCTTCCTTTATAGGCGAGAACATGAACGACAGGATCCATCTACCGGTCACCAACAACATCGGTGATGTGAACGGCGACGGTTACGGTGATTTCCTGCTGTTTTCGCCTTTCAATTCGGACGTAGCAAAGAACTCGGGAAAGATATTCCTTCTACTCGGCAAACCCACCGGATGGAAAAGGAATACCTCCCTTTACGATGCGGATGCATCGTTCGTGGGTGAGGTCGAATACGGGAATCCGTGGGAGGTCTCCATATTAAAGGATATCAACGGTGATGGTTACGACGAGTTAATGATCGGCTGTGCCAGTTACGGTTACGGGAAGGAGCCCGATTATCTCAGAGGAAAGGTATACCTGTTCTTCGGAAAACAGGACGGCTGGGAGAAGAATGTGAGCCTCTCCGAAGCCGATGTCTCTTTCCTCGGCGAGGAATGCGGGGACCGTTGTGGCACCCATGTCTCATACGCAGGCGATGTGAACGGTGACGGTTACGGGGACTTTATGGTATCGGCCAGGCAGGATAACTACCCAGATCCTCCGGGGAAGGGAAAGGCATATCTCTTCTTTGGGGGGGAAAAGACCTGGGGACAGAACATAAACATCTCGACCGCAGATGTGATGTTCTACGGGGAAGAGAATGGCGATGAGGTCACCTATGTTCATAATGTGGGTGACATAAATGACGATGGCCTCGACGATATCTGCATCACCTCCGTGGGCAATTCCGAAGGGGGATTGAACACTAGCCAGGTCTACATCTTTTTCGGAAAGAAGGGAGGTTGGACCAGTGATATCCAGCTCTCGAATGCCGATGCCTCGTACCACGGTGCACAGATAGAGGACCATGTAAGGCCTTCCGGGGGGGCGGGGGACATTGACGGGGATGGAATAGATGACCTCTACTTTGCCTCGTCCATCTACTGGTACAATACGTTGACATATTCCCCTAAAGGAACGGTATTCATTGTGCTGGGCAGGAAGGACAACTGGGAGATGGACATGGACCTATCGGACGCGGACCATATCATCCATGGTGAATACGACGGTGACAAGCTTGGACACGGGTGTTACCTGCTGAAGGATATAAACGGCGACGGGATGGACGATATCGCAGCCGGTTCGTGGTTCAATTCCGAACACGGGACCGAAAGGGGACAGATCTACATCCTGTTCCCCTTCAAGAACGATCCACCCCTGTCCATAGAGAGCATGGGGGTCTACTCGGATGACACCTATTCCAGCAGGATCGATTACATCGGGATGGACGAGGAGGTCTTCATCCAGGTCACGGGTGCTGACGGGAACTCGAGCTCTGTAGATTTCGAGTACGTGCAGCTCTTCAGCAACGAAACCGATCCGGATGGCATAGAGCTGACCCTGATCGAGACGGGAAAGAACACGGGGGTCTACAGGGGGACCGCACTCATTGGCGGTCACACTTCCAGGGAGGATAAGGTGATCTCGGCTTCGGTGGAAGAGGGGATCGGGATCAGGTCCGATACCCACTCCGCTGAGGTGTGTTATATCACCCTGACGGACCCTCTGAATATCATCGACATCGATGACAAAAGGATCAACGAGAAGGATCACTTCGAACAGTCCGTCATCTGGTACGGACACAATGAGGCACAGCTGTGTGTATTTGATACCAATGCCAGCTTTTTATCATGGGAGCTGTCCAACAGGACCATGTGGGGAAGGCCCTCTTATCAGGAGGTAGGAGAATATTTTTCGTGTATTAACATAACCGACGGGCAGGGATACCATACCGAGCTCAATTTTACCATCACGGTCCGGAACATACCCCCAAGGATCCTGACGGTTCCAGTCACCTCGGCGACGGAGGAGACCGAATACTATCTTGACATCCAGTGCACCGAGGAGGACAGTCCTATAGGTTCCTATTCTCTCAATTCGGGTCCAATGTGGCTCAATCTGGACCAGGGGACGGGCGTTCTGAACGGGACCCCTGAAAACTCGGACGTGGGATCATTCAACGTGAACGTCTCTTTCGATGACGGAAACGGCGGGATCGCCTATCTTGGATTTCAGCTGATCGTGGGGGATGTGAACGATGCTCCGGTTCTCAACGTTACACCAAGGGTGGATGTTGACCAGGATTCCGAATTTATTATGTTCTTCTCCGCTTTGGATATCGATCTAACCGGGGATGAACTGGTATACAACGTTCATACCAATGCCGATTGGCTCGTATTCGACAAGGATGAAAAGAGGCTTGTGGGCACCCCCGATAGATATGAGGTGGGTGATTACTTCGTCAATATATCCGTATCCGATCCTAGGGGAGGCCTTGATTTCAGGAACTTCACCTTCACTGTCAACAACATCAACGACCCCCCGCAGTGGTTGGGAGAAGAAAGTCTGAACCTCGCTCTGATCGCAGGAACAGAGCATCTTATATCCATTCTGGAGGACATAACCGATATTGACAACAGGACAGAGGACCTCATCATAACCACCGACAAGGGTACGGTCGTTTTTGACGGATCGGTGTTGAGGATACTCTATCCTAACAAAACGACGGAGATGAAGGATATCGTGGCGGTGAACATCTCCGACGGGGAGTACACAACCAGGTTCTACTTGTGGCTTGATATCCAACCCGCATGGAAGGTGGAGAACGTATCCATCAAATGGGATAAAGATGGGTCCTTGAACGTCTCCGCTACCGGGGTAAAGGACATGGACCTCTGGCTGATCGTCGAGGGTGCCGGGTCCTACCAGCTCACCGCGAACGGGACCTCCTACTCGTTGATAATTCCATCAACCCAATTCGAGAGGGATACCGATTACTATTACTATTTCTCGGATTCGGAGGGGGGCGGAGACCTATCGTGGGGTGCCCATAACGGTACGATCGTCTCCCCGAAAGGAACGACGAATGGAGGGGGGTCCAGCTTCCTGATCATAATAGTAATTCTGATAGTATTGATAGTTATCGGTATCGTGGGGGTCCTCTTCTTTCTTATGAAAAGAAAGGGGCCGGTCGAAGGCAAAGAGGAGGAAGAGAAGTTCGGGGTAGGGGTGGAGAGGGGGGAGGTTAAAGGGGGGACCCTGGACCTTGGAAGACCAAACAGGTGACAGTTATGAACAATAAAGTACTTGACAGCATTTCGATTGTTTTGATCCTTCTTCTACCAACGCTGTTCATCGTTTCGAACGAGTTCGCGGAAGCTGACACATTCCTCACGATCTATATCAGGTCGGATGGCTCGATAGAACCGGCTGGGGCCCCGATCAACAGGTCCGGTGACCTATTCAAATTCACTGATGATATATATGGCCGCATATATATCGAAAGAAATAATACATCACTATATGGAAATGGATATTTTCTTGATGGGATGAATAGCCATTATCCGGTTACGATTAACAATAGGGATAATATTTCTATGATTAATCATATTTTTATAAACTTCGGCCATGGACTATCGATAACAGAGGCAGATGAGATCACAATGAACGACATTTGTTTTACAAATCTAAGTGTAGGTTATGGTTGGGGAATAACGATCAGACATTCAAATGAAATTCTTATAGACAATATTACATTGAATAATACAGGGAATGGGTTCTTTGCCGAAAACTGCACGAATGTATCTATCATGAATATTAATGGTACTGATATGGGCTCAATGGTTTACCTAAATACAATAAATAATGTAACTATCAATAATTGTATTGGAGTTAATGGTGGTAGACCGTTCACATTTATCGATTGTCAGAACCTAATGGTCAATAATGGTATGTTCAATAATTATAGCAGCGGTACTGGATTTCAAAATTGTAATAATGTATTATTTAACAATATTTCATATATAAATATTGGCTATATTGCTTTCACTTTTCGAGATGCAAGAAATATCACTTTCATTAATAATACAATAAAAAATGCACCTTTTGGTTTTTATTATGATGGTTCATGTCCATTTGATAATAATATCTCAATAATCGGAAATAGGATAGAAAATATCCGTGTTGGTAATGGAATTGGGGGTAAAAAGGGCTTGATCTTCAGTGAAAATACAATAATAAATTCTGAGGTAGGGATAGTAACTGATGACGCACATATAATTGATAATATATTTATTCATAATGGATCAGATAATGTATTCGGATTTCGTGGAAAGGATTCAATAATTGAGAAGAACATCTTCTCTTCATATAACTGTACATATCCAGGAATTGCATGTACATTATCTGAAAACGTTACAATAAAAAATAATCTAATATACAACTCATCCAATGGAATTCAACTATTAAGCTCAAATAATAATATTATTTCGGAAAATAAAATATACAACTGTATCAGTGGCATATATTCTGGCCATGGGGGACAAGTAAATAATTCTGCATATATGAACACAATCTCAGATTGTAATAAATATGGAATTTATATAACATCTTCAAATAGTTCTGTAATAAATAATATCATAAAGAATGTTACCTATGGAATTCTTATTAGGTGGGCAGACAATGGACAAATTAAAAACAACATTGTAATCAATGCATCCTCTTCTGGGATTTTTACTGAAGGAGATAATATATCCATAAAAAATAATGATGTTTCTGAATGCTATCTTGGTTTTGAAATTGGCAGTTATGATCAGTGTTGGATATGTAACAACGACATTTATAATAATTCATATCGGGGAATATCATTATGGGGAATCTCAAACTGTACTATTGAAAAAAATAATATTTCGAATAATCCAATTGGAATCAATACCTATTTTGGAGAAAACCTATTAGTAATTAACAATACATTATCAAATAACTACGACACAGGATTGAACTTCACGGGTGGAGCCGGAAATGATTTTACTGTTGTAAGAAATACTTTTAAAAATAATAACTATGGGATCAAATTTAAAGGTTCCATACAAAGATTTCTTCAAAATAATTTCATCAACAACACAGTTCAAGTAAGTCAAGTTAACACGGGCAGTTTCATATGGAATTACACTTACCCTTGGGGAGGTAACTACTGGTCGGATTTCGATGAGCCTTTGGAAGGAGCTTATGATAACAACACCGATGGGATCATAGATACCCCTTATACTATTTCGTCAATAGCAGTGGACAACCAGCCCCTACTTTTACCTTATGGACAGAACAACCCATACATTCTCTTCAACGAAACCGTAGTCAATCGGACATTGGACATCGATCTAATATGGAATATCGATAGAGACGGATATATTGAATCGTTTGATTGGGATTTCGATGACGGAGGCACAGCAGAAGGAGAAAACGTATCACACAATTACTCCAAGGATGGTACATATAACTTAACCGTGAATGTAACTGACAATGATGGATATTTTTACGTTGCAAACAAGACCGTGATCATCAAGGACTGCCCATATCTGGAATTAGATAGCTCCCCCATGATAGGAACAACTGGAGATACATATGATTTCTGCATGAAAGCGGGGGACAACTTCGGTGTAGCATCCGTTTGGGTAGAGTGGACCCACGGGTCCCTTAATGGCAATTTATCCTTAACAGAAATTGGGGATTACTGGTCCGGAACCATTGAACTGGATCAAAGTCTGGAGAACCTCTCGTATATTGTCCATATCTTTGACCCATCTGACAATTACAACGGTTCAGGTCCCTTCGAAAGAATCGTAAAAGACAACGATAGGCCAGAGTTCGTAAACGATCTCTCCCCAACTCAAGGGTTCACAGGGGACCCATACACATTCCATGTGGAAGTGATCGATTTCTTCATCATCGATTCAGTATACGTGGAATACTGGTTCGGAGAGGGGACCCATTCCAATACTTCGATGACAGAGAGTACCAGAGGGTTCTATACAAAGACAATTGACCTACCACACAGCTTGGATAAGCTACATTATATATTCAGGTCAGTTGACTATTTCAGGAATTGGAATAACACGATAGAAAGAGAAGTCACATTATTGGACAACGACAGACCTGTTTTCGGAGCTGAAAGCTCAACAGCAAACGTCACCACAGGTGACAAGTTTGAATTAAGGATAGAGATCACAGATAACATAGAAGTGGAATTCGCATCGGTCGAATACTGGTTCGGAGAGGGTTCCCACAACAACATATCATTGACAAGTGGTGTAAATAACGAGTGGCATAGTGAGATTGATATCCCATCGAACTCATTACAGACCCTATTTTTTGTATATTCCTCAAGAGATGATGCTGACAACTGGGGTACAAGTTCATTACATACTGTCGGAATTGAGGACAACGACAAACCCCTGTTCGGAGAAGACCTAACGGAAAATACCGTTAAAGCTGGAGGAGAGCTTCTGTTCTCTATCCAAGTAACGGATAACATCGATGTCAATTCAGTTTACCTCGTTTACTATTACCGCTACGATGAGCTGCACAATATCTCCATGACGGAAGATTCGGGATACTGGACAGCAGAATTGACCGTGGAACATACACTTGACATACTCCACTATTATTACATAGCGGAGGACAGCAGCGGGAACTGGGCTGGAACTGATGAAAAGTACATTCAGGTGAAGGATGAGGACAATCCACTATTGATATCGGATGGATCCCCAACTGTCGCATATACCGACAAGGATTACCTCTTCTCATTCGATGTGGAGGACAATATCCACATTAACCAAGTGGAGGTTGAATACTGGTTCGGAGATGAGGACCACATTACAGTTTCACTCTCATTGCATGATGACCACTATCAACATAAGATCAGGATACCAAGGAATTCCATAGAACCACTTTTCTATAAAACCTCCGCCAGGGACAGTTCTGGGAACCGCGCACAGTTCAATACTGTCACAATACCGGTCTTCGATAATATACCGCCTACTATTGAGGATATAGAAGATATTACGATGTATCAGGGTCAATCGATCTATGTCACAGCTGAAGCAAGCGACAACATCGCTGTAAATGAGGTCAAATGGACAGGAGGACCAATACCTGGAAGTGGATATTATCTGAAGGGAATTGTAAATGGAACAGGATTGTTCGATGTCTCAATTACAGTCAAGGATAACGCTGGAAATGAGGCTGAAACATCATTTAGTATAACTGTCCTGCCCTTTGATAATGATCGTGACAATGACGGGATACCCGACCTTATCGAGGATAAATACAACATGGACCCGGATGATCCATCCGATGCCAACAAAGATTTCGACGATGATGGGCTCAATAACTATCAAGAATACCTGAATAGAACCCACCCGGATGTGTCGGATACGGACAACGATGGGATGCCAGACGGCTGGGAAGTGCAATATGGACTGGATCCGACCAAACCATCAGCAGATATTGATACCGACGGGGACGGGATATCCGATCTTCAAGAATACAAGGATGGGACAGATCCGACAAAACCCGAGCCCAAGGATGATGAGGAAGGCAGCCTTTGGATATACATTATAATTGCCTTGCTGATAATATTGGTCTTGATAGGCGCGGTCTTTTTCTTCTTAAAAATGAAAATGGGGACTGAGGAGGAAGAAGTATTTGAAAAACGGGATAAGTCGCTCAGAGAACAGATCGAAAGACAGCCTTCAGCCGAACTGGATCTATTAAAAGAAAAAAGGGGGGGTAAGAATGAGAGGTGAAATAGGAAGACGTTTTGCGATTGTGGTAGCGATACTTTTCATTTTGAGTTCTCTGGTATCGCTTGGCCTCGATAATGTTGATGGAGCAGATCCTGTAACAATACACATCAGATCCGATGGAAGCGTGGACCCGTCCGGAGTGAACATCACAAGGAGCGGAAATAACTATACGCTGACCGGTGATATTTACGGAAATATCGTCTTGGAGAGGGATGGTATCAACCTCGATGGAAATGGATTTACTCTCAGAGGAGATAGGACAAAACGACTTATCACAGGATCGAATAGAAAGGACATACATATTAAAAATTTCACAGTGACAAATGGTACGAACGGTTTTGAATTTTATGAATGCGAGAATTTGAAGATATCAAATTGCACAATAGAATACAATTCCAATATCGGCATTTTTCTATCATTCATAACAAACGGCACAATTGAAAGAAACACTATATTGAACAACGACTATTCCGGCATATACTCAATATCAAATAAAGGTCTAGCTCTTAGGTACAACAATATCTCATACAACGTCTATAGCGGAATTTGGTTTGTTCATGACCACAAAGAGGTTTTGATTGAGGAGAACGACCTTTATGATAACACAGTTTACGGAATAATAAGTTCATCGGTCATCCTTAACGAGAATATTACTATTTCCAACAATTATCTGAATAATAGATCGACAATATACACCAGAAATGGGAGAAACATTACAATAAAGGATAATACTGTTATTAGATCATACGATTGGGCATTGATTGGGGATTTCCAAGATAGTCTGATCGAGAACAATACCTTCGAGTCCTGTGATTATCTTGCTGGTTGCGGCCCCATGAATAATGTTTCATTTATTAATAATAGAATCTACAACATCTCATATGATGCAAATCCTAACAACTGTTTTTATGCATCCTATCTTTCGAACTGTAATATATCACATAACTATTTTAAAAATATCAATGCAACATGTTTTTCCTTAACAGGAGTTAAAGATACAATAATTTCGAACAATACATTCAACAATACCAAACGTGTAATTTATTTTAATGGTCAGCCTGATTGGAACAGTAATCTCACAATTTCAGATAATAGAATTAACAGTAGTGCAATATATATATATGATTATAATAACGTAAATGTTATAAATAATCATATCACAAACTGTCCAAAGGAAACACCATTGAATATTCACGATAGTTCCAATATAAATGTTTCAAACAATATTCTGAAAGATGTAATAAGTGGTTTCTACTCCTATAGATCCTTAGATATTAAGGTATCAAATAATACAGTATACAATTGTACAAAAAATCTCCTTTACATGCCTTATTCGTCCCATATAGATATTTATAATAATCAATTTATTAAATCATCAAATGTGATTATTGACGATCTAAATACTCTTAATGAAAATATTTCAATAAGTAACAATCTATTTGATAGGTTTAAATTTACTGTAAATAATGCCAGAAACATTACTATCTGCAATAACATAATGAGTAATGTTACCGAAACGGCATTGGATCTAGAAAACACAGAAAACTGCGTAATCAATAAAAATGTATTTCTTGATAGTAATTCGATCGTCGGTGCCGAATTTTCTAAGAACATCACTATATATAATAACTCATTCTCCAATATCTCAGGTTATGGTGTATGTGTCTATGACTCCACCAATTTAAGATTATTTAATAATACTTTCCAGGATAATAGTAATGCGATATATATAAAAAGAACAAATATTACAAATGTCCTGAATAATAGTTTTAATAATAGTGAGATCTCCTTAACCACCAGCATTTGTGAAATTAAGGACAATTCTATGCAGAATGTAAGAATAAGAATTGAAGAATGCAGTAATTCGACAATTGAGAAAAACACCTTCAGAGATGGAATTAGCAAAAATGCCATCGAAATCCATTACGACAACTATAATCTTACAATATCTAACAATATTTTTAATAATTATACTCATGATGGGATCGCCAGCTACTATTCCGGAAATAAAAATATTACTATTTTCGGCAACAATATATCCGATTGTAATAGATACGGGATAATTTTCTACCTGCCTAATCGTAATATAGAGATATTTAAAAATACAATATGGAATATTTATTACTCGGGTATCGTAATTCATTATTCCGAGAAAGCATCCATTAAAGACAACTCCATCTCAAACAGCACATCAACCGGATATGGAATTTATCTCACTGAATCAAAGAATGCTAGTATCGAAGGAAACGTCGTAAGAGATTGTTATACGGGAATAAGTTTGGATGATCGTGTTGAGAACTGTACAATTATTTCAAACAATGTCAGCAATTCTGAATATATAGGACTGGAAGTGGACAATGGCAAATACATTAAGATGATTAATAACTTGATTTTTAACTCAACAAGTTATGGGCTCGAATTCAATGATGGAAATTCTCCGATAATAGATGGGAATACCATCAATGGTTCAGGCAGTCACGGTATGGATCTGAAATACATCAGTAATGGGATCGTATGCAATAACACCGTTGAGAAAACTGATTCTTGTGGGATGTATATATATGAGGTGAAAGACAGCACATTCCTCAATAACTCCGTAACCCAATGCGATAACACCGGGATCATTGTCAGAGATAATTCCGAATCGAATATCTTCTCTCGTAACATTATCAAAAATAATTCGGAGCATGGAATGCATATCTCATCGAGTTACAACGAGATAATAAACAATACCATATGCCACAACGATGCAGATGGTATACACCTTAAAAGCTGTAATAACACCACTGTTATTGATAACCTTATACTTGAAAACGGTCAGAACGGACTGATTTTTGAGACCTTGAAGGACTCTGACTTCATAAGGAACAGAGTTGAGAAGAACGCCGTTGGCATCGCCTTCAGCGGGACAGGGTCCGATGGGAACACTATCTACCACAACAACTTCGTTGAGAACACCGCCCAATACAGCGGAATCTCGGGTGTGAACACCTGGAGCAACGGGTACCCGTCGGGAGGGAACTACTGGTCCGATTACGACCTGAACAACGGCTCCGCAGTGGACCTGAACAACGATGGGATCGCCGATTCCCCCTACAATTTCACAACATCGATAGGGGACCCCTATCCCTTGATGAAACCATACGGACTGAACCTACCCTTCATCACTTTCAACTCATTTATTACTAACAGGACCCTGGACATAGATGTTGATATAAACATCGACAGGGACGGGGAGATAGTATCCATTGAGTGGGACTTCGGAGACGGTAACACAGGTTCCGGAATGTATTCAACAAATGAATATGAAGAGGATGGGACGTACAATGTGAAAGTGACCGTGGAGGATGATCTCGGTTATGTTTTCAAAGCCAACAAAACAATAAGAATAAGGGACTGCCCCGAACTTGTTTCTAACGACTCCCCGGATAACGGGACAACCGGGGACCAATTCACCTTCAACATCTCTGCTGTTGATAACAACTACGTTGAGGAGGTCTGGATAGAATACGTCCATGGGACGATCTCGGACAATGTTACCCTGTTAAAGGTAGGTGATTACTGGTTGGGCACCATATATTTGGATTACACCCTGGACAAACTCACCTACAAGATCCACCTGTTCGATCCTAAAGGTGAGTACAACGGGACGGGTCCATTCAACGCAACTGTAAGAGACAATGACCTGCCCTTCTTCGGTCTGGACGAAACCCCCTTATCAGGAACCACAGGAGATGACTTCACATTCCTCATGAGGGCGGAAGACATCATTGAACTTGATACGGTCTGGGTGGAATACTGGTACGGAACGGGGATCCATGAGAACATATCCCTGACACAGGGGATCACGGGAGCATATTACCTTGATATTATTATGGAACCCACTCTGGAACAGCTCCATTACATTTTCCACATCAACGATTCCTCAAACAACTGGAATGCAAGCTCAGAGAGGACCGTCATAATAGTGGACAACGACAGACCTGTATTTGTTTCAGATGAGACGGATACAGAACTGACAACGGGGGATGAGTTCACGTTCAAGGCAACCTTCTCCGACAACATAGAAGTGGATGGGGTTTGGGTGAGCTACAGGTTCGGAGAAAGGAGCTGGACCAACCTTTCAATGGATCATGTAGATAGCACCTGGGAGAGGACCTTTACAGTTCCTCTTGATTCACTCGATCCGCTGACATATGAGTTCCACGCTAAGGACAGCTCGGGGAACTGGGAGGTGGAAGCGGGGCAGGAATTGGAGGTAACGGACAATGACCTCCCAACCTTCGGTGAGTTCACAAATCCGGCTGACAGCACAACAGGAGATGAATTAACACTGAACTGTGAGGTCCTCGATAACATACAAGTGGAAGAGGTTTGGCTCGAATACTTCTACTTTGGAGTTGAAGTGAACAATGTTACAATGGAAAAAGGAACGGATAACAATTGGGAGGTTACCACAACAGCTGAACACAGGACAGGGTACCTCTACTACATTTTCCACGCTGTCGACACATCGGGTAATTGGAACCAATATGAAAGGGAGAGGGTTTCCATTGAGGACAATGACAAGCCGGTCCTGATATCGGATGGTACGCCCTCAACTGCTTACACAGGGGATGATGTAGTCATCACAGTTGTAGTCGAGGACAACATCGAGCTTTTGGATGTGGACGTTGAATACTGGTTCGGGAATGGTGAAAAGAACTCCGCAACAATGGCTCTCGTGGAGGGCCATTATGAGAGATCGGTGAAGGTTCCAATAGATTCATTGGACCCACTTAATTATCAGGTATCAGCGGTGGATAAGGCTGGGAATGAGGATACCTTCCAGATCGGAACGGTTACAATAATCGACAGCATACTACCAAGCATTCAGGATATTGAAGATATCACCATCTATCAGGGGGAGAGTATCGATATAGAGGTAGAAGCCTCGGACAACATTGGGATTGATAAGATCAGCTGGAACGGGGCACCAATATCAGCTGATAATGATAAATTGGCAGGTATCGTGAACGTATCCGGGACCTTCACCATCACTGTAGCTGTTCAGGATGAGGCGAAGAACTCGGCTGAGACGGAGTTCACGCTCACGGTCCTCCCCTATGACAATGATAAAGATGGGGACGGGATGCCTGACCTCTGGGAGGAGGAGAACGGGTTCGATCCGGAGGACCCATCAGATAAGGACAAGGACCTGGACAGGGATGAGCTGACAAATTACGAGGAATACCTGAACAGCACGGACCCCAAGGAGTTCGACTCGGATGGGGACGGCATGCCCGACGGCTGGGAGGTTATGTTCGGGTTGGACCCACTCGTCAATTCTTCCGGTAACGATGAGGATAGGGACGGAAAGAGCGATTTTGAGGAGTACAGTGATGGTACCGATCCAACGATCCCAGAATTGGAGGAAGAAGAGGATGGGGGATTCCCCTGGCTTATAATTCTGATCTTTATCATTCTGCTGATCATTATCGGAATTGTAATAGGTTTAATCTACATGAGAACACTCAGGAATAAGGGGGAAGGGGCCTTGTCATTGAAGAAGGCCAAAGATGAAAAAGACATGGAGAGGCAGCCGTCCGGAGAGCTGGACCTTTTAAGAAACAAAGAGGGGGATGGAAATGCTTGAATTCAGGAAAGCTGCAGTATTAGTTGTGACCGTTCTGTTGATGATATCATCCATACCGTTATTCCTATCGGAAGAGGTTGACGCTGATTATGCGTACACCATCGTGATCAAGGCAGATGGGAGCATAGATCCATCGAACGCCTCCATATCAAGGAGCGGGGATGTATACACATTGACTGGAGACCTTTCATATCCCCTCCGGATAGGAAGGTCCGATATGGTCTTGGACGGCAGCGGATATAAAATATCCGGAGATGGGACAGGCGATGGTATCTACATATATAATCAAAAAAACATCTCGATATCTGATGTCGAAATAACCGATTTCGATTCCGGTATCTATTCCTATTCTGTGGTGAATATAAATATATCGTCCTGCAAAATATACAATACCTCCCATACGGGGATCAATATTTACCATACTTACAATGCCAATTGTGGATGGAACACTATCCTCAACTGCACGGGCTCAAAATACTACTCGGGCGGATATGCAATATCCAGTGGAAGAAATTGCAGGGTCCACAACAGCACGATAGACGAGAGCATTAACGGCCTATATCTTCAAAATTCCGATTGCATATTTGACCATAACGTAGTAAACGTCAAGGAATATGCCATCCGCCTCCAACAGAACGTACATGACACCGTCTTCAAGAACTGTAATCTGAGCGGTGTCGACTATGGGATAAGGTTCAAACAATATGACTACAGCAATATCACTTTCTACAACAACAGGATAATCGACTCAACTTTTTCGATAAGTAAAGTCGAAGGGATTGGGGTGATAAGGAACTACGTTTCCAAAGTTTCGATCGGTAACTCGGAAAATGTCACAATAATGGATAACGATATGTCCGCTGAGAGTTCTGTGGGCATACATATCTCAGATGTGATGAACTGTACCATAATCAAAAATACCGTATCGAACAAGACCGACAAGGGTATACAGATAACGGACTCATTGGATGTTCTGGTAGAGAACAACACGGTCGATAATGTCACAAATTACAACATGTGGATCGGGTCCCTGACATCTGAAGACAATGGAAATACCTCAATAGTGAACAATACGATAGGAAACGGTAACGATATCGGAATATATCTGTATCGAACGAGGAACAACACCCTCAAGGGAAACAGGATACACAATATATCTTCAAACGGCATATCAACCTATAGGGCATCTAACACGGATATTCTGGAGTGCGGTCTTTCAGACCTCACTGGGACCGGTGTGAAGATCGGCCATCAGAGCGAAACGAACCGTATCGAAGGGAACACATTTTCGAACATATCTGGAAAGGCCATTGTTCTATGGGCCCAAGATCAAACAATCAGGAACAACAGTATAATCGGTGTCAAAGACAATCCGATACATGTCTACGACAGCCCGGTCAACTACACCATCGAGAACAATTACATCTCCGAATGCAATGGTAAAGTAAACCTGGCAAACGGAGGATCGAACCTGATCATAAGGAACAACACCATAGAGAAGTGTACCGGAGGGTTCTCCTTTGACGATTTCCAGTATGTCACTTTCGAGGGAAATCGGATATCCAACAATACAGGGGCCGGTCTGGGTGCATCCAAGCTCTCGAAGATAACCGTCAGGAACAACAGGCTGGTAGGGAACAGCAAGGGCCTCTCATTGGAGGTTATTTCGGATGTCCTGATAGAGCGAAATGTCATCATCGACTCCAATTCCGAGGGGATAAATCTAAAGGACGGTACCAATATTTCCATCCACGACAATAATCTGAACGGTGCGTATCACGGTATTATGATCTGGAACCTGTCCCATTCCATGATCGGTCACAACACTCTGAACGATACCTCCAGAGGGATATATATCCTGAACAGTGTGGGACCAGATCATATCGAGAACAACACCGTTTCGAACTGCAGTTACTACGGGATCCAATCCGTATCTTCCGATGATTGCATTATCCGCAACAACACCATTGAGGACCCCGGCAATTACGGAATAAGGAACGAAAGATCATCATCGATTCTCATCTCCAACAACAGCATGAGGAACGTTGACCATTCCGGGATCTACATCTATCAGTCGGATGATCTTGTGGTCATTTACAACAAGATAGTAAACTGCACGGAAAACGGTTTGGAAGCGGATACCCTGACCGGGTCCTCCCTCAACCACAACAATGTACACTATGTCGGGGAGAACGGTTTTTCCCTGCTTAGAGTGAACAGGTCCGATGTGATTCGTAACTCTATCGTGAACTGCACCCAAAACGGCTTCAGTCTGATAAACAAGGATTCACACGATGTAAGGTTGGAGTGGAACACCGCATCCGAATGCAACTGGAGCGCACTGTCCATATCAAACGCAAAGGACAGCATGATCAGGTACAATACCTTCAACGAAAGCTATAACGGCGTCAAGACCTCCGGCACCTCGGGAAATATGATCTACCATAACAATTTCATAAATAACACCAAACAGACGGATACCCTGATGAGCTTTAACGACATCTGGGACGATGGATACCCGAACGGCGGCAACTACTGGTCCGACCACTCATGGTCCAGCGGGGTCCTCGATGACGATGAGGACGGCATAGCGGATACCCCATACACGATAATATCGGGTGTCAGCGACAGGTATCCCCTCATGGAGCCATACGGACAGAACCCACCCTACAATGATCTGAACTGGACCGTGATCAACAGGACCACGACATTCTCGGCCTTTGACTCCATGGACCGGGACGGGGAGATAGTATCGATCGAATGGGACTTCGGGGACGGATCAACGGGTGCCGGGACCAACGTATCCCACGACTACTCGAGGGATGGAAGCTACAACGTCTCCCTGACGATCACGGATGATGAGGATCAAATAAGGACCATTAACAGGACGGTGACGATCAGGGACTGCCCGGAACTGGTCTCTAACGACTCCCCGGACAACGGAACCACGGGGGACCCCTACATATTCAACATCTCTGCGATTGACAATAACTACGTGGATGAGGTACGGGTCGATTACACCCATGGCAGCATCTCCGACAATATCACACTTGAATGGGTTGATGGTTACTGGAAGGCGACAATAACCCTGGACCAGAGCCTGGAGGACCTGGTATACCACATACACCTCTTCGACCCCAAGGGAGAGCACAACTGCACGGGCCCCCATATTGCTTCGGTCAGGGACAACGATCTTCCAACCCTGCTGGTGGACAATACGCCCGTTACCGCCTCCACGGGCGACCCCTTCATGTTCCTCTGCGGGGTCCAGGATACCTTCGGCATCGACACCGTCTGGGTTGAGTACAGGTACGGAACGCAGACCTCCACGAACCTCTCCATGGACCTCGGCCTTACCGGGGTCCACTACAGGGAGATATCCGTATCCCACACACTGGACCCGCTTTACTACAGGTTCCATTTCAATGATACCTACAACAATTGGAACACCACATCCGAGAGGACCGTGAACATAATAGATAACGACAGACCGCAGTTTGAAAAAGATGACAGCGATCCCTACGCAACAACGGGCGAGCAGTTCAACTTCATCGCAAGCTTCACCGATAACATAGAGATCGACGAGGTATGGCTGGAGTACCGTTTTGGGGAGGGGACACCAACGAATATCTCGATGTTCACCTCCGAGGGAGATTGGAAACAGCTGGTGGATATCCCCTCGGACACCCTGGAGTCGCTCCTGTATTCCTTCATAGCGGTCGACACCTCCGGCAACTGGAACAGGTGGGATGGTGGGGAAAAGGACGTCATTGACAACGACAGACCTTCCTTCGGTGAGGTGGGCACCCCCGATACGGCAACCACCGGGGACCCTCTGATATTCTCGATAGGGATCACGGACAACATCGGGGTGAAGGAGGCTTGGCTTGAATACTGGTATGACACCGGGGAGCATCTGAACGTATCCATGACACCGGGAAACGGGGATCTGTGGACGAGGGAAATAACCGTGGAGGATACCCTATCATCATTAAGGTACTGCGTTCATGCCTCGGACACCTCGGGTAACTGGAACCTGAGGACCGGTATAAGGGTAACCGTGGAGGATGACGATATGCCCGGGCTAATAACAGACCTCACCCCGGAGGAGGCCGTGACCGGAGGGACGTGTCCCGTCGTGGTGGAGGTTTGGGATAATATCGGAGTGGGTTCGGTTCAGGTTGAATACTGGTTCGGAGAGGGCAAGCATGAGCTGGAGCTGATGTCCCTCAATGCGGGTAGGTATGAGAGGGCGATAGATATACCGGTGGACCAACTGGAAGTCCTGCATTATATTGTCAAAGCATCAGATACCTCGGGTAACGAGATATCCTTTCCGGAAGGCTTAGTTACGGTCAAGGACGGCATTCCACCAACCATACAGGATATCGGGGACCTGATGATCTACCAGGGAGAGAGCGTGAACATCACAGCACAGATCGATGACAACATAGGTATCTCCGATATCAAGTGGACGGGATCACCAATACCGGTTACCGGAATGACGCTTTCGGGAAAGGTCGATTACGTGGGCAGTTTCAACATATCCATACTGGTGACCGATCTGGGTCAGAATACGGCATCGACCTTCTTCACATTGCAGGTCCTATCTCTCGATCACGATTCGGACGGGGACGGTCTGCCGGACCTGTACGAGCTTGAGTACGATCTCGATCCCTACGACCGGACCGATGCAACGGAGGATAAGGACACGGATGGGTTGACCAACCTCCAGGAATATCATAACGATACAGAGCCGGATGACCCGGACACGGATGCGGACGGCATGCCGGACGGATGGGAGATCGGGTACGGTCTCGATCCCCTTGTCCACTCCTCTGAGAACGACGAAGACGAAGATGGAAGAACGGACCTGGAGGAGTACACGAAGGGAACCGATCCAACGGTACCTGAAGCTGAAAAGGATGAGGATGGCGGGGGTGCTCTGATAATAATCATCATCATAATCCTGGTGGTCCTCCTGCTTCTCGGGGCCCTCGGAGCTGTCTACTACATGGGAAAAATGAAGGGGGAAGGAGACACCGGTCTGACCCTGACAGAGAACCATACGGAGCAAGAAGAGGCGGATAGGAAGCCATCAGATGAGCTGCGTTTAATGAAAAGGAACTGATAGAATGGCACCGATGTGGAGAACCTGCGGAATTCAGCACAGTTGGATGAGCCTTATGAAAAATTTGATAATCAATGGTATTCATCCTTTTTTATCGGCCGGGATCAATGGGTCATCGACATTGTTGGTCCTATATTCTTGAGGGGTAAAAAATGAACAGAACAGGGTGCGTCATTCTGCTAATCATCCTGGCCTGTTCACATATCCCCGCAATAACTGGAGAGAGCGAACAGGGTCCGAACAAAACGGACACCACAAGGGCATCGAGCGTTCCCACGCTGAAATACGGCAGGGGCGTGAACATATCCCGGGCGGATGCCTCTTTTCTTGGAGAATACCCAGGGGATATTTCCGGAATGGGATTTAGTGGGGTTGGGGATGTGAACGGGGACGGGTATTACGATATCATGGTTGGAGGACAGTATAACGATGAAGCGGGCGTTAATGCGGGAAAGGCTTACCTTGTCTTCGGAAAAAGTTACGGTTGGGAAAGGAGCATTAACCTTTCCCAGGCGGATGCCTCGTTCCTCGGGGAGAGAGAAGGTGATATGGCGGGTCGACACACGACAGGTGCTGGTGACGTGAACAGGGACGGATTCGACGATATTCTGATCAGTGCACCTTTCTACGACCGGGATCCCGACGAGATGAATATCGGCAAGGTCTATCTGATCTACGGAAAGAGAACCGGATGGGAAAAGAACACACCGCTAAACGAATCGGATGCCTCATTCATCGAGGATGATTGGGGGAGCCGTACGGGTTATGTGGGTCTGAATGTAGAGGGTGTAGGGGACGTGAACGGGGATGGGTACGATGACTTCGTGATCGGAATTCCCATGAACCACAGCTGCGTATACAGAGGACAGGCCCACCTCTTCCTTGGAAATGAAAAGGGGTGGGGAAAAGACACGAATCTATCAGAGGCTGATGTGACGATCGAAGGTATATGGGAAGGACCTTATTTAAACAACATTTTAGGAATGGCCGCTGAAGATATCGGTGACATCAACGGGGACGGGATAGACGACCTTTTCATAAGTATGAGACATGCGTTCGAGGGAAAGGGAGGAGGAGCAATATTCTTCGGAAAGAGGTCCGGATGGAGTAACTTCATCGACATCTCCGATTGCGACGCATCCATAATCGGAACAAGCAATGAGACCGATGAATGGACCCTTGCAGGTGAGTTCATCTCCGGGGCAGGGGACGTGAACGGGGACGGGATCAACGACATACTCATCTCAAGCAGATTTGAAGAAGGGGAAAGCAACAGGGTCAGCCTCTTCTACGGGAGGAAAAAGGGATGGGCCAGGAACATGTCCCTGGATGAGGCGGACTCGGAATTCCTTAGCGAAAGGTGGGATGTGAAGATCAGGTGCTCCGAAGCAGGGGATGTTAACGGGGACGGCTATGACGACATCGTGCTATCGGCTCCTTTCCTCGATTCCGGGGGTCCAAGGTACGGTAAGGTTTACCTTTACACTGGCCAGGAGGACCCGTGGGGAAAAGGGATGAACATCTCGAGCTGTGATGCAACATTTATCGGGGAGGTGGAGTGGGACTGCGCGGGATACTGGATAGATGGTGTGGGAGATGTTAACGGGGACGGATACGATGACATATTTATAGGGGCCCCGTGGAACTGGGAGAACGGTTACGTTCCAAAGAGCGGGGGGGAGGAAACAAGGGACCGGATTGGTGCCGGGAAGGTATACCTCATATTCCCGTTCGAGAACCACAAACCGACACAGATATCTTCGGTCTCGGTTTATTCCGATACGCTCTATTCCAACGAAGCCTTTTATGTGAAACAGGATTCCACCCTTTTTATGCAGCTTGTCGGGAGTGATATCAATTCCACCTGTGTGGATATCGCCTATGTCAAGGTATCATCGAATGCGAGCGACCCTGCCGGTATCAGGATACCTCTTATCGAGACAGGACCGAATACGGGAATATTCCGAAATTCACTCCAGTTATTGGATTGCTCAGATGAAAAGAGGAGGACTTTGCATAGTGGAAACTGGGAGAACATAACCGTAATGTCCTCCGTGGACCCGTCCGTAAGGGCGTTCGTTTGGACCACAGATGCCGTGAACATCCTTAAGGTGGAACATGACCAGTCTATCATCGAGGATAAGGAGTTCGAATTGGAGTTCTCAGCCTACGGCTACAATCAGGTATCCATATGGGACCTGCAGACCGATGCAGGCTGGTTGAACTGGGATCCCACTGGACACAATTTGACAGGCACCCCTGACAACGGCGACGTGGGCACCTACTTCATAAAATTGAACATAACGGACAGTCTGGGCAGCTACGACGAGATAAACTGCACACTGGAGGTCACAAACAGGGATCCGATAATCTCCTTCACACCTAGCACCTCTGCATATGAGGACAACGAGTACTCAGTGGACCTGGATGCCGATGACGAGGGGCAGGGGGACACCACATGGACATTGGTCAAGGGGCCCACCTGGTTGTCACTGGATGCCGCTTCGGGTCTACTCAACGGGACCCCCAGTAATGATGATGTAGGAACCCACCAGATCGAGGTCCTATTCGATGACGGAAACGGGGGGAACGACACCCTCGATTACGTTCTGACGGTCTACGATGAGAACGATGTGCCCCAGCTGATAGTGGACCCGCTCACGGAAGTGTATCAGGACGGGACCTATATGCTCCTGCTGGAGGCCCTGGATGTGGACATCATATCGGATACCATCTCCTGGGAGCTCAACACAAATGCGGATTGGTTATCCCTCGAGCAGGTTGACAAGAAGCTGATAGGCACCCCGACAAAATACGATATCGGGGAATTCTGGGTCAATATCACGATATCCGACGGGAGGGGGGGCACCGATTTCAG